>Ga0315295_10001179_pt1 | contig 22502 bp, 19 predicted proteins | sample YL17G14_0_MG_FD_204453 | JGI IMG/M metagenome (GOLD analysis project Ga0315295, IMG submission 204453) | Sediment microbial communities from Yellowstone Lake, YNP, Wyoming, USA - YL17G14_0 | ecosystem: Environmental > Aquatic > Freshwater > Lake > Sediment | place: USA: Wyoming | collected...
TCCCAGTCGTCGTGGCTGGCACGGATGATGTATTCGAGTTCAAAGCCTTCGTCCCGGGTAAATTGAGTTAGTTCCGTTTCTGTATGGGTAGTTGTCTGTTTTTGGGCGTATACCGGATGTACCTGATTGCTAAGCCAGTGGGTTTCACCGATACCAAGGCGTCCATTCTGATGAACAGCTCGCTTCAGTACCTGGATTGTCTGCTGGTAGCCGCCCCAAATAAACGTTGACCCAATACATGTTGCGGCATCGAAAACCCCTTCTTCGAATATGTAATCAGCCCCACTGGAGCAAACGATTTCGATTCGGTCCGATAAACCTCTAGAAGCCAGTTTTTGCCTAGCCCTGTCGCAATAATCCTCGGATATATCTATTCCAATACCAGTAATACCGAATTCCTCAGCCCAGAGAGTAAGGGGTCCGGCACAACCACAACCGAAGTCGATGACCCGGTTTCCTTTTTTCAGTTTGAGTAGTTTGCCAAGTTTGATGATTTTTTCAGGCGTGGAAGGGTTTAGTATCTCCATATAGCGGTGTGAGATACTCATAAGGTCAAAAAATTCCATAATTCAAGCCCCCTTCAGGAAATAGTAACTTCATTATGACCTGCCCCCAATAGTGATACCACTTGTTAAGTAGTAGCCGCAGTGAAAACAGCCTCTGGTGCCGATGGCCGATACCCTAAGGGCACTATTGGTCGCCCTTGATTATATTCCTTCCGCCACTGCTCAACCAATACTTTTGCTTCTTCAAGCGTGGTAAAGATTTCACGAGCCAGCAGCTCATCTCTCAGTTTGCCATTAAAGGACTCTATATACGAGATAGGTAGATATACCATACAGGACAAGGCAATTCAGTTACCAACCCCTGAAGCTGAAAATCGTTAATTGGTGACGAAGGAATGAAAACTTGAAGCTAACTAATGGTAATATCATTACCCATGGTGGGCCTAAAGGAATTTGAACTGTAAGGTGTCATTTTTACTGCGGTATGTCACATTATATGTTTAGAAATCCTATTTACTCTTCTTCCTCGATTAGCTTCTTGACCCGGAACTGCGGATAGGCGCTCTTAATCTTCCTTAGCTTTTCCAGTTCTCGCCGGATGGGAGCGGTTATCTCGCTGCCATCCATGAACTGCTTGACCATCGCCTCGTTATAGCCGAGTACTTTTGTCCAGAGTCCGAGCGGTTCGAGCAGTGCTTTCACTTCGTCTTCGCTGAAGCCAAGCCGTTCGATTCTTCTGAAAGTAAGGGCGTATTTCGGGCTGTAGAGGCGGTTTAAGTTCTGGCTTTCGCAGAAGCTCGTAAGCTGGGCTTTTATTTCATTAAGCTCCAGTTCAAGCTCTTTGATGCGGGACTGGACGGAAACGTAGCGCTCAATCGCCTCCGGGACGGCTATTCCCGCTGAAGTAGCCGTCCCGCCGACTTTTGCCTCCGGCGGGGCGTATTTGTGCTTGTGGTAAGGGCAGTGTTCGGGGAAATCGCAGGGACAGAAAGAATTCTCCGTCGGCGTGAATATTTCTTTTTCAATATTCTCGGCCACGGTCACAACGGTACGTCTTGCTTTATCAAGCTGCGCTTTGTCTCTCGCTTCACAAGAACACGGCGTATTCGACCTTAAATGATAAAGTGTCAGCCTCTCGACAGGAAGCAACCAGAGCTTTTCGGCGGCGAGCTGGTAAAGGGTAAGCTGTAAATCCTCTCGCAAATGCTCGCGGGTAAAGAACTCGCGGCTGGTTTTATAATCAACAATGGACAGCTTGCCGGAATCCAGCTTATCCACCCGGTCAATATATCCCTGTAGCTTTATCCCTTCAACGTCAGTATAGAAATGATACTCAGTGGCTACCGGCAGCCGGAAGTTTGGCGCATTAGCCTGCCAGAAAGCAGTGAGTATCGCCCGACCGTAGGCGCGCTGCTTTTCTTCTTCTTCCTTTGTGTCATAGCCGTCGCTTATCCACTGGGATTCGTAATAAGCAAGGAGATTATCCAGCGAAGGTGGTATCGGGACATTTACCCTGTAAAAATACTCCAGTGCGCTATGGATGCTTGTCCCGAAGCTGAAATACCACTTATCTTTTGTCTTGAGTCCGTCAATATACTGGAGCTTATAGAGCAGCGGGCACTGCTGGTAAGTGCTAATCTGGCTGTAACTGAGAGTCCTCATTTATGCCTCAAATACACCCCACCCCCAATCTGCCTGATACTATACACCTTTTCAGGGACAGATTGAATATATCTTTGTCATAATACAATACTTCTTATATTTCGTTTGTTTTTGGCTGGTGCTGTCATTGCGAGGAGCGAGGCGACGAAGCAATCTCACGATAGGATAAGCTTTACTATATCCGGAGATTGCCACACCCCGATTTTGTCCCGATACAATCAGGACTCATCGTGGCTCGCAATGACAATTCAATTACAACCAAATCAGAACGATACCCTTCTTATGATTAACTTGATATTGTTCAGCAAATCGTTTAGGCTAAATGAGCTATGGAAGATGTACCAGTGATTGTCGCTTTTGGCGCCGGGCTTCTCTCATTCCTTTCGCCCTGCGTTTTACCTCTTATCCCCGTTTATTTCGCCAGCATGGCCGGAAGCTCGGTCACGGCAACGGCCGGGAGCCACCGCGTTGCCATCTTTTTCCATTCCGTGAGCTTTGTGCTCGGTTTTACCGCCGTGTTCACGCTGCTCGGGGTGGGGGCGGGGCTGATGGGGCTTGCCATAAGCGAGCATATCGTTCTCATTCGCAAGATTGCCGGAATACTCATGATACTCATGGGGTTTTTCCTGCTCCTCGCCCTGAAAGTCCCCTGGCTCAACTTTGAGAGGAAGATAAATGCCGGAAGTAATCAAAAAACCGGTTACCTTCGCTCTTTCATCACCGGAGGTGTCTTTGCCCTGGGTTGGACGCCCTGTGTCGGCCCCATCCTGGGCGGAATACTGGCGCTGGCAGTAGGTACAGGGACAGCCGTAAAGGGGGCTTATCTGCTTATCATTTACTCGCTGGGGCTGGGATTGCCTTTTCTTATCATCGGCATCGCCTTCGACGCTTTGAGGCGGTATCTCACCCTGATTCAGCGCTACTCGGTGATTATTTATATCGTCAGCGGCCTCTTGATGATAGTTGTCGGCGTGCTGGTGCTCACGGATAAACTGGCGCTCCTCTCGATTTCAGTGTAAAATTATATTCCGGGCTTTGGACGATGAAGAGAACAGTATTAAAGCTTACAACGTTGTTGCTGGCGATTGTGCTTACTTTAAGCGCCTGTAACGGCGCGGCAAGCGGGAGTACGGCGGAGAAGGCACCCGACTTCAGTCTGCCCGCCATGGATGGGAAAACGGTTTCGCTCACTGATTTTAAGGGCAACCCGGTCTTTATCAACTTCTGGGAGACAAGCTGAAGCGTCTGCGTTAGTGAAATGCCGCTGGTACAGCAGCTATACGACAAATACCAGAATAGGGGCCTTATTGTGCTTAACATCAACCTGAGTAATAGTGTATCAGGGGTCGCCAAATTCATGACGGAGAAGAATTACACCATTCCGACGCTGGTTGATGTCCAGGGAAATGCCCGGCATGATTACAAAATCCAGTACGTCCCCACGACCTACTTTATTGACAGGGATGGTTTTATCCGGGATAAGTCGGTTGGCGGCTGGCAGAGCCTGGAGCAAATTGAGCAAAGGCTGTCGAAAATCATGCCATAGGAGAAAACTCCAATAACCAAGCACCAAATTGCAAACAATATCAAAATAAAGCACACTGTCATTGCGAGCGCTTGTGCTTGCAGCACGAGTGCAAGCGAAGCGAAGCAATCTCCGACCAATAGAGTTATCTCCATTCGGAGATTGCCACGGGGGCTAAAGCCCCCTCGCAATGACGGAGTGAGTCTATTTTTTATGCTTCCATGCTTAGTACCCCGACCGTAAGGTCGTGGAAAGTTTATTGTAATAATATCCTCCAGAAACAGGTTATTATGAAAGCAGGTAATCCATTCGTTAGTGTCATTCCAGCGGAAGCTGGAATCCAGAAGTTTCGCAATTTACTTTATTCTTCTGGATTGTCGGGTCAAGCCCGACAATGACAACTTTAGAAGTCTAAAATAATCAGGAGTAACGTATGGGTGATGTGTTGAACGAGGCTTACGGGATAGTCCAGTGCAAGGAATGCGTGTGGTACAAGTCTTGTGTTATGCCGATGCGTTTTACGGCCGAGGATATTAAACGCCAGCTCGAGGCGACCACAAAGGGTGTCAGCGCCGCCGGGATAGACACGAACTTGCAGAACCTTATCTCCGGCATGGCGACGGCGGCGCAGAACTCGCTTATCGAGGGATGCCCCGTATTCATTGACCGGCTCCGCGCTTCCCCCAAACTGGCGCAGCGCATCAAAGAGATGATGCAGAAGTGGGGCGAGGAAGAAACAGATACAAATAAGCATTAAGCAAGCTGTTAGCTCAATTCATAGAAAGGTGAAAACCATTGTATCAGAAAACAATACTCGATAACGGTCTCCGGGTGGTAAGCGTATCCATGCCGCAGATACGCTCGGTAGCGGTCTCAATTTATACCGGCACTGGCTCAAGGTATGAAAGCGCGAAAGAGAACGGCATCTCCCATTTTATCGAGCACCTGCTCTTCCGCGGCACCGAGAAGAGGCCGACCAGCCAGGTGATTGCCGAGGCAATCGAAGGCGTCGGCGGCATCTTGAATGCGGCGACCGACCGGGAACTCACTGTCTACTGGGCGAAGGTGACGAAGGAGCACTTCCCGCTGGCGCTCGACGTGCTCTCAGATATGATACGTAGCGCCCGGTTCGACCCTAAAGATATCGAGAAAGAGCGCCAGGTCATTATCGAAGAAATCAACGCCTGCCTGGACTCCCCCTCGGGGCGGGTTGATATGCTCATAGACGAACTCCTGTGGGCGGGACACGCCTTGGGACGCGACATCGCCGGCACCCGGGAAACGGTGTCCGCCATCTCCCGCGATGATATGATTGACTATCTTAACCAGTACTATGTTCCGGCCAACACCGTCGTTGCGGTTGGCGGAAATTTAACGCATGATGAAGCCGTTGCCGCCGTAAAGACTTTCATGGGGGACTGGACGGCGCAGCATACCGACCTGGGGTACACGCCGTTTACACCGAAACCAGGAGTGCCGTGCCTTTCCATCGAGACAAGGGAGATAGAAGAAGCGCACCTTGTGCTGGCGCTGCCCGGGCTGTCGCTCTTCGACTCAAAACGTTTTAGCTTCGATTTGCTGAACAACGTCCTGGGCAACGGCATGTCGAGCCGCCTCTTCCGGGAGGTGCGTGACAAGCTTGGCCTGGTTTACAGCATCGGCAGCTTCGGGGAGCATCTGCTCGACTCCGGTTCGCTCATTATTGCCGCCGGCGTTGAGCCGAAGAACCTGAAGGCGGTCATTGAGGCGACCCTGGAGCAATTAGCCCTGCTCAAAGAACCGGTGCCTGAATGGGAGCTTAAAAAAGCAAAAGAGATAACCAAGGGGCACCTCATCCTGCGCATGGAGGATTCCCGCAGCACGGCCGGCTGGGTGGGGGCGCAGGAGATGCTTAAAGGGAGTATTTTAACTGTTGATGAGGTGGTATCTATTATTGACGCCATTACGGCAGCGCAATTGCAGTCACTGGCTAAAGAAATACTGGTGGGCGACAAGCTTAAGCTCGCCATTGTCGGCCCGGTAAAGAAAGACGAACCGCTTCAGGAGTTGCTCAAGATATAACCGCAGATATGAGTAATAAGCCGGCATCTATGCTATGTGAAGATTAAAAATGAACGGCGCGTAATTCCTCGTCATTGGTAGAAGAGGGTGGGATTTATAAGGGCGGGAGATACCATCTCCCGCCCCATAATTGAAATTAAAAACTGGGTCTAATTGTAAAAATATTGATATAAAATCGTCTATTTTTGGCTTCGGATTGAACGTAAAGTTAACCGTCCCTTTTTTACAAGCGACAATAAGTAATACCGGCGTAATTCTTGGTAAAAGAGCCAAAACGCCAAAACACGATGGATTTAAGTGGTAAAAATAATGTTTAACGCTTTAACCCAGGTAAATTCATATCAATTTTTTTACCATTACGCCAAAAACTGTGCCCTCTTTTCCTGCAAATCACAGGAGAAGAGGGCAGGGTGATGAGGTTACAACGCTAGTACATATCTCCCATTCCGCCGCCGGCGGGCATGGACGGGGTCTTATCCTTCTCCGGGATGTCAGCCACAAGGCACTCGGTGATGAGCACCATCGTGGCGACGCTTGAGGCGTTCTCAAGGGATATTATCATTCGCCCCGAAAGAGGTATCTACCTATCCTCTGGACAACTTCATTTTCCCTGGGAATCAGAGTAGCTTAATAAGGTTTGGCGTTCCTATTCCCCCATTTGTATCATTAGACCAAGACGTTTATGTTGGACTAGAAGGACATATAATCCTAAAATCATCTCTCGGTTCCTTTACAAAGAATATTTCTCATAATGTTCTGTTAGATAAGACGAAATGGAGAAAGTAACTGGCTACTTAACAAGTTCTTGACAAGGAAGGTTCTCGGACTTGATTAGCTTTAGCAAGGTATCCGAAATAGATACATAATAGATACATAAATTGGAGGAAATCGCTCATGAAAAAGACTCCAATTCAGCTTCGCACACATTCAAACCTTTGTCAAGTGTGTAATTCCGATTTGAAGTATGCCGGACAATTTGACCTGGACAATTCTTCAAAGGTAGGGGCGACCCCCTGTGGTCGCCCGCCTGGTAAATGGAAAACCACGATTCATTAATTTAACGCAATTATCTCATGTTAACATTTTCGGAGCGGGCAGGCACAGGGGCCTGCCCCTACGGGCATACCTAGATAAACTGCAAATAATAGCCGCTACCCTTTCGAGTAGCGGCTTTCAATTGTAGATTTAGTCTGGGTTTAGTATCCCATATCTCCCATCCCGCCACCACCAGGCATCTGCGGGGTCTTATCCTTCTCCGGGATGTCAGCCACAAGGCACTCAGTGATGAGCACCATCGTGGCGACGCTTGAAGCGTTCTCCAGGGCGGTGCGGACTACTTTCGTGGGGTCAACGATGCCCTTGGCAATCATGTCGCCAAAATCATCGGCAACGGCATCATAACCCCAACCTATCTTAGATGACCTCTTTACGGTGTCAACAACCACGGCACCATCCCGGCCGGAATTCTCGGCAATCCAGCGGATGGGTTCTTCGACTGCCTTCCTCAGGATGTTGACGCCGGTAAGTTCATCGCCTTCGGATTTTATCTTATCAAGAGCCGGCAGGGAGTTGAGCAGGGCAACGCCGCCGCCCGGCAAGATGCCTTCCTCTACGGCAGCGCGGGTCGCCGACAGGGCGTCCTCGACGCGGTGCTTTCTCTCTTTGAGTTCGGTCTCGGTAGCGGCGCCGACCTTGATAACGGCAACACCGCCGACCAGTTTCGCCATTCTCTCCTGCAGCTTCTCGCGGTCAAAGTCAGAGGTTGTCTCGGCAATTTGAGCTTTGATTTGTTTGATTCTGGCCTGGATGTCCGGCTGTGAACCTCTACCCTCGACAAGGGTTGACTTATCCTTATCGGAGGTCACGCGGCGGGCGCGGCCCAAATCCTCGACGGTAACGGTATCAAGCTTGCGTCCGATTTCTTCGGCGATAACTTTACCGCCGGTGATGATGGCAATATCCTCGAGCATTGCTTTACGCCGGTCGCCAAAGCCAGGCGCCTTTACGGCCAGGACGTTCAAAGTGCCGCGCAGCTTGTTGACCACCAGGGTCGCCAGCGCTTCGCCGTCAACATCCTCGCCGATGATAAGCAGGTTTTTGGATACCTGGAGGATTCTCTCCAGGGCGGGCAGGATATCGGCGACAGCGGAAATCTTCTTATCGGTAATCAGGATGTACGGGTCTTCAATTACGGCTTCCATGCGGTCGGCGTTGGTGATGAAGTAGGGGCTGATGAAACCGCGGTCAAACTGCATGCCCTCGACATAGTCGGTCTCATAGCTGAGGCCTTTGGATTCTTCAACGGTGATGACGCCGTCCTTGCCAACCTTCTCCATGACCTCGGCAAGGAGATGCCCGATTTCCGGGTCCTTGGCGGTGATGGTGCCAACCTGGGCAATCTGCTCCTTACCCCTTACCTCGGTGGACATCTTCTTGAGTTCATCAACAATGGCTGTAGTCGCCTTCTGAATACCACGGCGGAGGGCCAGTACGTCTGCACCAGCCGTTGCATTCTTGAAGCCTTCGGCGATGATGGAATGGGCAAGAACGGTCGAGGTGGTCGTGCCGTCACCGGCAACATCGTTAGTCTTGGTGGCCGCTTCTTTTACAAGCTGCGCCCCCATGTTATCGAACGGGTCGGGAAGCTCGATATCCTTGGCGATGGTAACGCCGTCATCGATGACAGTGGGTGCGCCCCATTTTTTATCGAGCGCGACGGCTCTGCCTCTGGGGCCCAGGGTAACTTTGACGGCATCGGCCAGGGTATCAATTCCCCTTTTAAGGTGACGTCTTACGTCTTCACCAAAAATGATTTGTTTCGCCACTTTCTCTCCTCCTTAGAAATTAATTGTTCTAATACTTCCTTACATAGAAATTTGATACAATTTTCCTTAGTCGCTTCACTAATACGTTAGGCTTGCTGCATACGAATTTGTACAGAAAGTACTACGCCGTTTTCTTGGCTAAAAGGTCGTTTTCGTGCAGCAGAATGAGTTCTTCACCATCAACGGTAATCTCGGTACCGCCGTACTTGGAATAAACTACGGTATCACCGACGGCAACCACCATGAGGATTTTCTTGCCGCTCTCGGATACTCTGCCGGGGCCGACCGCCAGTACCTCGCCCTCCTGGGGTTTCTCCTTGGCGGTATCGGGCAGAACGATGCCCCCTCTGGTTACTTCCTCTCTCTTGCTGGGTCTCACCAGAACAAGGTCAGCCAATGGCTGCAGTTTAATTGCCATAAAACCTCCTCCTTTTTAAGTTATCTGAATTTTATTCGATAAGGTCATTAGCAATCAACGGGGTAGATTGCTAGTTACTATCATAACTTACAAATGTATTTTACCGCAACTTAGGCGGTAACCGTTGTCAGGCATTGAGCGGTAATTATCAGATTTAGTATATTCTAATACAAGCAAGATATCTCTATCAAATAAGATATTCTCTGCTTAAAACTCTCATTTCCTTATAAGTACGGTTCCATTGAACTCGGCTATCGCGGCCGGTCGCCGCCATATTCCCCGTCTGGCGCGGTCTTTTCGGCCTGGTCCGATGGGTATATAAAATCCCTCCCGCCCCGGGGAGGGTGAATAATGCTCCCTCAATGTTTGTTTAGTGCCTACCTATTTAATAATACGGCAATAAATGGATGATTGCAAACACCGACAAATCGCGATAAGCTATGTGAAAAATCTTTTGTATTAGAGCATTTCTGAAAAGGGAGTAAAATCAAATAAAGAGGGTATTAATGATAAGATTGGTTTTTCATTGCCTCGTTGTTAGTATTTAAATTTTGAATTCTCAAGCATGCTCCGAAATAACCGAAACCAGTCGAGGGTTAAAAGAACCTGTGATTCGGGGCAAAGGAGGCTCACGGGTGTGAATACGGAAATGATTGCGGAAATGGTACGAAAAGACCGTTCGGAATGGGAATTACTTACGGCGATATTGGATGCTCATCCAGAGGAAATTCTGCATGCCCCGGATTCACCTCCCTGGGTAAGTCGTGATGTTTACGCTCACCTCGCTCGCTGGATTGAACATTCGAACAAGACCATGAGGGCATACTGTGAAGGCCGCAGCTTTCCTCAACCGACTGGCACGGATAAAGAGATAAACTCCCGGTGGCAGCAGGAAGATAGCTGGATGACTCTCACTGAAGCCAGCAAGAGAGCTCATGAGGCTTTTGAGCAACGGTTGCTCATAATCCAATCAATACCATTAGACCGATGGGATAAAGAACTGGAGAGAATCAGTCATTATGACGGAGCGGAGCATCTTTCCGCTCATCGAAGCTATATTCGGCTGACTTAAAACAGGTATCCTTTACTCTTCAACAGTAAATCTATTAATCGAGAAGTTTGCAAAGAGATTTATACTTGCCTACTTAATTCATCGTCGGAGGTCTAAGAAATGGGCCGCAAAGAAGATAAAGAGCTTGTACTGGGCAACCTGGTTACCGCCCTTCACCTCATTCAGAAATCACGCGATTTCGCCCTGGTCATACCAGAAATAAGGGTCAGCCTTGCCTACGCTACACCCTGGGCGAAAACCCCGCAGGATGTCGCCGCCATCGAGGGGAGAATAGCAGCGGTAGGCGGTTATCCCCGCGCCGCCGGACTGCCGGCTTTCGGTGCATCCACCCACATGGCACATACCATCCTTACGCTGAGGGAGTACGACCCGAAAATAAGCGCCGCGATTAACTTCAAGTGCAACAAAGAAATAATCGAGCTCCTGAAGCAGTACGCCGCAGAGAAGCAGTTCCGCTTTGGGATGCTTGACCGCAACATGGAACCGCCTTCGGCACGACACCGGGAAATGGGTGGAAACTGGCGGTTGAAATATGTTGTTGATACCGCGGGCGGTGTTCCCCCTATTTTTTATGAAAACGAGGGGATGGGGAGGGAGCAGCTTTCCATCATCGTCGGGAAAGATGCGATAGAGATAACGGAGATGGCCATTGAAATAGCGAAGCGGTACCGGCAGAGAGTAAAAAGGTAGAAACTACGTAAAATAGGAGACGATTCAATGGCAGGGGGATACCAGATAAAGAAGGCGGCGCTTGACTGGCTGCTCGAACCGGATAATACCAGCGTGAGATACCTCGCCATGCGGGATTTAATCCAGTCTGACCCCGGCGAACTGCTGGAAGCCAAGAAAAATGCCCATGCTCACGGTCCGATTGCGGCGGTGCTGGCAAAAATGAATAAAGAGGGATACTGGTGCAGGCCCGGAGCAGGATATAATCCTAAATATACCGGAACCGTATGGTCAATCATATTGCTGTCCCAGTTGGGTGCTTCCCTGGAAATTGACGGGCGGCTGGCAACCGCCTGCTCTTATTTGCTGCAGCATACGCTGACAAAAGACGGGCAATTTACCATGAACGGGCTTCCCTCCGGCACGATAGATTGTCTTCAAGGCAATCTCTGTGCGGCTTTACTGGACATCGAATTTGAGGGAACGCGTCTGAATAAAGCATTTGAATGGATGGCAAGGAGCGTCACCGGCGACGACATAGCTCCCATGGAGAACAAGACGGCGGCCGTGCGCTATTACTCCGGTAAATGCGGGCCGGGATTTGCCTGCGGTGGAAACAACAAAGCGCCCTGTGCCTGGGGCGCCGTCAAAGTCATGCTGGCTATGAGCAAACTGCCAGAAAAAACACCTCTAATTAATAAAGCCATCAACGCCGGATTGGATTTTCTCTTCAGTACCGACCCGGCCAAGGCGGATTACCCCTGCGGTTACACCAGTAAACCCAGCGGAAACTGGTGGAAATTTGGCTTTCCGGTCTTTTACGTGACCGATTTGCTGCAAAATGTCGAAGCGCTTACCCGGCTTGGCTATGGCAATGACCCCAGACTGGTAAATGCTCTGAAGATTATCCATGATAAACAGGACGCCGAGGGGCGCTGGTTACTTGAATACGACTATACCGGTAAAACATGGGCGGATTTTGGCGTTAGGAAACAGCCCAGTAAATGGGTGACGTTGCGGGCGATGCGCGTACTAAAAGCCGTATCCTGGCCGTCGGCTAACGCAAAATGAACTGAGCAAATCCGATAGCTCTTTTAAACGAATGTTCCGTAGCTTGCCTTTAGCCGGGCAATTGCATCCTTTACAGACTCTTTCGAATTGAACACGGCTGAGCCGGCGACAAGCACGCGGGCACCGGCTTTAACGACTTTCGGCGCGGTCTCAGCGTTAATGCCGCCGTCAACCTCAAGCTCGCAGTTGAGTTTCCGTAAATCGAGTTCCCGCCGCAATCTTGAAATCTTATCAATCATGGTGGGAATAAACGTCTGTCCCCCCGCCCCCGGGTTGACGGTCATTACCAGCACTAAATCGAGGTAAGGCAGAATTTCCTCAATGGCGCAGAGGGGCGTGCCGGGGTTAAGCGCGACGCCCGCCTTAATATTAAGCTCTTTGATAAGCTGGATGGTGCGGTGGATGTGGGGACAGGTCTCGATGTGCACCGTGAGTATGTCCGCCTTTGCCTGGGCAAAGTTCGCAAAGTGCCGCTCCGGCGCTTCTATCATCAGGTGAACATCGAGCGGAATAGCCGTATACTTCCGGACGGCCTGCACCACGACCGGGCCGAAAGAGATGGCGGGAACGTAGTGGCCGTCCATTACATCGATGTGGATATAATCGGCGCCGGCGGCTTCCGCTTCTTTTACCTGCTCACCGAGCCGGGCAAAGTCCGCCGAAAGAATAGAGGGGGCAATCAAAATGTTTGGCATATAAGCCTCATTATAATTTTACTGAGCATATAGCTCAAAAAGGCATTTTTCTACTTCTTTTAGACCCAGATAAACATTTCTAAAAAGTTGTATAGCGACTGAGGGAGCGAGCACGGTCATAGTGACCCCTTTGGTATAAGTATGAGCTTCGCTATCACGGCATCCTTTTAGTGTATCCAGTGAAGATTTCATTGCTAGAAATTTATTATTATCCAGATTATTTTCGAGTTGCTCCAGATTAATAATACCAATTACTCTCATGAGCATATTACGGAAATCACTGTTATAATCAAAACCGTATGTTCGCTTAATGACTTGTGATTTTACGAAGTCAATATTATTTGGATCAAAAAGGTAATTATCGCTGCACCACTGCACGATATCATCCATGGACTCTTCTATCCATCCGCATAGTTCAAGGGTTGCCAATTTGGGAAAATATAGGGCATGTCTAGGAGCGCGGGACTTATTGTATAGCCTATTTATTTGAGCCAAGTTGTATTCAATGTTTTCCTTAGTAATCATATCAATGCCCAGAAAAAATTCTCTCGGCTATTGACATCCTAGTCATGACCCCTGATTTAGAAGCTAGTCCTTCTTTTAGCTTTTCTTCTGAGAACTCCTCATTGTTTTGTAAATTCATATAAAAATTGTTAACTGAAGGTGGGGGCAGTGTTTCTAGGAAATCAATATTTTTTGATATACCTACCATTAAAGCTTCAAATATTGCAATACTCATTTTACGTGGGAGTGCATTGTTAAAAACTGAATTACTGATAACGCTGACTGTACGATTGAATAAATCTTCTTTTTCCAGTAGAAAAGCATTCCCGGGGTTCCGAAAATCATTCATATAACTATTAAGAAAAGAAGCGAGCTTGCCGTCATAAGCACTGTAGCGGTCGTTAAATGAGAAGAATCGGAGAATTAGTTCCTCTTTAAGAAATCTATAGCCTCCTGTCCTTTTCATTTTATTAATTTTCATCCAATTAGGATTCGCATTTAATTTTTTCAATAGGTCATTAAAAGTACCGCTGTAAATGCAATTCCTGATTTCTTGATTGTTTAACCTTTCACCTCCAGCATTCAACCTGTGAAAGATAGTAAAAAGATAATTGTTGTGACTTTTTTTTGAATAGTCACAGCGTAACACAGTAATGGGTAAAGTGAGATTCTCGACCCGAGTATAATACCTGTGTAAGCTTGAATTAAAGTCCTTAATTTCTCTGACTTGTTTCCCCGATATAACTGGGTCTATGTCCTCTAAGCTGGATAAAACCCAATCAGTACCAGAAAGAAAACGAATAATTGTCCACATGCGTTGAAGTCCATCGATAACTTGCCATTTTTGTGTTTTATAGTCGAGACTAAAACACATACTTGGGATCGGTAATTGTTTTATTAGCGAGTCAATAAAACGCGTTTGGGCGGGATCTTTCCAAACAATTTCTCTTTGGAATTTCGGCTGTATGTCAAGAATACCTTGGTTATACATTCTAAAAAGGTCAGCACAAGACCTAAGTTCATTATAGGCAATGATGTCAGATGGAGGTAGTTCAGAGCTGTCATCTTCTTCAAACGTCTTTAGTTCCAACTTATCTACTATACTTATATCATTCGGCATGTTTCTCTCCTACCTGTGATGAAGAAATGGTCTTTATATGCTTCCATGCTTAATACTTCAACCTTAAAGTCGTGGAAGTCCATATCAATGGTTATGTGTAATAAGTTTCTTCGCCTCTGCCAGCGCTTTTTCCACCTGTTCCGGCGCGGTGCCGCCGGGGACATTCCGCGCCTTCAAAGACGACATAATGTTAATGTTGTAAACATCTTTATCGAACAACGGTGAGAACTTACGGTATTCATCAAGCGTGAGTTCGCCGAATGTCTTGCCCTGGGAAATGGCGTAGCCGACCAGTTTCGCGACGATGCCGTGGGCGCTCCTGAAGGTCTCGCCTTTGCCGACCAGGTAATCGGCGATGTCCGTTGCCAGCATATAGCCCTTTTCGGCGTCTTTTTCCATGTTTTGCTTATTTATTTTCAATGTCTTAATAAGCCCGCTAAAGATTGTCAGCCCCGGGATAAGAGTATCAACCGTATCGAAAAGCCCCTCTTTATCCTCTTGCAGGTCCTTATCGTAGGCAAGAGGCAGCCCTTTCATCGTGGTCAGTATTGCCATTAAGTTGCCGAAGACCCGTCCTGTCTTGCCGCGTACCATCTCGGCGACGTCTGGATTTTTTTTCTGCGGCATAACGCTGCTCGATGTGGCGTAAGCGTCATCGAGTTCGACAAAGCCGAACTCGGCCGACGACCAGATGACAATCTCTTCGGCCAGGCGAGACAAATGCATCATGCAAACGCTGGCGGCGGCTTCATATTCAATGACGAAATCCCGGTCGGAGACGGCGTCCATACTGTTACGGGAGATTTGGGAAAAGCCAAGCTCCTTCGCCACGAATTCACGGTCAATATTATAGGTCACCCCGGCGAGGGCACCGGAACCAAGCGGCATGACATCCGTCCGCTTGAGGCAGTCTTTGAACCGGCCGGCGTCCCTTTCCAGCATCTCGAAGTAGGCAAGGATGTGGTGGGCGAAGAGGATGGGTTGGGCAAGCTGGAGGTGGGTGTAGCCCGGCATGATGACGTCTTTATTCGCTTCGGCTTGCCCCAGGATGGTGCGCTGGAAATCCCGGATTGCGGAGATGGTTTCCTCGGTTATTCTTCTGACAAAGAGCCGCATATCCAGAGCGACCTGGTCGTTGCGGGAGCGGGCGGTATGGAGTTTGCCTCCTGCCTCGCCGATTTTCTCCGTGAGTCTGGCTTCAATTGCCATGTGGATATCTTCCAGTTCCGGTTTGAACTGGAAAGCGCCCTGCTCGAGCTCCTGGCTCACGGCGTAAAGCCCGGCGATTATCTTAACCGCTTCGTCCTCGGAGATGATGCCCTGTTTTCTTAACATGCGGGCATGGACGATGCTCCCGGCGATGTCTTCTTTATATAGTCTCCGGTCGAAGGGCAGCGAGCCGGTGTACTCGTTTACCAGCTTATCGGCGTCTTTTTCAAAGCGGCCGCGTATGAGGCTCATTTTTTAACATTTTCCTTGTTAATCTTCTGTACCTGCGCCTGGATTCTCACCGGCAGCCCGAAGATGTGGATGAAGCCGGGCGATGCCGCCTGGTTAAAGGTATCGCTTTTATCATAGGTCGCCAGGCTGTAGTTGTAGAGGGAGAACGGTGATTTCCGGCCAACGACACGGCAGTTTCCCTTAAAAAGCTTAACTCTTACGTCGCCGGTGACGAATTGCTGCGTGCTGTCAATAAAGGCATCTAGGTCACGCTTGAAGGCCGTAAACCATAATCCGTTATAGACAAGGTCGGCGTATTCTATCGCAACTTTCTGCTTGAAACGCGCCTGGTCTTTGCCGAGTGTGAGGGCTTCAAGCCCCTGGTGCGCCGTCAGGAGGACGGTCGCCGCCGGTGTTTCATAAATCTCGCGGGACTTGATGCCGACAAGACGGTTTTCCACCATATCCACGCGACCGACGCCGTTTTCCCCGGCCAGTTCGTTTAGCTTCTGCACCAGGGCGACGGCCGTCATTTTCTTCCCATCGAGAGCGGTGGGAATGCCCTTCTCAAAGTGAATCTCAATGTAGGTGGGTTTATCCGGCGTTTTTTCTACCGGCTTCGTCCAGGCGTAGATTTCCTCCGGCGGTTCCACCCACGGGTCTTCCAGGAGGCCGCATTCAATGCTTCTCCCCCAGAGGTTGGCATCAATCGAATAGGGGCTGTTCACGGTGGCGGGGACGGGGATGCCGCGCGCCTCGGAATATTTTATTGTTTCTTCGCGTGACATGCCCCACTCCCGGGCGGGAGCAACAATCTTGAGGTCGGGGGCGAGGGCGTTTATGCTCACGTCAAATCTTACCTGGTCGTTTCCCTTGCCGGTGGAACCGTGGGCGACAGCGGTGGCTCCCTCTTCCCGTGCCGTTTGTACCAGCAATCTGGCGATGAGCGGGCGGGCAAGGGATGTTGAGAGGGGATAGAGCCCCTCATAGATGGCGTTTGCTTTGAGTACCGGGAAGGCATATTCCTTGAGGAGAGCTTCTTTTGCATCCTTGACGACGGCTTTGATGGCGCCAGTCCGCTCGGCCTTTTGCTTAACGACATTCAGGTCTTTCTCATTCCCGATGTCGGCCGTGAAGGTGACGACGTCATAGCCGTACTTTTCTTTAAGCCACTTGATTGAGGCTGATGTGTCCAGCCCGCCGCTGTAAGCGAGTACTAATTTCTCTGCCATATCTTATCCTTTCACCGGTTAATATATGATAAATCCCAAGCCCCAAGTTCCAAACTCCTCATAATAACCAAAACTCAAAACAATAAATAGGCGCCATCTGTCATTGCGAGGAGTCCCGAACCCCTTTACTCCTGAGGGACGACGTGGCAATCTCCATTAATAGTAAGGCTTACCTTATCGTGAGATTGCCACGCCCCGATGAAATCGGGGCTCGCAATGACAGATTAAGTTGTTTGGCAATAGTATACCGCAGAGAAATGGTTTTTGGATAGCTGCTACGTTATTTTGCCGTAAAGATGCCGTTAAGAAAATCCTCGATTTGACTCCGTACCGCCAGCTCTTCCCAGGAATAGGTGTGTCCCGGTGCCGCGAAGAAATTCAGTATCGTACCTTTGTTGTTATCCAGCCGGGCGAATCCGAGCCAGGCCTCAACATTCCGGCTTATTATGGCAAAGAAATCGCCGTTGCTGAATGTGTCAGGCAAAATGCCGTTGTCATTCATAATGAGCGTTCTATCGTTTTTTTCACTGGCGTGCCAGAAGGGTGTCCCCGTTTGAATGCTGTAAACCCCGGGATTATCCATGAGCAGTTTCATCGCCTCATCGCAAATGATGGTTCCGTTGCTTTCACCGGTCAGGATAACCCTAAGCCCAGGTATATGCTCCGTTAGAAAATTTATACGGGAGGCGAGCGCCTTTGCCTTTAATGAATAAAGGCCGATAATGGCCATATACTCGTCCACATAGCTCTTCAGTGTCCCGGCCGAGCGCCGGTACTCAAGGAACAGGGCTTTTACACCGCTATTCTTGAGGTCCTCCTGCATTCCCAGAAAGATGCTGTGCCAGTTCGGCGAATCACTTAAGAAGCGCCATCCCCATCCCCCGGGGTTGAAAAGAATAACCACTTCCCTGTCTTTTGCGGCGATATAGGTCGAGAGCAGCTGTTCGGCAAACTCGCTTTCGGCTTCTTTGTTATCACCGAGAAGTGCGGTCGAAAGACGCTGTGCATCGGTTTTTATCCGCTCGGGGACAGTGGTGAGGTCATAGCTTACCGTGAGCGGGTCACGTGTATCAACCTGTGAAGTTATACCCGGTGCCATCGAGGGTGACACCAGGAAAACAATCGTCACTGACAGCAGAATTGCCAGTGCGATGAATAACTTGAGCACACGGATTTTCCCTGCCACAGGGGGCCTCCAGACAGCTAATATAAGGCTATTATATACTAATTTGCCGGCTTTGCGCAGGGTCTTTGGCTTGATGGTATCGTTCTGTTTTGGTTGCAGTCGAATTGTCAGGTCATGACGATAGCTTAACTAATCTAAAAATGTCATTCCGGCGAAAGCCGGAATCCAGAAGCCGTAAGGCTTGTGTATTGTTGTTATACAATCTTTCTATTGAGAAGTCTTTCACTCAGAATTAGTATCCTCTATTTACGTTGTGGATTGTCGGGTCAAGCCCGACAATGACAAAGGGAAAAAGATTTTTTCGTGCTTTGTGGTGTCTCTGGCAAGAGATATGACCTCATCAACAAAAACGAACGATACCGGCCTGATTGAATCTGGCTTATGATAACTCCCGATACAATCGCACAGGTATTGTCGTAGCGATACGCAGTAACTTTGTTCTATAAATGCTTGACCCCTCTCCCTTGCGCCGGAAGAGGGGTCAAGCCATTTTTACTGGAGTTTAACTATCTACGCGCCCAGCTTGGCAAAAGCCTTATCGAGTATCTCGGTTGCCATGTCCGCTTCTTTGTTGGTGATGATGAGCGGCGGGACAACACGTATCGTGTTCGGTTTAACGGCGTTGACCAGCAGCCCTTCGTTAAAGCAGTTGGTCATGACGTTGCCGGCTATATCCTTGGCAAGCCCGATGCCGACGAGAAGGCCTTTGCCGCGGACATCGGTGATGATAGTCGGGTACTTGGCACGGAGTTCTTCCAGGTTCTTGAAGAAGTGCTTGCTTACCGTCTGGACGTGTTCCGGGATATTATTCTCCAGGACATACTTGACGACGGCGTATGATACGGCGCACATGAGGGCATTGCCGCAGTAGGTGCCGCCGTGGTTGCCGGGAACGAAAACGTTGGCTCTATCCGTGCAGAGGACGGCGCTGATGGGAATGCCGCCGCCCATGCCCTTGGCGAGGCACATGACATCCGGCTCGACACCGTACTGCTGGTAGCAGTAGAACGTGCCGGTGCGGCCGATGCCGGTCTGCACTTCATCGAAGATGAGGAGCAAATTCTTCTCATTACACCACCGGCGTACTTCAATGACATAATTTGGGTCGGCCGGGTGGACGCCGCCCTCACCCTGGACGAGTTCCATCATCACGGCGCAGGTCTTGTCGGTGGTCGCCTTCTTTAAGGCTTCGATATCGTTAAGCGGGACATTCTTGAAACCCGTGGGAACGGGCTGGTACATGTCCTGATAAAAGGGCTGGCCGGTGGCGGCGGTCATGGCCAGCGTGCGCCCGTGCCACGATTCAAGCATGGTGATGACCTCGTAAGCGCCGTTCAGCTTGGTAGCGCCCCAGCGGCGCGCCAGTTTGACCGCACCCTCGCAGGCCTCGGAACCGCTCGAACCGTAATATATCTTGTCAAGGCAGCTGTTCTTGATAAGAAGCTCGGCAAGCTGGTACTGCGGTATGGTGTAGTATACCTGTGAAGTCTGGATAAGCTTGGCCGCCTGCTCCTGCAGGGCCTTGAGCATTACCGGGTGGGAATGCCCTAGGCAGTCCACCGCAAAGCCGGCGAAGAAATCAAGGTACTTTTTACCGTTCACATCGTAAAGATAGACGCCCTCGCCGCGCTCGAAGACGACCGGAACACGCCGGAACGTGTTCATGTGGTACTTCTTGTCCATCTCCATCCAGTCAATCTGTTGGGTCGCCAATTTAAATCCTCCTTCTTAAAAAAATTCTAAATCTTAAACAAATTCAAATAACAAAATACCAAACAAAACCTGTCAAAATGTCATTGCGAGTCCGCCTCTGGTGGGCGAAGCAATCCGTGCTTTCCAGCCTCTCCCTTTCCTAAAGGGAGATTGAGAGGGATTAAGTTCTTAAAATCCCCCTTGACCCCCTTTACAAAGGGGGAGATATAGATTACTCGGAGATTGCCACGTCCCGATAAAATCGGGACTCCTCGCAATGACAGTTAAGGTTCTTTTGTATTGGTCGGTTCGAGTTCTTAAAGTGCATGGTTATTATTTAGGGCTTTATTTATTGGCTTTTACAACCGTGCCTGAGCTTGGTCCTTCTAAGTCTTTAATTAAGGCGTGGGGCTTTCTCCCATCAATAATGCAGGCGCTGCCGGTTGTCGCGACCGCCGTGATGCAGGCCCTGACCTTGGGAATCATCCCACCGCCGGCGACACCCGAGGCAATCAAGTCTTCCGCTTCCCCCACGGAAAGCTCGTTAACCATCTTTCCCTGTTTATCCAGGATGCCGGGGACATCGGTTAAAAAGATAAGCCTGGATGCACCGATGGCGGCGGCGATTTCCCCGGCGATGATGTCGGCATTGTTATTGAGAATGCCCGGAGCACCTCCGGGTCTATTGTGGGAATACAACGATACGGGCGAAATAACCGGGATATAACCCGCTTTGAGCAATATTTTGATAAGGCTGGCATCAATCCTCTCGGTGTGTCCGACGAAACCCATATCCTTGCTTACGACGCTTCCCTGCACCATGCTGCCGTCGGCGCCGCAAATACCCACCGCTTTCCCGCCCATGTTGTTTAGCTGGGAAACCAGGTCTTTGTTGACGAGCCCGGAGAGAACGGCGTTGACCACCTCGAGCGAGGCTTTATCGGTGACGCGCTCCCCTTTAACGAAGGTGGTGGGGACGCCCAGCTTCGTAAGCCAGTCGGTGATGAGCTTGCCGCCGCCGTGGATGATGACGACCGGCTTACCCTGCTTCTGGAGGGCGACGACATCCTCCAGGGTGGTATCCTCGGAACCCAGTGTGGAGCCGCCGATTTTGACGACGATTGGTTTATTAATTTTACTGACCGGCATCGTTAAATTCCTCTTTATGATATACCGCCGCATCTCTATTATCGAAACGCCATTACGATAGTGCCTCTCCCTTTCCTAAAGGGAGATTGTGAGGGATTTGGATTGTATTATATCACTCGTTTGTCGAATATGAAGTAAGACTATTCTCTGACCAAATCCCCCTTAATCCCCTTCAGGGAGAACCCCTTTACAAAGGGGGAGAAGTGCATCTTTCTTTTCTAAAGGTCGAAACGATGTTACGTCGTGTAATAAGCGTTTTCTTTAATGTAGCCTTCGGTCATATCGCAGCCCCAGGCCGTTCCCTGAGCCGTGCCCATGTTGATGTTGAGGTTGATAACGACTTCTTTGCGGTTAAGGGCGTCACTCGCTTCTTTCATACGGAACTGGTTGATTGCTTTGCCGCCTTTTAAGATGGGCACGCTGCCGATATCGAGGTCGAGTTTTTGCTCTTCGATGGCCACGCCGGCGCGTCCGGCGGCGGCGATGATGCGTCCCCAGTTGGGGTCGTTGCCGTAAACCGCCGTCTTGACGAGTGAGGAACCAGCAATGGTGCGCGCCACGGCGCGGGCGTCCTTAACGCTGGCAGCACCCGTTACGTTAATCTCCATGAGCTTGGTGGCACCTTCGCCGTCGGCCGCCATCTTTTTGGCAAGAGTAATGCAGACTTTATCCAGCGCTTCCTGGAAGGCCTTGCCCTGCTCGTTCGCCATGGTAATGGGTTTGTTCCCGGCGAGGCCGTTGGCAAAGAGTAGCATCGTATCATTGGTGCTGGTATCGCCGTCAACCGTTATCATGTTGAAAGACTTTTCAACCGCCTGCTTGATGGCCCGTTGTGCAAATTTAACATCGAGCGCCGCATCGGTCGCGATGAAGCAGAGCATCGTCCCCATGTTGGGGTGAATCATGCCGGAACCCTTGGTGACGCCGCCGATGGTATACTGCTTATCGCCGGATTTGACCTTAACGGCGGTCTCTTTTGGGACTCTATCGGTTGTCATCATGGCACGCACGAGCATGTGCCCGCCGCCCTCGGCTAATTTTATCTGCCCGATGCCAGCTGCTATCTTGTCCATGGGAAGCTGGACGCCGATGACACCGGTGCTGGCGACATAAGTATCCGCTGCTTTGACTCCGGCCTGCACCGCTGCAAGGCGCGCCATTTCATGGGCGTTCTTAATGCCCTCTTCGCCGGTACAGGCATTGGCAACGCCGGAATTCACGACAACAGCCTGTGCCCGTCCGCTCTTGAGCTTTTCCTGGTCAACAAGCACGGGCGCCGCCTTGATTCTGAGGGTCGTAAACACCCCGGCGGCGACGCACGGCACCTCGGAGACCAGGATTCCGACATCCTGTTTTGATTCCCCGTAGGTTTTAATCCCGGCATAGGTTGAGCCAGCCTTGAAGCCCTTAGGTGATGTAACCGTTCCCTCGTTTATAAACTCTATTTCTGCTTTCATAGGTTAAAATCATATCATAGAAATCGTACGAGGGCAATACGAATGGAGTACGGGTTTTGCTCGGTTGTGGTTGGTAGAAGTTCAAAGACAAAAAGAAACTGAGTCACCAATAGATAAGAGTTACTCAGTCGAAATATTCTTGAATTTACAAGTCACTAAAATATGTTTAACGTTTTGAGTATTCCTATGTATTCCCTAGCACCTAATGGGCACTCATA
>Ga0315295_10001180_pt1 | contig 22501 bp, 18 predicted proteins | sample YL17G14_0_MG_FD_204453 | JGI IMG/M metagenome (GOLD analysis project Ga0315295, IMG submission 204453) | Sediment microbial communities from Yellowstone Lake, YNP, Wyoming, USA - YL17G14_0 | ecosystem: Environmental > Aquatic > Freshwater > Lake > Sediment | place: USA: Wyoming | collected...
CTGGCTTGAGGATGGCGGCGCAGTACGGCCATACGGAGGTGGTGAAGCTGCTGCTGGAGAAAGGCGCCGAGGTCAATGTGAAGCGAACCAGCGACGGTGTAAGCGCGTTGATGATGGCGGCGAACAAGGGCCATACGGAGGTGGTGAAGCTGCTGCTGGGGGCCAAGGCCGATGTGAATGCGGAAGCGAGAGCGCAAGGAAAGGTTTATACGGCTTTGAGCATAGCGAAAAAGATGGGGCATACAGAGATAATCAAGCTGCTTGAGAAGGCCGGCGCCAGAGAATAACAGGGGAAGGGAGATTCTTGGCTGCGCCGAGAATGAATGAGGGGAGGGATTGTTCGTTGTGGGCCGCGCCGGGTTGGTTGGACACTGAGCCAGAGTCCCCGAACAAACCGGATCCAGCGAACCCCGCGATCGCGCCTTGGTTCCATGCCGTGCGTCAGTGGCGCGGGGTCGCTGATCCAGGACGTTGGGCACGATGAAGGGGGAGGGGGCGGCGTGCGCGTGCGGGCAGGCGCGTTTCGCGTTGTCCTGGGTGGACGAAAACGTCCTGGAGGTCCGCGCGGCCCCGGTCGGGCGGCCGTACAATTTCCAGGGGGAGCCTTGTTGCGCCGGGGGCGTGCTGTTGGTGACGTATCGAGCGGGCCAGGGCGCGACGTCGGCGCAGTGGTACAACTTGCTCGGGCGGGTGTTGGCGTTGCGCACCCGCTGGGAGGGGGAGGCGGGCGCGGGTGTGCTCGCCGACGCCGGTCCCGAGGGGAGCGGGGGCGCTGCGCGAGAACAGGTGAACAGGTGAGCAGGTGAACAGGTGAGAAGATGGGATGGGAGGGATGGGCGTGGCGGCGGGGGCGCTGCGCGAGAACAGGTGAACAGGTGAGCAGGTGAACAGGTGAGAAGATAGGATGGGAGGGATGGGCGTGGCGGCGGGGGCGCTGCGCGAGAGCAGGTGAACAGGTGAGCAGGTGAACAGGCGAAAGAAAGAGTAAAAGGGGCGGGCGGTTCGTCGGTTGCAGACCAGCGCCCGGGGCCTTAGAATCCGACGGCCGCCGCGGCGGGTAGGGCACGGCCGCGGCGGGTAGGGCACGGCCGCGGCGGGTAGGGCACGGCCGCGGCGGGTAGGGCACGGCAGGTGAGTGCCCTTACCTGCGGCGGGTGCGCTGCGCGAGAGCAGGTGAGCAGGTGAACAGGCGAAAGAAAGAGTAAAAGGGGCGCCCGGTGAGTCTGGTGCGGAGAGCCGTCATGCGAAAGGAAAAAGACGCCCTCGGAGAGGTGCTCGTGCCGGAAGACTGCCTCTGGGGCGCCCAGACCCAGCGCGCCCTCGAAAACTTCCGGGTCGGCAGCGAACGGTTTCCCGAGGAGCTGGTGCGTGCCCTGGCCTTGGTCAAACGGGCCGCCGCCGCCGTCAATCGCGATCTGCGGCTTCTGGACGAGCGGCGGGCCGAGGCGATCATCCAAGCCGCCGACGAGGTCATCGCCGGCAAGTGGACCGAGCAGTTCCCCCTGGTCGTCTGGCAGTCGGGCAGCGGCACCCAGTTCAATATGAACGTCAACGAGGTGATCGCCAACCGGGCGATTCAAATCCTCGGCGGTCCGCTCGGCGCCAAGGACCCTGTGCACCCCAACGATCAGGTGAACCTTTCGCAGAGCACCAACGACGCGGTGCCGACGGCCATTCACATCGCCGTCGTGCTGGGGCTGCGGGGCGAGTTGCTCCCCAGCCTGGCGGAGCTGACCGCGGCGCTGGAGCAGAAGGCCCAGGCCTTCGCCGACATCGTCAAGATCGGCCGCACTCACCTCCAGGACGCCACCCCGCTGACGCTGGGACAGGAGTTTTCCGGTTATGCCGCCCAACTGGCGCAGGCGCGGCGGGGGATCGAGGCGGCCCTGGAGCACCTTTTGGAGCTGGCGTTGGGCGGCACGGCCGTGGGCACCGGGGTCAACTGCCCCGTCGGGTTCGACACGCGCGCCGTGGCGGAAATCGCCCGGTTGACGGGCGAGCCCTTCCGTCCGGCGCCCAACAAGTTTGCGGCCCTGGCGGGGGCGGACGGCCTGGTTTATGCCTCGGGCGCCCTCAAGACGCTGGCGGCGGCCCTGATGAAGATCGCCAATGACCTCCGCTGGCTGGCCAGCGGCCCACGCTGTGGCATCGGCGAACTGCTCTTGCCCGCCAACGAACCCGGCAGCAGCATCATGCCCGGCAAGGTCAACCCCACCCAGTGCGAAATGCTCACGATGGTCGTCTGCCAGGTGTACGGCAACGACGCCGCCATCGGCCTGGCCGGCGCACAAGGCAACTTCGAACTCAACGTGTATAAACCGTTGCTGGGCTATGCCTTGCTGCAATCCGTGCGACTACTGGCCGAGGCCATGAAAAGCTTTGTTGACCGCTGCGTGGTGGGCATTTTGCCGAACCGGGCGCGGATCGAGGAGCACCTGCAAAACTCGCTGATGTTGGTCACGGCCCTGAGTCCCCACGTCGGCTACGACCAGGCGGCACGGATCGCCCTGGCCGCCTGGCGCGAGGGCAAGACGCTCCGCGAGGCGGCCCTGGCGCTGGGCGTCGTGACGGGCGAGCAGTTCGACGACTGGGTGCAGCCGCACCGAATGACCAAGCCGGGACGGTGACGGCGCAGCCCCCGACAAGGCCCGCCGGGCGCCGGCGCGTGGCGGCCAGGCCGGCCCGCCCGCCCCCCCGAGGAACGTGCCGGGCCGGCCGGGGCGAAGTTTTGCTTGCAATTGCCCGGCCGCTGGGCTAGCAATGGGGCAACGATCTACCAGGCCTTCCGGCAACGGCGTTAGAGGGCGGCGGTCTGGGTGTTTCTGGCGGTGCGACGCGATTCAGCGAAAGGGCAACTCATGAGGCAAGCCGAACGAACAACCACCGGCCGTAGGCGGGACTACTGCCGAACCTGCCTGCCGCCCTGCCGAACGGTGCTGCTGCTGGTCATGGTCTTCTCCGGCGCGGGCCTGGCTCAGGTCTCACCCCCCGACCAGCGCTGGCGGACGCTCGAAGAACCCTTCCGCCTGCAAATGGACCAGCAGGTCCCTCTGGAAAAACGCGTGCCGTTGGACTGGGGCGGCTGGTTTCGCAGCAGCGTCTGGGCGATTGACGAGGACGTGGATCGTCCCAACGACCGGACCCACAACGGCTACCATGCCCTGCGTTGGCAGCAGTTGCGGCTGTGGGGCTCGGCCACCGTCGATCAGACGCACCAGTTCTACGCCCGCGGCCTGCTCGATTACTACGACTGGAACCATCACACCAGCTACAACGGGCGGGACAGCGACTGGCGCGGCTTCGACCTCGAGCGCGGCTGGTATGATTTTCGTCTCTCGCGCTGGCAGCAGGCCCGGGGCGAGCAGCCTGGCGAGGTGGACCTGGGCGTAACCGTCGGGCGACAGTACGTGGAGTTCGGCACCGGACTGGCCCTGTCGCTGCCGCTGGACGCGGTGAAAGCGACCGGGTACTGCCGCGACTGGCAGTTGACCGGCTTGGGCGCGCTGTCCGTGCCCAGCACCCACAACGTCGATCAGTCGGTACCCGGCAACACCCACGAGAGCCGCCGCTACTGGGGCGTGGAACTGCGGTATCACGGCGCGCCCGACCATGAGCCCTTCGCCTATTACCTCAGCCAGGACGACCAGGACGCCGGCATCATCCGCGACGGGTATCAGTTCGGCTACGACAGCCGCTACGTCGGCGCCGGCTCGCGCGGGCGGTTCTTCCGCCGCGACCTGCAGTACACCTGCGAGGTCGTCGGCGAGTTCGGCAACAGCTATGCCAACCAGACGCCAGACGACGCCGTGGTCAACGACCGGCAGACCGTGCGGGCCTGGGCGCTTGACGCCGAGTTGCGCTACGTCGCCCCCGACGCCCACCGCAGTCAAATCGCCGTCGAGTACCTCTTGGCCTCGGGCGATTCCGACCGGCTCTTCAGCCCCACCAACACCCTCGGCGGCAACCGCCTTCATACTACCGATACCAGCTTTGTCGGCTGGGGCTACCGCGACACGGGCTTGGTCCTGGCGCCTCAGATTAGCAACCTGGGCGTGGTCCGCCTCGGCGCCTCCACGTTCCCCTTCAACCGGGTGGCGGCCTGCGAGCAGTTGGAGGCCGGCCTGGATTTCTACCTGTTTCACAAGCAGCAAGCCGCCGGAGCGGCCAGCGATAATTTCTCCATCCGCGACCACGCCTGGCTGGGCACGGAAATGGATTTCTCCGTGAATTGGCGGCTGCTCAGCGATTTGGCGTGGTTCTTCCGCTACGGCATCTTTTTGCCCGGTGAGGCGTTTCTCACGCAGAAGGACCGGCAGTTAGTATTCACGGGCGTAACGTTGAGTTTTTGACCCGGAGAGAACGAGACGGCGTAGTGCCGACGGAGGCTGAGCCTTGGCTCAGGCGGCGGTCCGGTGAACGTCGGCTCAGGCTATCATACCGGCTGAGGTGACTCATGCACGTTTTGCGGTACGCTTGGTGGGCGGGCCTTCTGGCGGTGGTTCTGGCGTCTTGTCAGGCGAGTCAGCCCTTGCCGACGGCGGTCCCGGCGCCCGCCGCTCAGACGGCCGACGCCCGCGACAGCGCGGCGCTGGCCTACGAACTGGCGGCCAAACGCTGGTGCACCAACGACGACGCCTGCTCCCTGGTGCTCTGCCTGCTCGATGGTCAGGACGCCCACGGCGGCTTTGACCAGCGTCTGGCCGGCCTGCAAGCGCGCGGCCTGGCACCCGCCGGCTGGCGCCTCCAGGCCGACCAGCCCGTCACCAATGGAACCCTGGCCTACATGCTCTGCCGCGCCTTGAACATCAAGGGCGGCATTATGATGCATCTGCTGCCGGGTCCTCGGTACGCCTACCGCGAGGCCGAGTATCACGGCCTGATGCCCAAGGGCTCGGCTTGGGAACCGCTGACCGGGCCCGAAGTGGTCGGCATCATGGGTCGTGCCGCCCTGCTCAAGGAAGGCCAGACCCGCCTGGTCAGCGTGTACTGAAACCTGCGGCCCGCCCTTCATAATGAGGAGACAAGGCATGATTGCTCAGAGCAGACGACATTGGCGCCTGGCCGCTGGGATGAGGGCGGCGTTGGTGTTTGCCTGGGTTAGTGCCGGCGGCCTGTGGGCGGCCGAGCCAGCCGCCCCGACCAAGCCCCAACCCCCCGCGCCGGCGCCCCAGACGGACACGACCCCCGCGGCGCCGACCGGCGGGCCGGCGCCGGCCATCCTCGGTCAACTCACCGGCTCAAACGCGCAGTTCAGCACGGACGGCGGCAAGACCTGGCGCCCCGCCCAGCAGGGCACGCCGCTCGCCGAGGGCGCGATCGTCCGCACCGGCTTTGGCGCCACCTGTCAGGTGAGTTTCGCCGATCAAACGATCCTTCAGGTCCAGCCCCTCTCCTGCGTGCGCATCAGCCGCTATCAGGCGGGCCCAACCAGCCAGACGATTCAGGCGGTGCTGCCTTACGGGGCGGTCCGCTGCGGCGTGCAGAAGGGTCGGATTGAGTCCGACACCCAGATTCGCACCCCCGTCTCGACGCTGAGCATCCGGGGCACCATCGCCTACGTGGCCTACGATCCCGGCTTGCGGCGGTGCCTGCTGGCGGTGGACGAGTCCGGCCCGGCCATTGCCGCCTTGGCGGGCGGCGGTTGTTGCGGCGGCGCCTCCTTCGGCGCCTCCAACCCCAACCCGACCCCGGCGACCGCCTATGAACTCGAAGCGGGCATGTACACCAACTGTGTGCTCGGCCGGCACCTCTCCCTGGCGATGTTTGACCGGACGGTTTGGGTGACCGGCAATCTCGCCGTCGGCGACGTCACCCCGGACGAGGCGGGTCCCATGGTGCACGGTCAGGCGGACCCGGCTAATCCCACCGGCGGCGCGGAAAACTACCGCAACGACAAAGGCCGCGCTGCCGAACGGCCTCTCGATGAGACGGTGCGCTTCCCCGGCGGCGACGTGCCCATCGGCGGTGGCGGCCGATCATAAGCTTGCCGGCGCGGTGATGAACTCAGCAATCCCACCTTCGAACTCGCCCGCCGCGCGCCGGAGCCGCCCCTGGGCTCTGGGCGTCCGGGGCCGTCACTCAACTCGGATGAATCCCGCAGGGGGTTGGCGACCTTGGCCGCGATGCCGCGCGGGGCGGGTCAGCGTCGGGGTGCTCATCGGCCTGGCGGTTACCCTGCTCGTGGCCGCCGTTGGTCAGCTCACCTGGCCCGATCATCTGGAGCTGAAGCTGCTGGACGTGCGGCATCGCCTCTTTCCCCCGCGTGAGGCCGCCTCCCCCGTCGTCTGCATCGTCATCGACGATGAGAGCCTCCAGCAGATCGGCCGCTGGCCCTGGCCGCGACGCCGCCTCGCCCAGTTCGTGGACCTCTGCCGCCAGGCCGGCGCAAGCCTCGTCGTCCTCGATATCAGCCTGCCCGAGGACCAACCCAAGGAGGTCCAGCTTCCCGGCGTCACCGACGTCCGTGCCTATGAAACGCCTCCGGCCTTCCTAGGCCAGCCCCCACCGGAGGTCATCGACAACGACGCCCTGCTCTGCCAGGCCATCTCCCAAGCCGGCAATGTCCTCTTGCCTTTCTACGTTCGCTTGGGCCCGCCCGGCCCGGCCGCCCAACCCCCTCCGGCCGCCCCCGCCGACTCGCTGGATCGGCAGATCGGCGCGCTCCTGGGCGACCAGCCGAACCTGGACTTCCCTGCCCTCTACGCCCGGCTGCGTCCGCAGGCCCGGCCCGACGACCGGGACCCCGACTACCAGCGCCTGCGCCTGGCCTACGTCCGGCGCCTCGCCCAGCGGAGCCTCGCCCGCTTCGGCCTGGCCCGACCGCCTGCTGCCGTCGCCTTGCCCCTCCCGGCGCTCTATGACTGGATGCCCCCCCTCCCCTATTTCGCCGCGGTCATCGCCGACAGCGGCTTCGTCAGCTTTCGCGCCGACAAGGACGGCGTGGTCCGGCGCATGTCCCTGCTGGGCTGCTCGGACGGTCGCTACTACAAACAGTTCGCCTTCGCGGCGGCGTGTCAGGCGTTGCAGGCGACCGCGGCGCAGATCGACCTGTCGCAGCCCGGCCGCCTCGTTCTCCGCCGCCGCCCCGAGGCCCCGCCCCTCATTGTCCCCCTCGATGAACAGGGCCAACTCTCGATTTCCTGGACGGGCGACTGGCGGAGCGACCCCAGCTACCTGAGCATCCGCGCGGTCCTGGCCCTGGCCGACCGGCGGCAGGCCCTAGCCGATAATCAGCGCGCGCTGCAAACCAGCGAAAACCTCCGCTTCCAATTGAGCACGGTCCCCAACGACCTTGCCGCACTGGACGAGCCGGCCCGCCGACAGGTCGAGCAATTCCGCCAGGCCCTCGCCCGCCTGCCCTCTCCCGACGAACTCACCTCGGCCAACCGCGAACTGGAACAAGAACTCGCCGCCGGCCTGGCCGACCTGCACCAGCGCCTCGCGGACAAGATCGTCCTCGTCGGTTCCGTCGCCACCGGCGCCCCCGACTTCGTCGTCACCCCCGCCAGCCACCTCACCCCCGGCGTGGTTGTGCACCGCCGCATCCTCGAAACGTTGCTGAATGGCAGCTTCCTCCGCCGCGCCCCCCGCGCCGCCGACGTCGCCGCCGTCCTGGCCTTGGGCCTGCTGATGACGATGATCGCGGCCATATTCCCCCCGCGCGTGAGCGGCCTGTCCCTGCTGGCCTTCGTCCCCCTGACCGTCGGCGCCAACTTCTACCTGGTGTTCGGCCGCTATCACCTCTGGTGGGCGCTCGTCGCCCCCCTCGCCGCCATCCTGGCCAGCTTCACCGCCGTAACCTTCTACCGCCAGATAACCGAGGGCCGCGAGCGCCGCCGCATCACCGTTCGCTTCAAACAATACGCCGCCCCCGCCGTCGTGGACCGCATCATGCAGACCGGCGCCGGCGTCGCCCTGGCCGGCGAACTCCGCGAGATTACCTGCTACTTCTCCGACTTGGCCGGCTTCACCGCCATCAGCGAACGCCTCGGTCCCCAAGGCACCGTCTCGGTCCTCAACGCCTACCTCGACCGCATGACCGAGGTGCTGGACCGCTACGAGGCCACCATCAACAAGTTCGAGGGCGACGGCATCTTTGCCTTCTTCGGCGCCCCGATCGCCCGGCCGGACCACGCCCGCCTCGGCTGCCTCGCCGCCCTCGATGCCCAGCAGGAACTGGCCCGCCTGGTGGACCAGCGGCGCCGCACCGATCCCGCCTTCCCCGAATTAACCATGCGCATCGGCCTCAGCACCGGCCGCGTCGTCGTCGGCGACTGCGGCTCCCAACGCCGTTTCGACTACACCGCCATCGGCGACACCGTCAACCTCGCCGCCCGCCTCGAAAGCGCCGGCAAGGCCTTCGGCGCCGGCCTCCTCATCTGCCAGGAGGCGCACCGCCAGGGGGGCGCCGACCTGGCCGCCCGCTATCTCGGACGCATCCGCGTCGTCGGCAAGCAGCAAGGCGTCGGCGTCTATGAACTCCTCGGCCGCGCCGCCGACGTCGCCGCCGCCCAACGCGAGTACGCCGCTCGCTTCGCCGCTGCGGTACAAGCCTTTCAGAACGGGGATTTCACCCAAACCTGCCTGCTGCTGGAACAGTGCCTCCAGCAAACCCCCCACGACAAAGCCGCCCTCCTCTACCTCGACCACGCCCGCCGCTTCGCCCGCCAAGGCCCCCCCGAACCCTTCACCGGCTGCCTCGAACTCGCCCAAAAATGACGCCAAAACCCCCCTACGGCAAGGAGTGCCACCTATGAGTTTGTTGAACTGTCGGGAGTTTCCCAGAGCCGCCCTCGTGCTGATTACCTTGCTGCTGCCGGGCGGCGTGGGCGGGACCGAGCCGCCCGCACGTCGGCCCAACTTCGTCTTCTTCCTCGTGGACGACCTGGGGTGGCGCGACGTGGGGTGTTTCGGCAGCACGTTCTACGAGACGCCGAACATCGACCGGCTCGCGCGGCAGGGGATGCGTTTCACGAACGCCTACGCCGCCTGCCCGGTGTGTAGTCCGACGCGGGCGAGCATCATGACGGGGAAGTACCCGGTGCGAATGGCCGCCACCAACTTTTTCGGGGCGCCCGAGCCCAACGAGTGGAAACGCCCCACGGTCCTGCTGCCGGCCGAGTACTCGCAGCGCCTGCCGCTGGAAGAAGTTACGGTGGCCGAGGCCCTGCAGGAGGCGGGGTACAAGACCTTTTTCGCCGGCAAGTGGCACCTCGGGCCCCGGGGCTACTATCCTGAGGATCAGGGCTTCGAGATCAACAAGGGCGGTCTGGACTGGGGCGCACCGCCGACCTACTTCGCCCCCTACGGCAACCCCAAGCTGCCCGAGGGACCCAAGGGCGAGCACCTGCCGGACCGGCTGGCGACCGAGACGTGCCGCTTCATTGAACAGGCCAAGGGCGGGCCGTTCCTGGCGTACCTTAGTTTCTATTCCGTGCACGTCCCCCTCATGGGCCGAGAAGACCTGATCGAGAAGTACCGGAAGAAGGCCCAGTTACTCCCGCCGGTGGACCGCGCCTGGGGACAGGAGGGGGCCAACAAGGTGCGTCTGGTGCAGGACCTGCCGGTGTACGCGGCGATGGTCGAGGCGATGGACCAGGCGGTGGGCAAAGTGCTGGACACGCTGGGACGGCTCGACCTGGAGGGCAACACGGTGGTCATCTTCATGTCGGACAACGGCGGGCTGGCGACGGCCGAGGGCCACCCCACCAGCAACCTGCCGCTCCGGGCGGGCAAGGGTTGGCTGTACGAGGGCGGCATTCGCGAGCCGGTGATCTTTCGTTGGCCCGGCGTCATCCCCGCCGGCGGCACGTGCGAGGCGCCCGTGATCAGCAATGACTTTTACCCCACCATGCTGGCGCTGGCGGGGCTGCCCGGCCGGCCGGGGCAGCACTGCGACGGCGTCAGCCTGGCGCCGCTGCTCAAAGGCGGCGGCGGCCTGTCCGAACGCCCCCTTTTCTGGCACTACCCGCACTACAGCAACCAGGGCGGCGCCCCCAGCGCGGCGATCCGCCAGGGCCAGTGGAAACTCATCGAGTTCTACGAGGACCGGCAGGTGGAACTCTACGACCTGGAAAGCGACCTGGGCGAGACCACCGACCTGGCGGGCACGATGCCGGGGAAGGCACGAGAGTTGCTGGGCAGGCTGCACGTTTGGCAGAAGGATACCGGGGCTCGATTCCCCACACCCAATCCGAACCACCAGACCGATGAGGGCGCCAAGGCTGCCGGGCCGAACTGAGCAGCGTGAAAAGCTCTTGACGGGGGTGGGGGTGGGTGGTAGAGTACGGTCTCTCTAACGGATTGTTAATGCTGAGGTTAGGATTGGGGTCGCCGGAGGATCTCGGGGTGAGTGAGCTGGATGGGCTGCGGGGACGGATAGACGAGATCGACCGGCAGGTGGTGCGGCTGCTGAATGAGCGCGCCGAGGTGGTGGTCGAGATCGGCAAGCTCAAGCGGAGCGAGAAGGGGGCGGGGCCGATTTACGCGCCGGACCGGGAGCGGGCGGTGCTGGACAAGATCAAGGCGGCGAACACGGGACCGCTGTCGGACCGGTGCTTGCTGGCGATCTATCGGGAGTTGATGAGCGGGTCGTTTGCCTTGGAGCGGCCGCTGCGGGTGGCGTACCTGGGGCCGGAGGGGAGTTTCTCGCACGCGGCGGCGCTGCTGAAGTTCGGGCAGAGCGTCGAATACGAGCCCCAGCCGGATATTCAGGGCGTGTTCGACGAGATTGCGCGGGAGCACTGCGACCTGGGGGTGGCGCCGGTGGAGAATAGCGCGGTGGGGGGCGTGCTGGAGACGCTGGACGCGCTGCTGAGCTCGACGGTGGTGATCTGCGCGGAGATGTTGGTGGCGATTCACCACCATCTCTTGGCGAACTGTCCGCTGGAGGAGGTGCGGCTGGTGTGTTCGAAGCCGGAGGTGCTGGCGCAGTGTCGGGGCTGGCTGGCGGCGACGTTGCCGAACGCCCAGAAGCTGGCGATGCCCTCGACGGCGCAGGCGGCGAAGAAGGCGGCGGGGGAGGCGGGGACGGGGGCAATCGGATCGCGGCTGGCGGCGGAGCTTTATGGGCTGGAGGTGATCCGGGAGAACATCGAGGACCGGGCGCACAATCAGACGCGGTTCTTCGTGATCGGGCGGGAGGGAGCGCGGCGGACGGGCAGCGACAAGACGGCGCTGGTGTTCAGCACGGCGGACAAGGCGGGGGCGCTGGTGGATTGCCTGGAGGTGTTTCGGCGGCACGGGGTGAACTTGACGAACATTGAATCGCATCCGAGCACGCAGCGGGAACGGGAGTACTATTTTTTTGTGGATTGCGAGGGGCACCAGGAAGACGAGGCGGTGCGCCGGGTGCTGGGGGAGCTGAAGCAGCACTGTCTGCAATTGAGCGTGCTGGGGAGTTATCCCCGGGCGACGGAGGTGCTGTGAAGGAACCCGGACCGCCGGAGACCGAAGACCCAAAGCAGCAGCAGAGGAACCGTGGCTTTCCCGGCCGGCGCGAATCTAGGAGAGTAATGGGCCGGAAAGACGCGCGGGCCGGAAGAATCAGGGATTAAGGTAAGAAGACAGACTATGTTGGTGATCTTGGAAGCGGGTGCGGACGACTCGGTCGTGGCTCAGGTGGTGGAGCGGATCGAGCAGTTGGGCCTGAAGGCGCACGTGTCGCGCGGCGAGTTCCGGACGATCATCGGGGCGATCGGCGAAGAGAAAGCGGCGTTCCCGGAGCAGCTCTTGAGCCTCCAGGGGGTCGAGAACGTCGTGCCGATCATGAAACCGTACAAGCTGGCGAGTCGGGAGTTTCATCATGCCGATTCGCAGGTGGCGGTGGGGGGGGTGAAGATCGGGGCGGGCCGGGCGGCATTGATTGCGGGGCCGTGCGCGGTGGAGGATCGGGCCAGTTGCCTGGCGATCGCCGAGTGCGTGAAGAAACAGGGGGCGAACCTGCTGCGGGGCGGGGCGTTCAAGCCGCGGACGAGTCCGTACAGTTTCCAGGGGTTGGGCCGGCAGGGCCTGGAGATACTGGCGGAGTGCCGGGAGCGTTTCGGACTGCCGATCGTTACGGAGGTGACGGACCCGCGGAACGTGGAGTTGGTGAGCGAGTACGCGGACATGCTGCAGGTGGGGGCGCGGAACATGCAGAATTTCGTGCTGCTGGCGGAGGTGGGCAAGGCGGGCAAGCCGGTGCTGTTGAAGCGGGGACCGAGCAGCACGGTGACCGAATGGCTGATGAGCGCGGAGTACATTTTGAGCGAGGGTAACCGGCAGGTGGTATTGTGCGAGCGGGGCAGCCGGGGGTTCGAGACGGAGGTGCGGTTTTCGTTGGACGTGAGCGCGATTGCCTTGGCGAAGCACGATTCGCACTTGCCGGTGATCGTGGACCCGTCGCACGCGGCGGGTCGGCGCGAGGTGGTGATACCGCTGGCGTTGGCGGGTCTGGCGGCGGGAGCGGACGGCCTGATCGTGGAGGTGCATCTATGTCCGGAGCAGGCGCAGTGCGACGGGCCGCAGGCGTTGACGGAGGCGATGTTCGCGGAGTTGATGGGGCAGGTCAAGCGGGTGCTGGCGATCATGGGCAAGGCGTCCGGCTAGGGGGCCGCGTGCCGCCGTGGGTGCAGGGAGTGCTGGCGGCGGCCGGCGGGGGCGCGTTGCTGGCCAGTAGCTTTTGGCCGCTGCATTGGCACTGGGCGGCGTGGGGGGGCAAAGAAGCGACGCCCGGCCAGGGGCGGCGGGAGCGGGGCCGGGAGGGGGCGGATGAGGATGACTAACTGGGGATCGAGCGGTCAGGGGCTGGGGGTTTGGCGGTAGCAGACGACGTTTTGGGTGAGGGCGTTGGCGTTCAGCCAGACGCGTTGGTTTTCCAGGTCGGCCACCCGCAGGACGTGGGCCCAGTTGACCCCCTCGGGCAGGTACTGCGTTAGGGTATTTGGCAGCGCCTCCAGGAAGCCCTCGTTGAAGCGATTGGTGGGCCGTTCGGGGAAGAGAGCCACGTAGAGAATGTCCATTTCGACCAGATCGCTGAAGAGGTGGGTCCCCAGGGAGACGTCGGGCACGAGGCCTTCGCGCATGGCGACGATCTCGCAGAGCACGGAGGCGGTGTTGATTTCGCTGAAGGAGACGGGGACGCCGAGGGAGGGAGTGGTGGTGCCCCAGCGGCCCGGTCCGACGAGCAGGATGGTTTTCGAGGAGCAGAACGGCGGCACATGCAGGAGCTTGCCGATGAGGCGGGCGATGGTGTAGCGGTCCTTGAGGGGGAGCTGCCCATACACGGCCGGGGCAACGTACACGAGGCGGTCCACCTGGGTCAAGCGGCTCTTGCCGATGACGGCGCCGTGGCAGCGGAACACCAGGTCGCGCTCGGCGAGGTCGGCCGGGGGATCGGGGATGAGGGCCCCGCCGCCGCTGATTTGAAGCGGGCGGCACTGCAAGAGGTTGATCTTGTAGTCGTTCTCGTCGGTGAAATTGCAGGTAAACTCGACGTCCACGGGGTAATCGTAGGCCTCGTGCAGGGTGTGCAGCATTCGGCGCATGTCGGTGATAAAGGAGGTCTTGGTGAGGAGCCGGTCGAAGGTGAGCGTCCAGGGGCAGACGTTCTTGAGGCCCTGTTCGGCCGCGCGGCGCTCCAGTTCGTGGTCCCGCGAGGCGAACAGGTCCAGAGGCAGGCGGTCGGTCTGGGAGATGATCTCGGCGAAGTCGTAGGTGAGGAGTTGGTTGGCCTCCAGGTCGAGGACATCGACGCCTTTTTGGGTGAATTGGCGGGCCTCGTCGCGGGCGGCTTCGGGTCGCTTTTCGGGGGCGTTGAGGGCGACGACGCGGGTGTAGTCGTCGTCGCGGCGATCGACGGCGCGGGTTCCCAGGCCGAAGACCAAGCGGAGGACGCCGGCGCGGGGGTCGATGGCGTCGCTCCAGACGTAGGGGTTGTAGGAAAAGCCGACGCCGGCGAGGTGAGGGAGGAAGAGATGGTGATGGAGGGCGCCGCTGACCCGCTGGATCAAGAGAGCCATCTGTTCGTCGCGGTCGAGCAGACCCCGCTGGCGGCGGTAACTGAGGGCCTTTTCGCTCATGGTGCTGGCGTAGATGCTGCGGACGGCGGACTTGAAGTCTTCCAGGCGTTTTTCGCGGGGGCCCTGGTTGACGCAGAAGATACTTTCGTACTTGCCGGCGAAGGCGTTGCCGAAGTTGTCTTCGAGCAAACTGCTGGAGCAGACGATGAAGGGGGCCTGTCCGAAGTAGTCCAGCATGTCGGTGAATTCCTTTTCGATGTAGTCGGGGAAGGCGCCGACGAGGATGCGTTGACGCGCGCGTTGGGAATCGGCCAGGAGCGCGTCGCTGTCGCGGCGGTTTTGGGCGGCGCTCCAGATGCCGTTGCGCACCAGGAAGCTGTAGAAGACGTCGGAACCGATGTAGAAGGAGTCGTGCGGTTCGAGTATGCCGTCCCAAGCGGGGTCGGAGCGGCGGAGGATGGCGCGGGCGAGAAGCATGCCGACGGCCTTGCCGCCGATCAGTCCGGTGCCGAGCGTTCGGCGCGCCACCTCGAGCATCTCAGCCAGGGAGAAGTATTGCAGCACCATTTGGCTGATGCGTTCCTCGCGACTGATCATCAGGCGCACCAACCGTTGCAGCAGGCTATGGGCTTCCGGAGGGGGCGGAGCGTGGGGTCCGACGCGGTGCAAGAGGTCGTCGGCCTCCCGCAGAGTCCGGTGCCAAATGCCCAACCGCTCGTTGGGCGATTCGAGGCGGGCCCAGGGATGAGAGGTGAGTATCTGGGAGGTGGTGGTGCTCTGGGTGACGGGGAGGAACTGGTCCCCCTCGCGGACGTGGAGCATGTACATGGTGGAGGAGTAGCGTTGTTGCACCTTGAGGGGATAGACGTAGGTGCGGTCGCCGTGGCGGTACACGTCGAAGAATATCTGGGTGGTGTGGAGGATGGGAGCGGTGGCGTGAAAGGAGTGGACGTTCTTGTAGAGGGCGAAGCAGGCGACGGTCTCCATGTCAAAGAGGTAGGGGCAGGTCAGCAGGAAGAAGTTGCCGAGCATCTGGTCGCTGTACCAGCGTTCGGCCAGGACCGAGAGGCAATCAAAGACGTAGTAGGCGCCGCGACCGGCGGCGCGGATGACTTCGTGAACCTTGCTGACGAAGGTTTCGAAGCCTTCGGCGGGGTTGAGGGGGACGACCTGGGCGCCGCTGTTTTCGGGGAGGAGGGGTTCGTGGCGGCCGAAGCGGAAGTAGATGAGGGGTCGGCCGCTTTGGAGGGCATGGCGGCTGTAGGGGAGGACGAAATCGCGGTATTGATCGATGGTTTCGACGTGCCAAACGATGTTGTCGCCGGGGATGACGGCCCGGATGACCTTGTCGAGGCCGGGGATGCCGGTGCTGAGTTGGCCGAGCGACTGCTGTACCATGCGTTGCACCTGTTGCGGGACCGAGCCTCAAGTGGCCGGAACCCGCGTGGGGCAAAGCCCCACCCTGTCAGGCTGAGGCGGGCGGATGGGGTCGGCAGCCCCAAAACCAGCGCCATACTACCAATATACCGCTTTGGGCGGGTCGGGGCAAGTCGGGTGAGCGGCAAGCGGCAGGCGGGGAGATATTTTCCTTGACCAAAGGCATAGGTTGAGTAGGTTATAGGGTTTTCCATTGACAGGAGAACCGCGGTGGACGAGGCCATCAGCAAGGCTGGGGCGTTGATAGAGGCGTTGCACTACATTCGGCAGTTCCGCGGGCGGATGGTGGTGGTGAAGCTGGGCGGATCGCTGCTGGAGGGTGATCCGGAGCAGCGGGGGCTGCTGACGGACGTGGCGTTCATGGCGACGGTGGGGATGCAGCCGATCCTGGTGCACGGGGGCGGCAAGGCCATCAGCGCGGCGATGCAGAAGGCGGGTTTGCAGCCGCAGTTCGTGCAGGGGCAGCGGTACACGGACGAGCGGACGCTGGCCATCGTGGAACACGTGCTGGTGGACATTAACCACGCCATCGTGCAGACGCTGGAGGAGCTGGGGCAGGCGGCGACGGGGCTGCACAGCCTGAGCAGCGCCGTGCTGTTCGGGGAGCAGACGCGGCTGGCGGGGGCGGAGGGGCGCAGCCTCGACCTTGGGCTGGTGGGAACGATCACGAGCGTGAACGGGACGCTGCTGCGGGCGCTGTGCCAGGCGGGGACGATCCCGGTGATTGCGCCGCTGGCGTTGGATCGGGCGGGGCGGAAGCTGAACGTGAACGCGGACACGGCGGCGGGGATGGTGGCGGCGGCGGTGGGAGCGGAAAAGCTGGTGATGATGAGCGACACGCACGGAATTTTCGCGGACGTGAAGGATCGGAACACCCGGTTTTCGCGGTTGAACGAAGCGGAGGTGCGCCGGCTCATCGGCGCGGCGGTGATCACGGGCGGCATGCTGCCCAAGGTGAACGCGTGCCTGCACGCCCTGCACGCCGGGGTGGGGCGGGCGCACATCATTGACGGCAGCTTTCCCCACGCCTTGTTGTTGGAGATCTACACCGACGCGGGGGTGGGAACGCTCATTAGCCGGGACTGAGCGGGCGGGAGAGAGGCGACGAGGGACCGGGCGCCATGAACACGCAAGACGTATTGGCTTTGTTCGATAAGTACGTGATCGCGAACTACGCGCGGATGCCCAGCGTGATCGTGAAGGGCCAAGGGAGCTTCATTTGGGACATTGAGGGGCGGCGGTATCTGGACCTGTTTCCGGGGTGGGCGGTGAGCGGGATCGGGCACTGCCATCCGAAGGTGGTGGAGGCGATCCGGCGGCAGGCGGGGGAGCTGATCCACCTGGACAACACGTTCCATACCGTGCCGCAGGGACAACTGGCGCAGATGCTGAGCGAGCGGGGATTCGGGGGCAAGTGTTTTTTCTGCAACAGCGGGGCGGAGGCCGTGGAGGCGGCGCTGAAGCTGGCGCGGCGGCATACGGCCAAGCAGAAGTACAAGATCATTTCGGCGGAGGGGAGTTTTCACGGACGCACGATGGGCGCGGTTACCGCCACGGCGCAGCCGAAGTATCATCAGGGTTTCGGGCCGCTGGTGCCGGGGTTTGTCTATGTGCCGTTCAACGACGTCGAGGCGCTGCGGACGGCGTTTGACGACGAGGTGGCGGCGGTGATTGTCGAACCCATTCAGGGCGAGGGCGGGATTCGGCTGGCCAGCGCCGAGTTCCTGGGGGCGATCCGGGAGTTGTGCGACCGGCACGGGGCGCTGGCAATCTGGGACGAGGTGCAATGCGGGATGGGGCGGACGGGCAAGTGGTTCGGGTACCAGCACGTGGGAATCGAGCCGGACATTATGACGCTGGCGAAGGCGTTGGGCGGGGGCGTGTCCATCGGGGCGATGCAGGCGCGGGCGGAGGTGGCGGCGTCGCTGGCGCCGGGGACCCATGCTTCGACGTTCGGGGGCAATCCGCTGGCGTGCAGCGCGGCCATCGCGACCATCGAAGCCATCGAGGAGGGCAACCTGCTGGAGAACGCGGCGCGGATGGGCGGGTATGCCCGGGAGAAGCTGCTGGGGTTGCAGGGGAAGTATCCGGTGATCGAGGAGGTGCGGGGAGCGGGGTTGATGCTGGGGGCGCAGCTCGCTGATCCGGGGGCGGAGGTGGTGGAGCGGTGCTGGGCGAAAGGGCTGCGGATCAACTGCACGCACGAGACGGTGCTGCGGTTCATGCCGGCGATGACGGTGACGGCCGAGCAGCTCGACGAGGCGATCCGGATCGTGGACGAGGTCATGGGAGAGCTGTACGAGGCTTCCAACGCGAAGCCTGGCGTTTGCGGACCTCACGGCGGGCAGGGCTGAGATGGTTAAGCACTTCCTGGAAGTAGCGCATTACGGCAGCGAGGAATTGCGGCGCTTATTGGACCTCGCGGCGGAGTTGAAGGCGTTATACGCCCGCGGCGGGCGGGACCTGTGCCTGGCGGGCCAGACGATGGTGCTGCTGTTCGAGAAGCCCAGCAGCCGGACACGGATCAGCTTTCAGGTGGGGATGGCACAGTTGGGGGGTACGGCGATCTACGTTCGGCCGGAGGACATCGGCGGGTTGGGCCGGCGCGAGCCGTTGGCGGACCTGGCGCGGGTGCTGAACGGGTACGTGAACGTGATCGTGGCGCGGACGTTTGCCCACGAGACCGTCTTGGAGTTGGCGCGGTACGCGACGGCGCCGGTTATCAATGCGTTGACGGACCGGGCGCATCCGTGCCAGGCGCTGGCGGACCTGCTGACGATCCAGGAGGCGTTTGGGTCGTTGGCGGGTCGCAAGCTGGCGTACGTGGGGGACGGGAACAACGTGGCGCGGTCGCTGGCGGTGGCGTGCGTGCGGCTGGGGCTGCGGTTGGTGATCGCCTCGCCCGCGGGGTACGCCTTGCCGGAGGAGTTCTTGCGGCGGGCGCGCGAGGGGGGCGGAGCGGGGTCGGTGGCGCAGGTGCCGGACCCGTATGACGCGGTGCGCGGGGCGGACGTGGTCTATACCGACACGTGGACGAGCATGGGGCAGGAGGCCGAGAAGGAGCAGCGGGTGCGGGATTTTGCCGGTTATCAGGTGGACGGCAAGTTGATGGCGGCGGCCGGGCCGGGGGCGCGGGTGATGCATTGTCTGCCGGCGTATCGCGGGCTGGAGATCAGCAACGAGGTGATCGAGTCGCCGCAGAGCCTGGTGTGGGCGCAGGCCGAGAACCGGCTGCATTTTCAGCGGGCATTGTTGAAGTACCTGTGCGGCTGAATGGGGCGGGAGGGTGTGGGCAGGGATGAGCGGCAGGCGGCGGGCGACCAGCGGCGGGCGGCGGGGGAATGAGTTGCGCCCGCTGCGGATTCGGCGGCGGTTTACGCAGGCGGCGCCGGGCTCGGTGTTGATCGAGATGGGGCGGACGGTGGTGCTGTGCACGGCGAGCCTGGAGGCGGAGGTGCCGAGCTGGCGCCAGGCGAGTGGGCTCGGGTGGCTGACGGCGGAGTATTCGATGCTGCCGGGGGCCACGAGTCCGCGTCGGCCGCGGAGCCGAGCCGGACATACCGATAGCCGCGGCACGGAGATTCAGCGGCTGATCGGGCGGGTGTTGCGGGCGGCGGTGGATTTCACGCGGCTCGGGCCCTTCACGATCACGATTGACTGCGACGTGCTGCAGGCGGACGGCGGGACACGGACGGCGGCGATTAACGGGGGGTTTGTGGCGTTGGTCGATGCCGTGCGGTGGGGGCGGCGGCAGGGCTGGCTGAAGGGCAATCCGATACGCGCGGCGGTGGCGGCGGTGAGCGTCGGGCTCGTCCAGGGGCGCGTGGTGCTCGATCTGGATTACGCCCAGGACAGCCAGGCGGAGGTGGACCTGAACGTGGCGATGACCGACGGGGGCGACTTTGTGGAGGTGCAGGGGACGGGGGAGCAGGCGACGTTCAGCGAGGCGCAATTGCGGCGGATGTTGGCGGCGGGGCGGCGGGGGACGGCGCAGATCCTGGCGGCGCAGAGGCGAGCCTTGCGGTCGGCGGGCAGGTGAGAAGATGACGCGGAGCCGGTCAGGCGAGATGGGGCGGCGTTGGGCCCGCCTGTGCGGGCTGGTGGTGCTGGCGGCTTGGGCGGGGGGCTGCGGGGGTCCCGGCGCGCCGGGAGGCGGTGCGCTGGCGCCGGCGGTCGCGGGGGGCGGCGCGGCGCGGTTCACGATTCTGTTGGCTCAGTACGACGGGCCGGACGGTCTGCCGCAGGCGCAGGCGATGCAGCAACGGGCGCGGGGGGTGCTGGGCGGCAGCGACGTGTGGGTGAGCCGGGAGGCGGAAGGCGTTACGGTGAACTACGGCCATTTCGACCGCAACACCCCGGGCAGCACGGCCCAGCGGGAATTGGCGCGGGTGCGGGGCGTGTACGGGCGGCTGGGGGCGGGACCGTATCAGTTCTGCTATGTGAAGGAACTGCCGGAGCCTGAGCCGCAGGCGCCGGCGGAGTGGAACCTGCTGAACGCGAAGTGCGCCTACAGTCTGGAGGTGGCGACCTTTTTCAACGTGCCGGAGCGGGAGGTCTATGGGCGCAAGGCCAGCGCGGTGCAGGCGGTGGCGAACCTGCGGAAGGAAGGTCAAACGGCGTTCTTCGTACACGGGCGAAATGAATCGCGGGTGTACGTGGGGTGTTTTCCGGCGCACCTGGTGCAGGCGACCCAGCCGGGAGGGCCCGCGATGGTCTCGCCGCTGGTGGAGGTGCTGCGCAAGAAGTACCCGTATCACGAGAACGGGCAGAAGATCGTGATGTTGCAGCGTCGGCCGGATGGCAAGACGGAGCGGGTGGAGCGTGCGTCCGACCTGGTGCAGGTGGAGTACTTGCGGAAAGAGGTGCCGTACTGACCAGGGGCGCGGGGGCGAGCGACCGGCCGGGGAACGGGAGCGGGGACGTCCATGCGGATCGAGGAGATCGTGCTGGCGAGCACCAACCGGGGGAAGCTGGCGGAGCTCAGGGCCATGCTGGCGGAACGTGGGGGTCGGGTGGGAAGCGTGCGGATGCGCGGGCTTGATGAGTTCGCACCGGTGGCGCCGGCGGTGGAGGACGGGCCGACGCTGGAGGAGAACGCCCGGGCGAAGGCGCTGTATTACAGCCGGATATTGGGGCGGTACGTGCTGGCGGACGATTCCGGTTTGGAAGTGGACGCGCTGGGGGGCGCCCCTGGGGTGCACTCGGCGCGGTTTGCGGCGCCCGTCCCGGGGGACCGGGCGGCGCAGGATCGGGCGAACAATCGCCGGCTGCTGGGGTTGCTGGCGGGGACCCCGCCGGACCGGCGGGGGGCGCGGTTTCGCTGCTGCCTGTGCCTGGCGGGTCCGCAGGGGATTCTGCTGGAGGCCCAGGGTCGTCTGGAGGGGGTGATTGCGGCGGCGGAGCAGGGGAGCAACGGGTTTGGGTACGATCCGGTGTTCTGGGCGCCGCAGCGGGGGAAAACAGTTGCACTGCTGGCGGCGGCGGAGAAGAATGCGATTTCGCACCGGGGGCGGGCGTTGCGGGCGTTGGGCGAGAAGCTGGAGGCTTTGCTGGCGACCGAGGGCGGCGGGAGCGGAGGACGGTAGGCGATGGTGCCGAAAGAAGTTTTCTTCACGTCCGGAGTGGGGCGGCACAAACATCAGTTGCAGTCCTTCGAGGCGGCGTTGCGGGACGCGGGGATCGCGTTCTGCAACCTGGTGAGCGTGAGCAGCATCTTTCCGGCGGGTTGCCGGATCATCTCGCGGAAGGAGGGGGTCAAGAAGCTGCAAGCGGGGGAGATTACGTTTTGGGTGATGGCGCGGTCGGACACGAACGAACCGAGCCGGCGGTGCTGCGCAGGGGTGGGATTGGCGGTGCCGGGGGGCGGGGCGCAGTACGGGTACTTGTCGGAGTTCCACGGGCACGGGATGAGCCGGCGGAAGTTGGCGGACTTGGTGGAGGACATGGCGGCGACGATGTTGGCGACGACGCTGGGGATTGAGATCGATCCGGACAAGGCCTACGACGAGCGCAAGGAGTACTACCGCATGAGCGGCAAGATCGTGCGGACGCGGGCGGCGGTGAAGGCGGCGGAGGCGTTGGAGGACGGCCGGTGGACGACGGTGGTGGCGGCGGCGGTGTTCATTCCCGTGCGGAACGAGTGAGCGGTGCGGAGTTGGCCTGAGAACGCCTTTCTGGAGACGCCGGCAGAGCGGGGGCGGCTGGCGACGGCCCGGTACGTAATTCTGCCGGTCGGATACGAGGGGACGACCTGTTACGGCCAGGGGACGCGGCACGGGCCGGACGCGATCATCGAGGCCTCCACGCAGATCGAAGACTTCGACGAGCAGTTGCACGATCTGCTCTGGCGGGCGGGGATTCACACGCACCCGCACGTGCTGGGCGAGCAGGCCTGGGCGCCGGAAAAGGCGCAGGAACGGATTTTCGCGGCGGCGGCGCCGTTGGCGGCGGCGGGCAAAACAATCATCGCGCTGGGCGGGGAACACTCAATCACGACGGCGTTGGTGCGGGCGGCTCGGACGCGCTGGCCGGACTTGACGGTGCTGCACTTCGACGCGCATGCGGACCTGCGGGAGAGCTATCAGAGCCAGCGGCACAGCCACGCCTGCGTGATGCGGCGGCTGCACGAGGCGGGCGTGCCGTTCGTGTCGGTGGGGGTGCGGAGCTACTGCCGGCAGGAGTACGAGTTCATGCAGGCGCACGGTTTGGCGCCGCTGGCGCCCGAGGAGGTGGCGGCGAATCTGCCCGGCGCCGTCGAGCGGATTCTCGCGCGGCTGGGTCCGCGGGTCTATATTACCTTCGACATTGATGCGTTGGACCCGGCCGTGGCGCCGGGGACGGGGACGCCGGAGCCGGGGGGATTGTCTTACCGGCAGGCGCTGGCGATTCTGGAGGCGCCGTGTCGAGGACGGCAGGTGGTGGCGGCGGACATCGTCGAGGTGATGCCCATCGCGGGCAATCTGGTAACGGAGGTAACCGCGGCGCGCCTGGCGGCGAAGATCATCGGCTATACGCAAGCGGCCCGCCCCGGGCCTGGCGCCGGGAGTTGAGCAACTGGGCGGAGG
>Ga0315295_10001181_pt1 | contig 22473 bp, 23 predicted proteins | sample YL17G14_0_MG_FD_204453 | JGI IMG/M metagenome (GOLD analysis project Ga0315295, IMG submission 204453) | Sediment microbial communities from Yellowstone Lake, YNP, Wyoming, USA - YL17G14_0 | ecosystem: Environmental > Aquatic > Freshwater > Lake > Sediment | place: USA: Wyoming | collected...
TCGCAGAGGGAATGACCCTTTATCAGGGGCCTGAGGGATCATCTCGCCGCCCAAACCTAAATCTCCGTTGCCTTTTCCAATTTTCTTGGTTAAGATATTTAAATACTTTGAGAAACTCTTGCCCCCTGGGGGAGATTAATAAGCAGGGGAAATTCGGGTGAATCTTAAAATCGTGGAGGAGCCAGGGAAAAACAAGGATCAGAAACGCCGCCGCCGGGAAATCATTGTCATTTTCTTTCTCCTAATTCTGATTGGGCTCCTATTCTACTTTCAGACCCATGTTTCCAGGTGGGGAGACCAGATCCCCATCGCCAACAATATCCTGGTCATATCCCTCATCGGTCTGAACATCATTCTTCTCCTGCTCTTGGTTTTCCTCATCCTGCGTAATGTCGTTAAGCTAATTTTTGAAAGAAAGAAGAAGGTCCTGGGATCGAAGCTGAGGACCAAATTGGTCCTGGCCTTTATCGCCCTTTCTCTTGTGCCCACGATCCTCCTATTTTTTATCGCCACCCAGTTCATCACCAGCAGTATCGAGAGATGGTTCAGCATCCAGGTGGAGGGGTCGCTGCAGGAGTCTCTGGTGGTTGCCCAGCTTTATTACCAGAATACCTCCAACAATGCCCTCCATTATGCCCGGCAGATCAGCCAGGGGCTGATCCAGCAAGGGTTGATGGAAAAGCCCAATCAAGTCGTCCTCTATGATTTTTTAAAATCCAAACGTACAGAATACAACCTCGCGGCAGTGGAGATCATTTCTCATCAACTCGGAAAGCCCATTTTGGTTTCCGGTCCCAATCTCCCAACGACAAGCTTTCCTCCCCTGGAATCAAAGATTCTCCAGGAGACTTTTCGGGGAAAGGAGGTCACGAAGATCCAATCCCTGGGGCAGGGGGATCTCATTCGGGGACTGGTTCCCATTTTTTCTCCCCAGAACCCGCGGGAAGTGAGCGGCGTATTGGTGGTCAATTACTTCTTGCCTCAAAGCCTGGTCTCCCGGATCACGCAAATCTCCACAGCCTTTGAGGAATATAAGCAGCTAAGGATGCTCAAGGATCCCATCAAGTTCAGCTATCTGATCACCCTCTCGCTGGTGACCTTACTGATCATTTTTTCAGCTACCTGGTTCGGCCTTTTCTTGGCCAAGGGAATTACGGAGCCAATCCAGAAGCTGGCCGAAGGGACGCAAAAAATCACCAAGGGCAATTTAGATTTCCAGATCACCAAGACTGCCGAAGATGAGATCGGGACCCTGGTGGATTCCTTCAACAAAATGACCCAGGATCTCAAGGCCAGCAAGAACCAGGTGGAAAGGGCCCACGCCGAGTTGAGCAAGAGCAACATAGAGTTGGAGGAAAGGCGACGGTATATGGAGATCGTTCTCCGGGATGTCGGGGCGGGGGTCATTTCCATCGGAGCCGACGGGAGGATCCTGACGATTAACAGATCTGCGGAGAGGATCCTGGGCATTCACGCCGTGGGTGTGCTGGGGAAAGTCTACTCCGAGGTTCTCCAACCCGAACACCTGGTTTTAGCGGAAGAATTGGTCTGGGCGGTCAATCAGGCTGAAAATCATTCCATCACCCGGCAGATGAAATTGAATGTCTGGAATGAGACCCTCACCTTGCTGGTGAAGGTGGCCATCCTGCGCGACGAAGAGAATCGTTACCTGGGGATGGTCGTGGTTTTAGACGATCTGACCCAGCTGCAGAAAGCTCAGCGGGCGGCAGCCTGGAGGGAGGTGGCGCGCCGGATTGCCCACGAGATCAAGAATCCGCTGACCCCTATCCAACTTTCGGCTCAGCGGCTGCGGAAGCGCTACCTGAATCAATTCGCCCAGGATGGAGCCGTTTTCGACGAGTGCACCCAAACCATTATCACGCAGGTGGAGGAATTGAAGAACCTGGTGAACGAATTCTCCAGCTTCGCACGCATGCCCGCGGCCAAGCCGGCTCCGAACAATCTCAACGAGATCCTTCACGAAGCCATGGTCCTCTATGAAGAAGGGCATAAAAACATCCGCTTCCAATTTAATCCGGATGACCGAATTCCGATCTTCAATTTGGATAAGGAACAGATCAAAAGGGTAATGGTAAACCTGCTGGAGAATGCCGTGGCCGCGGTCGGCGGGGTTTCCGGGGAACCCAGAGATGGGCAAATTACCGTAGAGACCCGGCTTGACCCTTTCATGAACTTGGCTCTAGTAGAGGTAGCAGACAATGGATGCGGCGTCTCGCCGCAGGATAAGCCTCTGCTCTTCGAGCCTTATTTCTCCACGAAAGCCTCGGGCACCGGCCTGGGTTTGGCCATCGTAAATACAATCATCTCCGATCATGATGGTTACATCCGGGTGAAAGATAACGTTCCGCGAGGCGTGCGGTTCATCATCGAGATCCCCATCAAGTAACAATCAGTGAGTTGTGAATCGAGAATATTATGGCGAAGCAAATCTTAGTGGTGGATGACGAAGAACGCATCAGGCAATCATTGAACGGCGTCCTTAAAGACGAAGGATACGAGGTGCTTGAGGCCAAGGATGGGGTCCAGGCTCTGAAGCAAATCGAGAATGATGGACCCGACCTGGTTCTTCTGGATATCTGGATGCCCGGGATGGACGGAATAGAGACGCTAGAACGGGTCAAGGCTCAAATTCCCAACCTTCCCGTAATTATGATCTCGGGTCATGCCAATATTGAGTTGGCGGTAAAGGCGACGAAGCTAGGGGCCTACGATTTCATCGAGAAGCCCCTATCTTTGGAGAAGGTCCTGCTGACGGTCAACCATGCCCTGGTCTTCTCCAAGCTGGAGCAAGAGAACCGGGCCTTGCGACAGGAAATCCAGAGAAAGTACGAGATCGTTGGGAACTCGACGGAAATCCAGCAACTCAAAGAACAGATCAAGATCGTGGCCCCGACGAATGGGTGGGTCCTGATCAGCGGGGAAAATGGAACGGGGAAAGAGTTGGTAGCCCGGGAGATTCATCAACTGAGCTTGAGGGCGGACAAGTCTTTCGTGGAAGTCAATTGCGCAGCCATCCCTGAAGAGCTGATCGAGAGTGAACTTTTCGGCCATGAGAAAGGCTCCTTCACCGGGGCCATGACCAAACGACGGGGGAAGTTTGATTTGGCCAACGACGGGACCATCTTCTTGGACGAGATCGCCGATATGAGCCTGAAGACCCAGGCCAAAATCCTGCGCATCCTTCAAGAGCAGAAATTTGAACGAGTGGGAGGTACGGAGATGATCTTCGTGGATGTGCGGGTCATCGCCGCCACCAACCGGGACCTCAGGGAGGAGATTCAAAAAGGCATGTTCCGTGAAGACCTTTACTACCGGCTGAACGTTATTCCCCTGGTCGTCCCACCGCTGAGGGAACGGAGAGGTGACATCCCGATCCTAGTGGAACATTTCATCGTCGATTTCTGCCTGGAGAATCATAAAGAATCGAAGAAAATTTTGCCGGAGGCCATGGAGTTGTTGGTTTCCTATCCCTGGCCGGGAAATGTCCGGGAATTGAAGAATGTCGTCGAGCGTATGGTGATCATGACTCGGGCGGCGATGATCGAAGCCAAGGACGTCCCCGATCCGGTACGAGAGCAGCGGAAGGCTCAGCCGGAGTTCTCTTTCTTTGAATTCAGCTTGCTGAAGGTTGCTCGGAGAGAGTTCGAAAGGAGATTCATCATGAAAAAACTCATGGAGAACGAAGAGAACATTTCCAAAACAGCTGAGGTGATCGGGATCGAGCGGAGCAACCTGCACCGCAAGATCAAGAGTTACGGAATCGACATGAAGAAAGAGGCTTGAAAAAAAAGGGAGACGGAGGAGGGGGAAAAATGAAACCGAAAGTGCTAGTAACCCGCAAAATCCAGGAAAGACCTCTAATCCTTCTGAAGGAACATGCCGAAGTGACGATCAACCTGGAAGATCGGGCCATGACTCCGGATGAGATCATCGCGAATCTTCCTGGAAAAGTAGGTTTATTGGCTATGGGAGGCGATCCCATTACCGCCAAACTCCTGGAAGCTGGGCAGCATTTAAAAATCGTAGCGAATAACGCCGTCGGTTTCAACAATATCGATTTGGCCGCCGCTACCCGCTTTAAAATCTCGGTGACGAATACTCCAGAGGTCCTTACAGATACCACTGCCGATTTGACTTTTGCCCTGATGCTGGGGGTTGCTCGCCGGATCGGCGAAGCAGAGCGCTTTGTACGGGCCGGTAAATGGGTCGGGTGGCATCCGGGCCTTCTTCTGGCCAGTGATGTCCACGGGAAAACCCTTGGAGTCATCGGCCTGGGTAGGATCGGCTCCGCCGTCGCCAAACGGGCATTGGGGTTCAACATGGAAATCATCTACAACGATATCCGCAAGATAGAGTCCGGTCTGGTAGACCTGCTGCGGGCCAAATTTCTTCCCTTGAAAGAACTCTTAGCAAACTCAGATTTCGTCACCCTGCATGTTCCCTTAACCCCTGAGACCACTCATATGATCGGCCGGGGAGAGCTTCGCCTGATGAAGAAGACCGCCTTCCTGATTAATGCCTCCCGTGGGCCGGTGGTGGATGAAAAAGCTCTGGTGGAGGCCCTGCAATCGGGCGTCATTGCTGGGGCGGGTCTCGATGTTTTCGAGAATGAGCCTCGGGTCACTCCCGAACTCCTCAAAATGGAAAACGTTATGCTCGTTCCCCATATCGGCAGCGCTACCTCTGCAACCAGGGAGAAGATGTCCCTGGTAGCGGTAAAGAACATCCTGGCGGTTCTGAAAGGAGAGATTCCGCCCAACATCCTTAACCCTGAGATCGGCCATAAATGAAAGTCTGGCGAAAGAGATTTCCTCAAGGAGGCTTGTCTCATTCCCTTTCACCCCTGAGGAGAAAAGAGATGGGCCCCTTTCTTTCCGCTCTTTCCGCATTCGGCAATTGAATTACTCCTGTCTTCCTTCGTACTTTCCAAAAGAGTTGGAGACAAGCGTGAAAGATTAATTCGTCCGGGCATAGAAAAGCCTTGAAGTGCGATTTGATTTTTGTTAGGATGGTCATAAAATTGCCGGGGGAACAAAAGGAACCATTGGAAGTTTACCCTTTCCATCACCGGAATTTTTTTTTCAATATCGTCACGGACTGCGACCTGACTTTTCAAGAGGTCCGCGGAATCTTGGATTATCTCGTCCAGTTGGAAGCCTTTCACGGAATAGGGGACGATTCGGAGGACAGCCGACTCCATGTTTTTCAGCTGCACAGAGTTAAATATGAGGTGGATGTTCAAGGTTACGAGGTCATTGTCTACCGGCGGACAGAATTGAAATGACCCGGGGCACCCGGCCAGGGGTGCAAAGACGGACTTGGGCTGGGATTTCAGCCAGCCCGGAGGCCAGGAGTCATGAGCGAATATATCCATCCGGAGTTGAATCAGAGGGTTGAATTTTTTGGTGGGGGTTATTCCTTCACCGAGGAGGGCAAACTCGCTTATCGGGGAAAGGAGGTGCTATATTCAGTAGGAATTGCGAACATTGAATCTTCTTGCTGTGGGCCGCGTGGTTGTGCTTTTATCAAAGTGCCTGGATACATTCTTTGCTGGAAGAAGCGGAGAGACGAGCAGGGTCAAGTGTTTTCGGAAGTTGAGCGAATTGTGGATGAAGAGAGCCAGAGAGAGATCCGCAGGATTTTGGGGGAGAAGTATCCCGGCTTTAATCAAATCGAATTTCTTGAATGATTCAAGGAGGATAATATGGTAGGAATTGTTTCTTACGGAGCGTACGTTCCTCGTTACCGGTTGAAACGAATGACGATTTTCCAGTCCATGGGCTGGCTCAACCCGGCTACGATCATGCTGGCCGGGGGTGAAAAAGCGGTGGCCAATTCGGATGAGGACAGCCTGACCATGTCCACGGCAGCGGGTCTCGACTGCCTGGGAGGGCTTGATCGATCGGCGGTAGATGCCCTTTTCTATGCTTCTACGACCATGCCTTATCTGGAGAGGCAGAACGCCGGGATTATCTCCACGGCCTTGAACCTGCGCGAAGATGTTCGCTCTGCTGACTTTACCGGGGCCCTGAAGGCTGGAACTTCGGCCTTGATCTCGGCCCTGGAAGGAGTGGGATCGAAGAATCTTCGCCAGGCCTTGGTCTGCGCAGCGGATTGCCGCCTGGGAAAGATGGGCAGCGCCCAGGAGATGATCTTCGGGGATGGGGCGGCAGCCCTTTTAGTCGGGGATAAAGATGTCATCGCCGAATTCAAATGCTCTTCTTCTATCAGCGCCGATTTCGTCGACCATTACCGGGGGACGAAAGCAACCTTCGACCGCCAATGGGAGGACCGCTGGATTCGGGATCTCGGATTCGATGAATTGATTCCCAGGGTGGTCCAGAATCTCCTGCAGAAATGCAACCTGAAATTGGGTGATTTCCAGAAGATCATCTTCCAGTGCCTGTACGATGCCGAGCGGAAGGTGCTGATGAAGAAGTTCAAAATGGACCCGGCCGTGGTTCAGGATCCCCTGCAGGGGGTGATTGGCGAAACGGGGACCCCCCATTCCCTGATCATGCTGGTGAAAGCCCTCGAAGAGGCCAAGCCCGGGGATAAACTTCTGGTGGTAAGTTTTGGCAGCGGCTGCGATGCCCTCTTTTTCCAGGTGACGGATCAGATCAAGCAGTTGAAGGGCAGACTGGGGGTTCAGGGAAGTCTGGCGAAACGAGCGGACCTGACCAGCTACCAGAAATACGCGGTATTCCGGAGAATGGTGCCGGCGGAGCTCGGGCTGCGGGCGGAAGAAGACTACTGGACCCGCTGGAGTCTCCTCTGGCGGAAGAGAAAAGCCGTTACCGGTATGGTGGGGTCGAAATGCAAGAAGTGCGGCACGGCGCAGTTCCCGCCGCAAAGGATCTGTGTCAACCCCGCCTGCGGAGCCGTGGACGAGATGGAGGATTATCCCTTCTCCGATAAACAAGGAAAGATCCTCAGTTACACAGGCGACATGCTGGCAGCTTCCTCCGATCCTCCCGAATTGTACGGAACTGTGCAATTTGAAGGAGGGGGAAGGTGCATGATGAATTTCACGGATACCAGTCTCAATGAGCTTAAAGTGGGGATGCCGGTATCCTTGAGTTTTCGCCTGAAATATTACGATGAAAAAAGAGACATTCACGGGTACTTCTGGAAGGCAGTACCACGAAAGGAGGAGATATAAATGGCGACGGGTATTCGAGATAAGGTGGCGATTCTGGGTATGGGCTGCTGCCGGTTTGGGGAGAGATGGGAGTCCAGCGCCGAGGATCTGATGGTCGAGGCCTTTACTGAGGCCTTGCAGGATGCCGGAATCGAAAAGAAAGAAATCGGGGCTGCCTGGTTGGGCACGCACATCGATGAAATCAACGTCGGCAAGGGTGCAATTCCCCTGGCCAACGCCCTGAAGTTACCCTACAAGGCAGTCACCCGGGTGGAGAATTATTGCGCCACGGCAACGGAGGCTTTCCGGGGGGCTTGCTATGCGGTGGCCTCGGGGGCCTATGATATCTGCCTGGCCCTGGGGGTGGAGAAATTGAAGGACACCGGGTATGGGGGACTTCCGGGAGGGGCGGCTTTCGGGCAGTTTTCTGCACTGGTCGCCCCCAACGCCACGGCTCCCGGCCTTTTTGCCCAGTTGGCCACGAGCTATTTTGCCAAGTACGAAGTAGACCCGGCTTTGGGGAAGAGAGCCCTGGCTCACATCTCGGCGAAAAGTCATGCCAACGGGGCGATGAATCCCAAAGCCCATCTTCGCCGGGTGGTGACAGAAGAAGAGATCATCAAAGCGCCCATGATCGCCTATCCCCTCGGACTTTTCGACTGCTGCGGGGTAAGTGATGGTGCCGCCGCGGGCATCGTGACCACTCCCGAGATTGCCCGGGCATTGGGGAAGAAAGATCCTGTTCTGGTCAAGGCTCTAGCCATTGCGGTCTCATCCGGAGAGGAAGCCATCTACACCAATTGGGATGGCGCTCACCTGGAGACGACCTACCGGGCAGGGCAGATGGCCTTCCAGGAAGCGGATATCCGGAATCCGCGGAAGGAAATCAGCATGATGGAGGTCCATGATTGTTTCTCGATCACCGAGCTTACAGTCTATGAAGACCTGCTGATTTCCCCCCGGGGTGGGGCCATTAAAGACATCCTGGACGGATTTTACGACCTGAAAGGGGGCGTTCCCTGCCAGGTGGACGGCGGCCTGAAGTGTTTTGGCCATCCCATCGGTGCATCGGGGTTGAGAATGCTCTATGAAATGTACAACCAGCTCTTAGAAAGATATCCAGAAGAGAGAAGGGTCAAAAGCCCGAAGATGGGATTAACCCACAACTTGGGCGGAACACCCTCGAACAACGTTTGCAGCGTGGCCATTATTGGCCGGTGAGGAAAAAGCAGGAATAGAGGAATGAAAAATTAAAGGGAAGGAGAATCTCAACTTTGGAGAAAATGTTGAAAGACCGGGTAGCAATCGTAACCGGGTCCGGCCGGGGGATTGGGCGAGCGATCGCTTCACTCTTTGCCCGGGAGGGGGCAAAGGTAGTGCTAACCGATATAGATCCCAAACCAGCCGAAGAGGCTGCCGCAGAGATAAAGGCCGCCGGTGGGGCATCCATTGCCTACCCGGGCGACGTTACAAATCCCGCCTTCGCGGAGGGCATTGTCAAGAAAGCTGTGCAGACCTGGGGTGGACTGCACATCCTGGTGAACAATGCCGGGTACACATGGGATGCGGTTATTCATAAGATGACCGATGATCAATGGGAAGCCATGCTCAAAGTACACCTCACGGGCCCCTTCCGTCTCATTCGAGCGGCCGCTCCCTTCTTCCGGGATGCGGCCAAGGAGGAAAAGGCCGCCGGGAAGATCATCAATCGGAAGATCATCAACATCTCTTCCACCTCTGGGACCAGAGGAAATGCGGGGCAGGCGAATTATTCGTCGGCCAAAGCAGGAATCGTGGGTCTTTCCCGCACCCTGGCCAAAGAATGGGGACCCATGAACATTCAGGTCAACGCCGTGGCCTACGGGTGGATCGATACGCGTCTCACCAGGGAAAAAGAGAAAGGGGAAGCGATCGAACGTGAGGGCAAGCAGGTGGCGATCGGCATTCCTGACGCCATGCGCAAGGCGATGACCATGATAGTTCCCATGGGTCGACCGGGGACACCGGAGGAAGCAGCCGGTCCGGTTCTCTTTTTGGCTTCACCGCTGTCGGACTACGTGTCCGGGCAGTGTGTGGAGGTTACGGGGGGATTATAAGGGTTCGAGGTCTCTGGGGGGGCGATTCCGCGCCCCCCTTTCTCTCATTCTGGCTTCAACCATCAACCTGAAGGGAAGGCTAGGAGCAAATCAGAAACGTCTGCGGAATGCAGTGGCCAACCGAATTAAATGTAAAGGCGGGGGCTTCTGATTCTTCGGGAAGTTCCCCTTTTCCCCGGGATGGAGAAAATGCCGCCATCTTTATCGGCCATTCCACTGTTCTGATCCATCTCGGGGGCCTCAGTTTTCTCACCGACTCCTTCTACGGAAAACGCCTCTACCTTCTCAAAAGACATAGACCGCCGGGAGTTCCCTACCAGGATCTTCCTCTCCTGGATTTCATCCTCCTTTCCCATGGTCATCTAGACCACATGGATCTGAAAACCCTGGACCTGTTTCCGCGTAATCTGCCCATCGTGCTCCCGGAAAAACTTGAAAGGTACCTGATTCGTCGGGGATTTCTCGACATGCGGCCCCTTTCCTGGGGTGAAAGGACTTACATCGGTTCCCTGGTCATCCTGGCCCTCCCGGTGAAGCATCTTCCCGGGCGCTCCTTGCGCGAGACTCAGTCCATCCCCCAGAGTTATTTGGTACAAGGAACGAAGACCATCTACTTCGGCGGGGATTCGGGCCTTACGCCGCAGTTCCAGGAGATCGGCGAAAATTTTTCCATCGACCTGGCCTTTTTGCCCATCGGCAACTACCGGCCGGTTCCTTTCCGTTCGGTGCACATGAGCCCCGAAGACGCCCTGAAAGCGATGGAGATGCTCCGGGCCAAACGAATGGTGTCCATCCACTGGGGAGCTTTCCGGCTGAGCTTGGAGCCGATCGAGGAGCCTCCCCGATATTTTCTGCATCTCCTGCAAGAACGGAAGATCAATCCAAAAGCGCTCCTCTTGCAACCTGGAGGAAGAATTCTTATTTAAAGAGGTCCTCTATTTCAAGGCTCTTCAGGGCCGTTTTGCGGGACCATGGCTTGGGTCTTGGGGGGGGAAGTTGTGGAGGAAGATGGGGGAGGGACTTTACGGATTCCCCGCCAGAAGGAGCGGGGCCAGAAAAATTTTTTCAGAAGGCTCTCTTTGGTTTCTTTCTTTAGTTCCTCAATAGCCAAACGGTCGGCTTCTTCGGAGGAGACTTTTCCCTCCCCCCCTTCCAGATGAGGCGGGGATTCTGGGGGTTTATCCGGGGATTTTTCTGAGCGCGGGAGGGATTCGCTGCGGGAAAACTCGAGGTGGTATTGATGGCTGGGCAAGCCAGGCTGTCCAATGATCTGAATTTTCAAACCGTATTGTTTTTCCAAGCGGAAGAGCTCGGCTCTTTTTTGGTTGAGGAGATAAGTGGCCACTTCGTCAGGAAGTTCCACCTTGACCTGGATGCATCCCCCTTTAGCCAAGCCGGTCTGGATCCTGCGCAGGACTGTTAGAGCAGCCGCTTCTGTCGATTTGACCAATCCGCTCCCGCTGCAGTTGGCGCAGGAAATGAAGCTCCTCCCGCTGACTGCCGGGCGGAGGCGCTGGCGGGAGAGCTCCAAGAGGCCGAAACGGCTGATGCGACCCATTTCAATGCGGGCCTTATCACGCTTCAGGGCATTGCGCAAACAACGCTCCACTTCCTGTTTGTGCTTTCGGTCCCACATATCGATGAAATCGATGACCACCAAGCCGCCCAGGTCGCGTAGGCGAAGTTGACGGGCGATCTCTTCCGCGGCTTCCAGGTTCGTCCGAAAGGCGGTCTCCTCCATGCCCCCTCCCTGAGTGGCTCGTCCGGAGTTGACGTCCACGGCCACCAAAGCTTCCGCGGGATCGATGACCATGGAACCGCCGGACTTCAGAGGAACTTTTCGTTCGTAGATGGTTTCTATTTGCTTCTCCAATTCGTATTTGGAAAACAGGGGGCGCTTCTCTCCATAAAGCCTTATCTTATTCGGGTAGCGAGGCATGACGGCTCTGAAAAAATCTTTGGCCTGGTTGAAGACTCCCTTATTATCGATCAGGACCTCGTCGATTTCCGGGGTGAAATAGTCGCGGATGGATCGGATGACTAGGTCGCGTTCTTGGTAAATGAGGGAGGGCGCCGGCATTTTTTTCCACTTCGCTTGGATGGATTCCCAGAGGCGGAGGAGGTAGTCGAGGTCTTTGGCCAGATCGCTTTTATTTTTTTCCAGGCCCGCAGTGCGGACGATTAAACCCATCCCTTTGGGAACCTCCATCTGGTGGACAATTTCTTTGATCTTCTGCCGCTCCTTCTCCCCCTCAATCTTGCGGGAGATGCCGCCGCCATCACTTCCAGGCATGAGCACCAGATACCTTCCAGGAAGTGAAATATAGGTGGTCAGTGCTGCCCCCTTGGTTCCAGTTTCCTCCTTCTCTACCTGGACGAGGATTTCCTGGTTGCGCTGGATGACCTCCTGCATTCGGGGACGTGATTCCTTCCGGGTTTCCTCGGAATTTCGGACGTAATAATCGGGATGGATCTCGGAAAAGGGCAAGAAGCCATGGCGGGATTCACCGTAATCCACGAAAGTAGCGTGCAGGCTGGGCTCAAGGTTAACAATTTTCCCCTTATAAATGTTCCCCCGGGAGAGTTCTTGCAGGGAGGTCTCGATGATCAGTTCGGCCAGCACCCCTTCTTCCACGATGGCCATGCGGCTTTCCTCAGGGTCCACGGCATTGATGAGCATTTTTTTCATCATCGGCTTTTCTTTTGGGGTGAATGAATTTTGCTGATTCATTATACAGGATTTCCCTGGCTCGCACCATACTCTGCTTTCCTGGAAAAGAGGCGCTGGGCGTTCAGACCTTTAATCTTAGCCCGGACATGGCCTGGAAGGCCGCTGTGCTTGAGTTCTTCGAAGTAGCGGCCCGGAGAGATTAAGGGATAATCGCTACCGAAGAGGATGCGCTCGGGTCCGACGATTTTAACGGCCAGTCCATAGATTTGAGGACGATAAAGGAAAGGAGAAGCCGCCGTATCGTAAAAGACCTTCTGCGCTGCTCGAGCGACCTCGGGCATCAGCTCATAGAAGAAAAAACCGCCCCCCCAATGGGCAAGAATGATGGTCAATTCGGAAAGGGCCAAGAGAAGTTGGTAGATCGGCCGGAGTCCTTTCAAGCTCTTCCCGGGGTAATCGTGTCCGACCGGTTCATTGGCATGCAGAAGGAAAGGGATTCTTCGTCCAGATAATGGCCGGAGGATGGAAGAGAGGCACCGGATATCTTTCAGGGTCATCTCTCGGTGGTAGAGGGCCATTTCTCCGATGCCGCGCATACCCCGGGAGAGGCAACGCTCCAACTCTCTTTCCACAACGCGGGTGGAGCAGGGGGGAAGAGAGGCGAAGGGGATCATTCGGTTGGCCTGTCGGCGGGAACACTCCAGAAGGTAATCATTTCCCTCCCGGCAGAGCCCCGGGTCTTTCCAGGGGAATCCACAGATGACGCTGCGGTCCACGCCATTTCGGTCCATAGCCCCGAGAAGATCTTCCAGGCTGGCTAGGCGTGCTCTTTCATCTTCATAAATGACCCGGAATCCTTCGTCCCGGCGGCAAAAAGACTGGCGCTTCTGCCTTACTTCGTCCGGGAAGAGATGAGTATGAGCATCAATGATCATGGGGCCTTTTGGCAAAACCAAAAGTCTTCCCGTCGGGCTTCGGAACCCATGTTTGAGCCCAGGCGTGTTGAACAATTGGGAAAAATGTGGTAAAAATACCTATAGCCCGATGATTCGGTTCGGAGAGGAGTTTTCGGTCATGAAATGTTCTCATTGTGGACAACCTATTAGCGGGCGAATTTGCCCTTCTTGCAACTCTGAGGTTCTGGAAGAAAGCCTCTACTGCCACCGGTGTGGCGTCAAACTGGAGAACCCTGCTCCCAATCTTCTTTCTCCAGGAGAGGAGAGTATTGATTTTTCCCGGCGAATCCTCTGCAGCGATGGCACTTGCATTGGCGTCATCAATGAAAGGGGCATCTGCAAAGTGTGTGGCAAACCTTATACGGCGGAAAAAGAATAAACCCTCAATTGATTTGCTCCCGAAAGAATGTTTTCAAAGCTTCTTGAGCAACAAAAGCCCCTTTGATTTTCCAACGGTCATGGTTGATGACCATGGCGGAAAAGGCGATCTGGGGGTCATCCGCTGGGGCGAAGCCCACAAACCAGTCGTAAAGACCCGGGGGGTTACCCCCGCTCAGAGAGCCAGTTTTCCCACAGATGGACATCTTTTTCAGAAGGTTCTTCCCATAACGATGGAAAACTTTGGATGCGGTTCCATCCTCCACCGTGCGCATCATCATGCGGCTTAAGTCCAGCGCGGTTTTGGCCCGGATCGGTTGGGCCAAGACTTCAGATTTGGCCTGGTAGACCTTCTCTCCATTCTGATCGGTGATTTCTTCGATCAAGTAGGGCCTCATCATGACTCCTCCGTTGGCGATGGAAGCGGCGATCATGGCGGCATGCAACGGGTTGAGAGTCACTTGCCCGAAACCCGCCCCGCAGCGGGCTAGCTCGTAAGGTCCGTCGGGGATGTTGGCCCTGCTCATATCCAAGGGGAAATCGAATCGGATGAACTGATTGAAGCCGAAAGCCTCGGAGTATTGCCGCAACGTCTCTGGCCCCACAAGATTGGAAGCTACCCGGCCAAAGACCACGTTATTCGATTTTCCCAGAGCCTCATCGAAATTTGTTCGTCGTTCCTTTTTCGAACTTTTGGCGATCTTTTGCGGGGCAAGACGGTACAAGTTGCCCCGGAAGGAGACGGCGGAGTCATAATTCAGGAGCCCTTTCTCCAGAGCTCCAGCCGCCGTGATCAGCTTGAAGACCGATGCCGCGGGGTAAGTGGCCCTCTGCCAGATTCCCGCGTTCTCGGGATTTTCCCGGGCATAATCAGCCAGGGCCAATATCCTTCCCGTCTTTGGCTCAATGGCCACAAAGCTGCTGAAGGGAGGTCGGCGGCTCCGCAAGACATGGTTCACCGCAGCTTGCAGCACGGGGTCCACTGTATAAACAAAGCGATAAGATTCTTGATCCTCGACATATTTCCCTTCCAGGATCTTCTGGAAATGGGGAGAACCTCCATTGGACTGAGGCTGGAAGACTAGAGGGGATTCAGTGCTTGCGGGTTTAGGGGAGGAAAGGACACCCCGGGAAGAGCGGTGGGTCCCTTTGGCCGCATAGAGCAGGGAGACGCAAACCGCAGAGACGACAAGAAGCAGGCCCAGGAGCTTGAACCCAGCGTGCCAAGCGTGCCCCCGGGCTCTTGATCGCCGCAACATCTTCTGGAAAGCTCTCCAGTCCCGGCCTCGCTCTGTTCTTTCCTTCGTGAACCTCATTCCAAAGCCTTCTTTCTTGGGAAAAATTTTAAACCGCCGATGGCCTTCCGGGCCTGATCCAGGTCTTTATTCGTGGTGTAAAGAAAAGCCCCATGGGATTTGGCCAGGAAGGCGACATAGGAGTCCCGCAAAAGTAATTCCTTTCCTTTACGGCGGAGTTTGAAGGATATACGGGCAGCCTCTACCCAGGCGCCGGGCGGCTCCCGGAGGAGGGGGAAGATCCGGGTAAAGTCCGCAAAGATCTTCATCTCCTTCTCGGTTTCCGCGGTTTGCAGGAGTTCAGCTACCACCAGGTCCAAACAGCAAACCCGCCCCGCGTCCATCAAGGCGTTTACCTCCCGGAAGGTGTGTTCTTCCTTACGGAAGTATTCCTGCCAAACAGGCGTATCTACAAGGACGGGGGGCAGAGGTCTGTTTTTTTCTTCCGGGCGCATGGGTCAGGCGTTGTCCTTCTTCTGCCATCTCCCACGGCCAGCCATGCGTTTCAGGGTCTCCACCTTCTTACGATGGATACGTTCCTGGATGGCCGCGATGACCGCTTGCGTTTTGTTCTTGGCGGGGGTAACCCTCAGGAGGTCGTCGACCAATTCCCGGGGCAGGGTAACCGTTGTCCTTTTCATGCAACTCTCCATCTTTCAAATGATTCGAAATTTTATGATTTCCCACAGCATATGTCAAGAGAAAAATCCTGTGCTAACAAAATACATAAAATAACCCCAACCTCGGTTTTTCGGTCGATCCCGAGGACCTTGATTCCCGGTCTCAAAATTTAATCCTTTCCCTGGCGCTGGCGGCAGTGGACGCCAGTCGCCAAGGATGGGAATAGAGTCAGGCTCAACAACAAAAAGATTTTCCAGGTTATCTAAGCTTAAGAAAGGGTTGCGGGTGAGATTAATTTCCTCTTGAGGAAAGATCTCTTTTTGGATAGATTGAAAAGATGCCGAAATCAGATTTTTGATTTTCCCGAGGAAGGAGATGAAATCGTGAAAACAGGGGTAGATGAGACGACATGGCTGAAGGAGATGAGGAGAAAAGTAGAAGAAGAGATGGCCAAGAAAGAAATCGAGACGATTCTTTACTGGAAAGGGGAAATGGAAAAAATTTTGGCGAAAAGACCCGAGAGTTTGGGAACCCTCCAGCTCCAAATGCAAAACTTCACCCAGCGCATGCAGAATCGAATCAAGATATTGAAAAACTCCCTGCCGAAATGAAAAAGTAAGAAAGGCAAAGAAATCTTTCTGGAAAATGGTTCCTTCCTCATTTTTGGGCTCTTATATGAAAATTGAGCCAATATTCCTAAGTCAAAAAGCATGCCAATTTGAATTTTTTTGGAGAAATAATTTTGTCCCGTGGATAGTCGAACTCTCTCCGATAAATCTTTTCTTTTGGGACTAAAGAGAATCTTCTATGTAATTTAATTATCCATATTATTAGATATTATTTAAATCATTATTGCGAAAGCTCATCGGTTTTGTTCACAGGTTTCCCACAGTGGTTGTGGAAGAATCTGCCAGGAATTTCCCTCCGCAGTTTCTCGCCCCAAACAGGGTCTTCCATAGGTCAAAGCCGAGATCAAACGAGTCTTCAGCACTTCGATCATTTTTCCCCCTTGGAGAAAATTTGAGAGATCTGTCAGCATCTGGTAACCAAAAGGGAGAATTTTGGGAAGTTTCTTGTCCATCCTTCAAGAGGATTGATCGGCAAAGGAATCATCAGAATAATTGACTTTGGTTAAGACAAAACTTAATATGATCATTTAAATGGTCTCATTCAGGTAGTCGAGTCGAAAGGGTCTAGGCCGTGGGGAAAGTTAAGATCGGGGGAATTATTCAAAGCAAGCAGTTAGCCCAGGTAGGGGTGATGTCTATTCCGGATCAGCCGGGCTTCGCGGGAAAAATCTTCGGGGCCTTGGGGAATGAGGGGATTAACATTCAATTTATCGTGCAATCAGTGGATCGGTGTGGGCGGGGAAACACAATTTTCTGCATCGAACGGAAGGATTTGGAAGAGACGATCAAGGTTTTAACCCGGCTTCAAACATTCGTAGGTTCAGAAAGGATAATCCACCATTCGCCCGTCGGCATCATTTCAATTTTCGGCCCTCATTTTCGAGAAAAACCATCCATCGCCGGGACGATGTTCACAGCCCTGGGGAATGCCGGGATCAACATCTTGGCCATTAGCACATCCATTTCCACTCTTTCCTGTGTGATCGATGAGGCACTTCTCCCAGATGCTGTGCGAGCCATTAGTGATGCTTTCGAGTTGCCCTGAACCTTCCCTGACCCCTCTTAGGAGAAGGGGTACCGGTTCTTCTCCGTCGGCTGGGAACAAAAGGGAGGGAAGGTTTCTGCAGGGCCTCCCCGAGCTGCTTTGACCTTTGGGCGGCGGCAATGACCGCATTCATCAAGGCTAGGCGAAATCCTCCTTCTTCCATGGCGTAGAGGCCGGCCATGGTTGTGCCTCCTGGAGTGCAGACTTGATCCCGAAGAATGGCGGGGTGCTGGGCCGTGGCTTGGATTAGATGGGCTGCGCCTAAGACCGTTTGAGTCGTGAGGTTCAAAGCTACCTCTTGGGAAAGGCCTTCCTTGACCCCTCCGGCGGCCAGGGCTTCAATGACCGCGAAGACATATGCCGGGCCGCTACCGCTCAATCCGGTAACCGCGTCCATCTGGGATTCTTTGACAATGGCCGTTATGCCCACCGCCTGAAAAATGGCTTCCGCAGTGGACAGATCCTCGGCTTTGGCTTCGGGAGAAGGGGCAAGGGCCGTGGCCCCTTTCTGGATGAGGGCGGGAGTGTTAGGCATGGCCCGAACCATGCGCATAGGAATTTGGAAAAACGATTGGATATAATCCAGAGGGACCCCGGCGCAAATTGAGATCAGGAGGTGATAGCGTTTTATGAAGGGGGCGATTTCCGAGAGCACTTCGGGAGCCGACTGGGGCTTTACCGCGAGAATCAGCGTAGGAGCATGAGAAACGAGGTCTTTATTGGCCCCGACTGGAGAGACACGAAACCTTTCTCGAAGGTACTCTCGGCGATCGAGGCGGGGTTCAAAAAAAAGAATTTCCGTAGGGGAGAGAAGGCGTGATTGGGTGATTCCGGCGATCAAGGCTTCTCCCATGTTTCCTCCACCGATGATTCCCAAAGGCTTTTGCATACTTCCCTCCTGCGAATGAGTTAGCCGGCTGGCAGCAGTCTCTGAAAGCCAGAAGGCAGTCTACTGAACGGCAAGGGGCAAAGTCAACTGCAAATTTGATCTCCCTTCGCCAATAGGTCCAGCCGGCATACCTGGCTACCAAACTCGTCTTGACTTTTGCGGTTAGACTTCCTACTATGATACATCAAAATTGAGAGATTTTCCCGAGAGGGAGGATTTGTGAATTTTTGGGTATATTGCTTTCTGGTCCCAGGGATTCAAAATTCGGCGTGGTTTTTTCAAATCCGTCCTGATATTCTTAGGGAAGGCTCGGGTTTCGCTTTCGGGGATGAGGCCGGCATCTTTCGATGCCCTCGGTCAATCCCTCAAGGAGTCTGTCTTTACCCCGAGCAAAAAATGCAGAAAGACCGACCCGCTGCCGCTGGAAGTCATTTAGATTTCGGTTTTTCTATTGTCCATTCTCTGGTAATCCTTTTTGATGGAGCGTCTTAGACTGATCCATCGTCCCTCTGGGGGGAGGGAGCTTCGGAAAGGGAGAAAAGATGGGGGCGGGCGGAGAAACGCTGCCTTTTTCAGAAAACTCAAGGGCACTTCTTGGCGTCCACTCTTTGCATAAAAAAAGGTTGCAAAGCCCTAAAGGGTTCTCCGAGGGGAATTAAAAGAGGAGGAAGGAGCCTATGAAGATCACTCCGTTGGATATTCAGCAACAGCAATTCCGGGTGCGGTTCAGAGGATTTGATATGGTCGAGGTGGATAATTTCTTGGACCTCTTGGCCAGCGAATTTGAAGAGCTGCTGAAGGAAAACAGCCAAATTCGGGAGGAAGAGCGCCACAATTTGGCAAAAATCGGTGAGCTCGAGGCTGCCGAAAAAGAATGGCGTGATACGCTGGTCTCGGTGCAGCGAATCATGGAAGAGATGAAAAACAACGCCCGCAAAGAAGGGGAACTGATCATCGAGGAGGCGAAAGCAAATGCCCGGAAAATCGTCGAAAGTGCGCAGGCCCAGGCCTTGCGGGTAGAGGGGGAGATCAATCACCTAAAACACCAGCGGGTTCAATTCGAGGCTTCCTTGAGAGCAATCATAGAAATGCATCGGGAGTTATTGGAGTCGACCGAAGAAATACCTGGTACATCTGAACCCACAGAGGTCGCATGAAGAAAGAGAGGGACTCGTCGACAGAGAGAGTATTTGATATTTGGGTGCAGCCCCGGGCCTCTCGGAATGAAATCTTGGGATATCGTGGTGAATTTCTCCGGATTCGCGTTACGGCGGCAGCAATGGAAGGAGCGGCCAATCGTCTCTGCCGGGAAGTATTAGCCGAAGCCTTGGGCGTATCCCCTTCTCGGGTAGAGATTCTCAAGGGACACAAAGCCCGCCGCAAACGGGTACGCATAAAAGACCTGGACGCGGCTCACTGGCAAAGATTGGGAAAGGAATGGGCAAGTGGCCGATGAACAGAAAGCAAAAGGCAGCATTCCTCTCGATCCTTTCCAACATGGCCATCGTTCTCCTTAAGATTGGCGTGGGGTTGGCCATCAACTCGTTCAGCGTCATCTCGGAGGGCATCCATTCGGCCCTGGATCTGGTCTCCGCGATCATTGCCTACTTTACTGTAGGCCGGTCGGGTGAGCCGGCAGATCAGACCCATCCGTATGGACATGGAAAATTTGAAAGCCTTTCCGGGATGGTCGAAGCGGCCCTGATCGCGGTAGCCGGAATATATATCATCTGGGAGGCGGTGGAACGCCTGCTCTACCCTACGGCTCTGAAATTCGTTCCTTATGGGATTGCGGTCATGTTCATCTCCGCGCTGGTTAATATTTTGGTCTATCGACATAACATTAAAATTGCTCGAGAGACAGAATCCATTGCTTTGGAAGCGAATGCCGCCCATCTGAGCACAGATGTCTACACCTCCATGGGGGTTTTTGCCGGGTTAGTCTTGATTTCTTTGACCAGGATCGAAGCTCTGGATTCCATCGCCGCTATCTGTGTGGCCCTTTTTATCCTCAAGGCCTCAATGGGTTTAATGGGTAAAGCTCTCCGGGATCTCATGGACTGGGGACTTCCGCAAGAAGAGGAGAAGGCCATTCGCACGATCCTTCAAGACCACTACACCCAGTTTATCGAATTTCACAAACTACGCACCCGAAAGTCCGGGGCCGAACGTTACATCGATTTGCATCTGGTTTTTTCCAGGACCGTTGACCTTCAGGCGGCTCATAACTTATGCAGTCATATCGAAGAAGAAATTAGAAATCGATTTCCGCGTTCTCAGACCATCATTCACATTGAACCTTGCGAGACGGCTTGCCAGGAGTGTAAAAAAACCTGCCCGCAGAACGGCTTACCCCCATGAGAGGAAAATGGACCTCTGGGGGTCTCTTCCGTTGATTTAAAAAGGGGGGAAAGAATCTCATGCGGTTGATCCTCATCCGGCATGGAGAAACCCGCTGGAATGAAACTCACAAATTTCAGGGTGTTTCGGATATTGAACTGAGCTCGAAAGGAAAGTCCCAAGCTCAATCCTTGGCGGAGTCCTTGAAGGGAGAGACCCTGGTGGCAATTTACACCAGTCCATTAATCCGCGCCCGGCAGACGGCTGAGCAAATCGCCCGCTACCATGCCTGCCCCGTGATCATAGATGAAGGGTTGAAAGAACTAAATCAGGGCCAATTAGAAGGTCTGACAGGAGAAGACCTTAGGCGAGGGTATCCGGGGTTTTTAAAAAAATGGCTTCAGGATCCAGAGCGGACCAACCTTCCTCAGGGGGAATCCTTGGGAGATCTCCAGAGAAGGGCTTGGGCTTCGATCGAGAGGATCATCGGGGAGTATCCGGAAGGTACGGTAGTCGTAGTGGCCCATAGCTTTGTGAATCTAACGATCTTATGCCGGGTTTTGGAGATTCCCTTGCGACATTTTAGGCACTTTCGTCAGGATGCGACGGGAAAGAACATCATCGAATTCTCAGAGCGGGGGGCTGTCCTGCATTGCCTCAACGACACCTGCCACCTCGTCGAGACTCCCAAAAGGCGTAGGAAGAAGGGGAAGACGGAGAGGTACGGCAGGAGGGAGACGGGAAAACAGAAAAAAAGAGGAAACTCATGATCCCCACCACGAACTGTGCGATTCTCCCGTTCTCTGCAATTCGAAAAACCCTAAAGCTTATTCCCCACATAAGAAAAGAATGCAAATCCACTTGTCTGATTTCTCCCGGCAGAGGGTAAAAATATGCGGAAAAGATTAAAAAGGCCACCCAGGTTGGGGGAAGTCCTAGGGCATTATTTCAAAAGGTCTGGCCTGAGTAGGAAGATTCAGGAACAAAAGATCCTGGAGGCGTGGGAGAGGGCTGTAGGAGAGCCCATAGCCGATCGGACTCAGCCCATAGGGGTGAAAAATCGAGTGTTACAAGTGAAGGTTACAAATTCCGTTTGGATGCAGCAACTTCAATTCATGAAGGGGTTGATTCTGCAAAAGCTACGGGAACAGATTGGGGATCATTTGCTGCAGGACCTGCGGTTTTTTATAGGGGAAGTTGAACCTTCTGTAGCGAGGGGAAAAAAGAGGCCAGAAGAGGATCCGGGGGGGCAGTCTCCGGGTTTAACCGAGGCAGAAAAGGAGCGCATCGAAAAAGTATTGTCCGGGATCATTGATCCCGAAATGCGCGAAATACTTTCGAGGGTTTATTCTAAGGGAGTGGCGGCGGGTAAAAATCGACGGACAAAATGAATGGCCGCGAACCTTGAAATCCTGGAAAGGGAGGGAAGTGGATGAGTGTTTTGCTGATGATTTCCACGGCGGGTTCAGAGAAAGAAGCTCGAAAAATCGCCAAAAAGCTGGTCGAGGCCAGATTGGCTGCTTGCGTAAACCTTATTCCGGGAGTAACCTCGCTTTTCTACTGGGAAGGGAAACTTTGCCAAGACAGGGAAACAATGATCTTGATAAAAACGGCCGGGGGACAATGCAGAGAAATAATAAATGAAATTAAAAAGATACATAGCTATGAGGTTCCCGAAATGCTATTTTTCAGGGCGGACGCGGGAGAAAAGAGATATTTACAATGGGTGAGCAGAATGGTTGGGGGAAAAAGGAAAAAAAATATTGACAATAAAAACAAAAAAAGCTAATATAATTAATTCAATATTAAAAACCTTTTTCCAGCCTATTGCTTTTTGCTGGCGTAGCTCAATCGGTAGAGCAGCTGATTTGTAATCAGCCGGTTGCGGGTTCGAGTCCCATCGCCAGCTCCAGGGAGGTTTCAGTTTTTAGCTGCCAGCTTTCAGATATTTCTGACAACTGACAGCTCAAAGCTGAAAACAGGTAAGGGGAGAGGTTCCCGAGCGGCCAAAGGGAACAGACTGTAAATCTGTCGGCGAAGCCTTCGGAGGTTCGAATCCTCCCCTCTCCACCACTGGGAATGGTTAAAAGTCAAGAGTAAATTTCCGAGGGAAATTTCCGGCGGGAGTAGCTCAGCTGGCTAGAGCAACAGCCTTCCAAGCTGTGGGTCGCGGGTTCGAATCCCGTTTCCCGCTCCAAGCCCACGTAGCTCAGTAGGTAGAGCGCATCCTTGGTAAGGATGAGGTTCACCGGTTCAATCCCGGTCGTGGGCTCCACCAAGAAAATTGGTTTATCGGATCTTCCAGAACCTGGAGCAAAGGAGGAGACATGTCGAAGCGGAAGTTTGAGCGGACGAAGCCGCATGTGAATGTGGGGACGATTGGGCATATAG
>Ga0315295_10001182_pt1 | contig 22443 bp, 23 predicted proteins | sample YL17G14_0_MG_FD_204453 | JGI IMG/M metagenome (GOLD analysis project Ga0315295, IMG submission 204453) | Sediment microbial communities from Yellowstone Lake, YNP, Wyoming, USA - YL17G14_0 | ecosystem: Environmental > Aquatic > Freshwater > Lake > Sediment | place: USA: Wyoming | collected...
CAATAGCTTGTTGACCGAGCTGCCGAAGCCGTAAACTTTTTTGGCCCTCTCGTTCTCAAGTGGAAGACATCTTTCAAAAATGCGCCTGAAGCCCTCATCTCGGTCCTTTACGATCTTGTGCGTGCCGACTATCCATACGGCATTGTCCGCCCCGAAGGCGTAAGCGGGCAACTGGCTGCCCGATTGTGATGCCCACATAATATCGCCGTTCTGAGATACGGCATGGACGCTTCCTACCGCCCATACCGGCGCCGAGCCTATCATTTGCATCTGCCTGTGCTCGGTCTTCCTGTCCATCGACATCAGTTTCTTCTTGACGGGAATATAGCGTGAGCCTTCCATTATCTCTTTTGAGGCGCCTATCGTGTCGAGTGTGGTGGAGGACATGTTCATTATTTCGGCGCCGGAGGGAATAAGATCGAACATTTTTTTCTTCGCGTCGGCTCCGGTCTCAACATAGTAAGGGGTTATTCCGTTGGTTGAGAGGGCGGCCATTGTCCTGTCTACCGTGGCCTTGTCCGCAAGCTGGTCGAACACCATATTATCATCTCCGATCGCTCGATCTGATTCAGGAGATATTCTATATTTTTTGAAATATATTGTCCATAAAATGTATTGCGTGCCTGAAGGTTTTCGTGTATATAGTTACGCATCATGCAGAACGACATCATATTCTGGGTTGGCATGGGGGCGGCATTCTTTACCACACTGGCTTTTCTTCCGCAGGTCATAAAGGCTCATGTGACAAAACATACCGCTGACCTTTCTCTGATCATGTATGTTATGTTCGCGGCCGGGCTCGTTCTCTGGCTAGTTTACGGGTATTATTTGGATGAATTGCCCATCCTTATCGCGAACACCGCGACACTTGCGCTTACGTTATATCTTATCTGTCTCAAATTAAAGCACGGATGATAACTGCTCAAAATTTACTCATGTGATGGATAATATCCCCTTGAATCCGAGTACGTTCGGTGATAAAATTTCGCTTTGATTTCCGTTTTTTCCGTCCCACAATTTCATAATTATAAGGAGTGAAGTTAATGTCGATGAAAAGAGTTGTAAGTTTCCTGTCCGCCGTCTCGGTTTTTCTCCTCTCGGGTTTTTCAACAAAATGTTTTGCGGGTGAAGCTGACCTGCTGATACCGGACCTTTCCTCGGTTAATTTTGTCGGAGTAAACGGCCATACTCTTCTTTTCTGGGGGATGAGCATTTGCGTTTTCGGGATGCTGTTCGGCCTGTTCCAGTATATGCAGGTGAGAGGCCTTAAAGCGCACCCGGCAATGACGGAGATCTCCGAGCTGATATATGAGACCTGCAAGACGTACCTTTTTGAGCAGGGGAAATTCATATTACTGCTTGAGCTTCTCATAGGCATTATAATGATCGGATATTTTGGATGGCTCAGGCAATTCAGCGCGATGAAAGTTTCCATCATTCTTGCCTCCAGCATGCTCGGGATCGCGGGAAGCTATTTTGTCGCATGGTTCGGAATGAGGATAAACACTCTTGCGAACTCCGCTTCCGCTTTTGCGAGTCTGACGGGGAAGCCGTATCAAGTTTCCGCTATTCCCACTAAGGCGGGAATGAGCATCGGAATGCTTCTTGTGTCGATCGAGCTTTTCATGATGCTATGCATCCTGTTGTTCATCGATCCTCAGTTCGCTGGTTCGTGTTTCATCGGCTTTGCCATCGGGGAATCGCTCGGAGCTTCTGTGCTCAGGATCGCCGGCGGCATTTTCACAAAGATAGCCGACATCGGATCGGACCTTATGAAGATAGCCTTCAACATTAAAGAAGATGACGCGAGGAACCCTGGCGTCATAGCTGACTGCGTCGGCGACAATGCGGGAGACTCCGTTGGGCCGACCGCGGATGGTTTTGAAACATACGGCGTTACCGGCGTCGCCCTTATCACGTTCATACTTGTAGCCATACCGAATCCGATATTCCAGATACAGCTTCTGGTGTGGATGTTCGTCATGAGATTGATCATGATCGTAGCTAGCGCGCTGTCTTACTGGGTCAACGGGTTTTATGTGAATTTGCGTTTCAGCAGGGCGAAAGAGATGAACTTTGAATCCCCGCTGACGTCGCTGGTCTGGATCACATCAAGCGTCTCGATATTGTTGACTTTTATTTTTTCTTATCTGCTCATTCCGACGCTCGGTGATGGCGCCCTATGGTGGAAGCTCGCGGGCATAATCACGTGCGGGACGATCGCGGGAGCCATAATTCCCGAGCTGGTGAAGATCTTCACTTCCACGGAGTCCAGATATGTCCAGAACATCTTCCACTTCTCCAAGAAGGGCGGCAGCTCGCTCAACATACTTGCGGGATTGACCACGGGGAATTTCAGCGCTTACTGGATGGGTCTTGCGATACTTTTCCTTATGGGGGTCGCATATCTTATCAGCGGACAGGGGATGGCAACGCTCATGATGGATCCGGCGATATTCGCGTTCGGTCTGGTCGCCTTTGGTTTTCTCGGCATGGGGCCGGTAACGATCGCGGTCGATTCATACGGGCCGATAGCGGACAATGCCCAGTCGATATACGAGCTCTCTCTTATTGAGCAGAGAAAGAACGTCTCAAGCGAGATCAAGAAGAAATACGGGTTCACGCCCAACTTCAAAAAGGCGAAGCACAACCTTGAAAGCAATGATGGAGCGGGGAACACGTTCAAGGCTACGGCAAAGCCGGTGCTTATAGGTACCGCTGTGGTCGGGGCCACAACAATGATATTCTCGATCATCATGATACTTACGCATGGCCTTACAATGAACGTGGATAAGCTCTCGATCATTTATCCCCCGTTCTTCCTGGGTCTTCTGGCTGGAGGATCGGTAATATACTGGTTCACCGGCGCGTCCCTGCACGCGGTTACCGCGGGTGCATACCAGGCGGTCGCTTTTATCAAGGATAATATGCACCTTAAGTCCAAGAGCAAGGCATCTCTTGCGGACAGCAAGAAAGTTGTGGAGATATGCACCAGGTTCGTTCAAAAGGGGATGGTGAACATATTCATGACGATCCTCTGCAGCACCATAGCGTTCGCGTGTCTTAATCCTTTCTTCTTCATAGGCTATCTGATCTCCATCGCGATCTTCGGACTTTTCCAGGCAATATTCATGTCGAATGCCGGCAGCGCATGGGATAACGCCAAGAAGTTGGTAGAAGTCGATTACAAGGACCTCAAAGGTACGGATGTCCACGCAGCGTGCGTGGTGGGGGACACCGTCGGAGACCCGTTCAAGGACACTTCTTCGGTCGCCATCAACCCCCTAATTAAGTTTACAACGCTCTTCGGTCTTCTCGCGATAGAGATATCCATACAACTGACCCAGAGCATGAACCTGATGCTGTTCGGTGTTTTCTTTGTTTTATCGATGTTCTTCGTTCTGAGGTCGTTCAGCGGCGTCAAGATAGAGAACATAAAATAAACAGTCGGCGTGCATTGCGCGCATGAATTAGAAAGGGATATATCTGAGCAACGAGGCTTTGATATTATGGATAGTGTTTGCGCCGGTGATAGGCGCGTTCATCGTTCCTCTACTAGGCATTTACTCTGAAAAGCTGAGGAACTGGACCTCTTTTATCCTCGTGCTTATATCCTTTCTGGGCTCGCTGGCCCTTCTTCCTGAGGTTCTCTCTGGAAGCGTTATAAACGTTGGCAGAGCTTTCCCGATGGGAATGTCGCTCTCATTCACGGCCGACAACCTGGCTGTGTTCATGGCGATTGTTTCATCCCTGATCAGCGCGATAATCATCCTCTATTCGTTCGGATATATTAGCCACTACGATAACAGGAATGAATATTATCTGATGGTCGTGCTTTTCCTGGGCGCGATGATGGGGATAGTATATTCTTCCAATCTTATCTTCCTGTTCGTTTTCTGGGAGATAACCGGCATCGTAAGCTGGAGGCTCATCGGGTTCTTCAGGGAAAAGACCGACGTTCTTTTAGCGGACAAGGCTTTTCTTGTCACGGTATTCGGCGCGCTGCTCATGCTAATAGGCTTTATCAGCTTATACAAGGATACGGGTTCATTCGACATGATGGCGATAAAACACGCGCTCGGGACCCATCCGCTTACATATATAACAGTGCTTCTTATCATGGCTGGCATCCTGTCAAAATCAGCGACACTGCCTTTCCAGACCTGGTTGCCCGACGCCGGCGTGGCGCCTTCTCCTGTTACGGCACTTCTCCACGCGGCGGTACTGGTCAAGATCGGCGTTTATGTTTTTGCAAGGCTGTTCGTTGCGACATTTCCTATCGCGTCATTATGGCATGTGGTTGTTCCGGCGATCGCGGTAGCGAGCGCGATAATAGCAGCGGGTGCCGCGATGATCGATACGAACCTGAAGAGGATAATCGCGTATTCGACCATCAGCCAGATCGGTTTTATATTTTTCGGATTGGCTTCGGGCAATGTGATCGGCGTGGCGGGAGGTCTTTTATATATATTGATGCACGGTCTTGCAAAAGCGGGACTATTCCTCTGCGCCGGCATAGTTGAGCAGGGGACGCACACAAAGGATATAACAAAGCTCGGAGGCCTTATCAAGACCATGCCTTATACCGCGATAGCGTTCCTTTTCTGCTCGCTCTCGGTAATGGGGGTTCCTCCCTTCGGAGGATTCTTCAGTAAGTACATGGTGTTCATGGGCGGACTCGAGAGTAAACAGTGGACGATATCGGCATTCTTCTTATTTGCCGCATTCTTCACGATAATATATCTGTTCAGGGTCTTTAATATGGTCTTTCTCGGCGATGCGAAGATCGCCGCGGGCGAAAAGGACAGCCTTATGGTCGGTTCGGTAATGACCCTGGCCGTCCTTTCGCTTCTCGGAGGTCTATTTATTTCATATCCTGCCAAGTTCGCGGCAATAGCCGCGATGCAGATGATGGGGTTAAAATGATGATATTCCTTCCGATAATCATCCCGCTGATCGGTGCCCTTGTGATTTTCCTGCTTCCAAAAGAAAAGAACATGGTCCGAGGGATCGTCGCGGCGTCGGCGACCCTTTTGAACCTCCTGACAACGTTCGCGATGTTCAATAGGGAGATGACCTTTTCGGCGGGATGGGCGGGATTCGGGCTCGATATCGCCATGCGCAACTACCAGTTCAGTTCTTTCATCCTTGCGGCTGCCGCGTCGTTCGCTTTGCTCATCTCTATATATGCGGCATCCTTTACATATAATAAGGACAACTCGAAGCTGTTCTTTGTGTATATGCTTATCACGCTCGGTTTCGTAAACGGAGCGGTGCTTTCCGATAATTTGGTCCTTATGCTGTTCTTCTGGGAAGGCCTTCTCGCGACCCTGTTCGGATTGATCTATATCGGCGGAGGCAGGGCTTTTGAGACCGCGATAAAGGCTTTTATCATCTCCGGCGTTGCGGACCTCACCATGATGTTCGGCATCATTCTGACCGGATCACTTGCCGGGACCCTCAACATGTCCCAGATACATCTTACGGCAGGTGCAGGTGCTTCAGTGGCATTCACGTGCCTGATGATAGGCGCGATAGCAAAAGCGGGTTCGATGCCGTTCCACAGCTGGATACCGGACGCGGCGCTCGACGCTCCTCTTCCCTTCATGGCTTTTCTTCCCGGTGCCATGGAAAAGCTTCTAGGTATATATTTTCTGACAAGGATATCGCTCGATCTTTTCGTAATTCCCGTCAATAGCTGGTTGAGCTATATGATGATGATCATCGGCTCCCTTACGATAATCTTTGCGGTGCTCATGGCGCTCATCCAGAAGGACTATAAGAAGCTTCTTTCTTACCACGCGATCAGCCAGGTAGGTTACATGGTCCTTGGGATAGGGACCGCCGTTCCTGCGGGCATTGTCGGCGGGATATTCCACATGATAAATAACGCGATGTACAAGTCATGCCTGTTCCTTACCGGAGGCTCCGTGGAAAAACAGGCCGGGACGACCGACCTTAACAGGCTTGGCGGCCTGGGGAGGATGATGCCGGTCACATTCGCTTGTTTTGTTGTTGCCGCAGTTTCCATTTCCGGTGTGCCTCCTTTTAACGGATTCTTCTCAAAAGAACTCGTTTATGACGGCGCTCTCGAGAGAGGCTGGATATTCTATGCGGCGGCGCTGCTTGGTTCTTTTTTCACCGCCGCGTCGTTCCTCAAGCTGGGTCATTCTGCCTTCTTGGGCAAAGAAGGGGAGAAGAGCCGCGGAGTAAAGGAAGCCGAGTGGCCGATACTGCTGCCCATGATCATAATCGCCTCTCTTTGCGTGGTTTTCGGGCTCTTCAATTATCTACCGATCAACAACCTGATACAGCCCGTGCTGGGTGCGAGGATCGAAGGACATTCGTTCGCGGGCTGGCCAGCGAATCCGATGCTCGTTATCGGCACCGTGATAGTGCTTTTGCTGGCGCTTGCAATACACTGGTTCAATGCCGCCAAAAAGGGGAGCGGGATCAAGGCCGCGGATTATATACACTATGCGCCCGGCTTCCATCAGGTTTACGACGCGGCTGAAAAAAAGCTGCTCGATCCGTATGATGTGGGGCTTAAACTTATATCGTTCATTTCCAATATCGCGTGGGCTGTTGACAGGGGAGTGGACTGGATCTACGGGGGTCTTTCGGCTGGAGCGGCATATGTGATATCTTTCAAGATCCGCGCCGTACACAACGGGAACTATTCGCTGTATCTTGTGTGGTCGCTCGCGGGAATATTCTGCATAGTAACATATATGTTGTGCGTTCACTGATGGAAAGGCGTTAATATGGAACTGTTACTGATACTGTTGCCTTTTGTGTCATTGCTGCTGCTCAATCTGCCGATAAAACGGTGGGGTAGAAGGTTCGGCTTTTGGGTTGTTCTTGCTGTCGCGCTGCTGCAGATATGCGCGGTCTGCCTGCCGTGGTTGAACTTTTTCGGCGGCGACCCGACGGGAATATCCGCGCTTTTTAATATCAAACTAGCCGTTGACGGCATCACAAAGGTGCTTCTGCTCTCCATCGGACTGGTAAGCGCTGCGGCCCTCTTCACGTGTTGCGGCGTGCACGGGGATGAGGAGAAGAGGTTCGATTTCATCAATATACTGCTCGTGGCATTAATGGGCATGAACGGTATAGTGCTGGTAAAGGACCTTTTCTCGATGTATGTGTTCATTGAAGTCGTGGGAATAGCCTCGTTCATTCTGATCGCGTTCCAGAAAGACCGCGACGCGCTGGAGAGCAGCTTTAAATATATCGTGTTCTCTGCGATAGCCACAATCATCATGCTCTCGTCTATAGCGCTTTTGCTTTTGTTCTCAGCGGATACTTCGTTCGCCTCGCTGGCGATCGCCATTAAGGGTTCTTCCGCGAACTTGCTTGTAATCTTCGCGATAGCGGCGTATATATCCGGCGTTCTGATTAAAGGCGGTCTTATGCCGTTCCACGGATGGCTGCCCGACGCTTACATGGCGGCGCCAAACTCCACATCTGTTCTGCTGGCAGGAATAGTGACGAAGTCCGTGGGGATTTACCCGCTCATCCGTATCGTTCACAGCGTTTTCGGTTACTCGGCTTCAATGAACAGCGTTCTGCTTGCGGTGGGCGCGATCTCAGCGGTTTTGGCAGCTTTTGCCGCCATAACGCAGTCTGATTTCAAGAGAATGCTGGCATATTCCAGCATAAGTCAGGTGGGATATATCATACTTGGACTCGGATGCGGAACGGCGCTCGGCCTGGCCGCGGCTATCTTCCATCTCTTCAATCATTCAATATTCAAGTCGCTCCTTTTCGTTAACGCGGCGGCTGTGGAATCGCGCACTGCATCAAGGGACATTGAGAACATGTCAGGGCTTGCGCAGAAAATGCCGTGGACGGGCGCAACGTCAGCGCTGGCGTGTCTTTCGGTCGCGGGGATTCCTCCCTTGTCCGGCTTCTGGAGCAAACTGCTCATAATAATCGCGCTCTGGACATCCGGCAGCTATTTTTACGCTGTGATCGCGATACTTGCGAGCGTTGTAACACTTGCTTATATGCTTACACTTCAAAGAAAAGTATTTTTTGGAGAGGTGGCGCCCTCTCTTTCAAAGGTGACCGAGGCTGAAAGTCCGTTCGTAGTCCCGGCGATGGTACTGGCGGGCGTTCTTGTATTCGTAAGCATCCTGTTCCCGCTACTTATCAACACCTTTATCGTCCCGATCGGAGGGATATTCTGATGGGTATGCTTGATGCAATTATTCTTATAATATTGTCCCTTACGGTGCTGGCAACGGTCATGACCACTAGCCTTCTTCAGGCGGCGATCGGTCTTGCAGTGACAAGTGCCTTATTAACTGTGGTCATGTTCAAGCTCAACGCGCCTCTTGCGGCCCTGTTCGAGCTCTCGGTCTGCGCCGGTCTGATCCCCGTCATATTCATAACCGTAATAAGCCTTACCAAGCCGCTCTCGAACGAGGAGATGAAAACGGAGAGCAGGGAGAAAATGACGAGGTTCTGGCCACTCCCGATAGTGTTCATTTTGGCAGGCATAATAGCCGCGTACCTGAAGATAAGGATAAGCCTGAAGCTGCCGATGCATGGGCCTTCATTAGACGTGAGGCAGGTCTTGTGGAGCGTTAGGCAGATAGACCTGATAGGACAGCTTGCGGTGCTCCTGGCGGGAGCGTTCGCCATTCTGGTGCTTTTCAAGGAGATGAGACGCAAATGATAACTATTGGCTCACTGTGGCCATTCTTCATATTTGCCTCTCTGATATTCATTGCGGGCATCTACTGCGTTGTAATGACTTACAACATGGTAAAGCTGCTTATAGGCCTCGAGCTTATGATAAAGGCGGTAACCTTCCTTCTGATAGTGGCTGGTTATGTTACGAACAACATGGCTAACGCGCAGGCGCTTGTCATAACTCTCATTGTGATCGAGGTCGTGATAATGACAGTTGCCGTGGGAGTCGTCCTTGGCATCTATTTTTATACCGGGAGCCTTGACTCACGGCTGATAAGGAGGCTTAAGGGATGAACCAGAACCTCCTGTTGGCCCCGGCGGTGCTGTTCATTGTTGTGCTGGCGTTCGCAGCGCTGCTCTCATATCTTTTTTCGCTGCTTTCGTTCAGAAAAGCGGGGACAAAGAGTTCGGGTAAACCATACGCATGCGGCGAGGAACACTATGACGTTTACGCGCAGCCCGACTATAGCTCATTTTTCCCTTTCGCTTTTTTCTTTACGATCGCGCACGTGGCTACGCTCATCATCGCCTCGATACCGTTCATTACAGTTCCCATAGCTATTATGGCGGGGCTTTACATTTTGACGATGATGACCGGGCTTTTCATACTTTTGTGGAGGTAATCGATGGACATTGTTAAAAAAGTGGTCACCTGGGCGAGGATAAAGTCGCCCTGGGTGCTGCACTTCAATACGGGCGCGTGCAACGCCTGCGACATAGAGATCGTGGCGGCGCTTACGCCCATATATGACCTCGAAAGGTTCGGCATCCAGCTTAAGGCCACGCCGCGGCACGCCGATATCCTGCTGTGTTCCGGACCCGTAACCAGGCAGATAGGCGACAGGCTTATAAGGATATATGAACAAATGGCGGAGCCCAAGTTCGTTGTTGCCGTGGGGACATGCGCTTCTACGGGCGGAGTGTTCAAGGGCTGCTATAATGTCAAATCAGGCATAGATCAGGTGATCCCGGTCTCCCTTTACATACCGGGATGCCCTGCAAGCCCGAAAGCGATCATCGACGGGGTGGTAAAGCTTCTTTCCACTCTCAAGGAGTAAAATATGGACGCAGAAGAAACAAAACAAAAGTTAGTCTCAAAATTCGTTCTTCCGGATACATCGATAAGGTCGCCAAGAACGAGGCGGGTCTTCATGGAGATCGACTATGCAAGGTTCAGGGAAGCGCTCGAATATTCATATAATGGACTTGCTTACAAGGCGCTTGCCGCGATCACAGGTTTTGATGAAGGGGAGAACCTTGCTTTCATGTACCACATGTCCAACGAGGAAGGTGTTGTCCTGAGCATCAAGACGTTCGTGAAAAAGGCCGATCCGTCGCTCATGACGATCACGGATATTTTTCCGGGCGCGGATGTGTTCGAGCGAGAACTTGTGGACCTGCTTGGCGCGAAGGTGGAAGGACTTAAGCCGGGGGACAGGTATCCTCTTACGGACGATTGGCCGGCCGGCCAGTATCCTTTGAGGAAGGACTGGAAAGTGGAGAACCTGGGGGAGGGTGGATCATGCCAGAGATGAATTCAGGTGAATTCAAGATACCGATAGGGCCGCAGCACCCTGCCCTCAAGGAGCCGACAAGTTTCAGCGTAGCTTTAAAGGGCGAGAAGATAATGGGAGTGGATGTCAGGCTCGGCTATAACCACAGAGGCATTGAGAAAGCATGCGAAGAACGCACATATATACAGGACGTTTATCTCATCGAGCGCATCTGCGGCATCTGCTCGCATTCGCATTCTACCGCGTTCGTTCAGGCAGTTGAGGAGATCGCCGGCCTGGAAGTCCCGAAGCGGGCTAAATACATAAGAATGATCATAGGCGAGCTGGAGCGCATCCACAGTCATCTCTTGTGGCTCGGCGTAGCGGGGCACGAGATCGGTTTTGACACGCTGCTCATGTATACCTGGAGGGACAGGGAGATAGCTATGGATATACTCGCGGAGATAACCGGCAACCGCGTAAATTACGGAATGAACACGATCGGCGGGGTCAGGAGGGACATCACGGCCGCTCAGGCAAAAGAGGTGATGGAAGCCCTAAAGCCGCTCGAGGAGAGGACGAAATATTATATCGATATCGCTACTCAAGAACCTACTATCGTCGAGAGGCTTTCCGGAGTAGGTTATGTTTCAAAAGAGGATACGATAAAGCTCGGCGCGGTAGGGCCTACCGCGAGGGCTTCCGGCGTTGCGAGGGACATCAGGCGCGACGATCCGTATTCGGCGTATGATGAGATCCCTTTCAATGTCATAACCGATGATCACTGCGATGTTTACGGGAGAGCAGTGGTGAGATTGAAAGAGCTGATGGAGACTTATAAAATGATAAGTTACGGAGTGATGAACCTTCCCGAAGGGCCGATATCAGTGAGAGCTCCAAGAAAGATACCGGCTGGCGAGGCGATAAGCAGGTATGAGGCGCCGAGGGGCGAGGATTTCCATTACGTCAAATCGAACGGCTCCGATCATCCTGAAAGGGTAAAGGTGAGGGCCCCGACGCTTGCCAATGTTCAATGTGTCAAGAAGATGCTTGAGAACAGATATCTTGCCGACCTTCCGATAGTCGTGGCCGCGATCGATCCGTGCTTCTCCTGCACCGACAGGCTGATAGAGGTAAAGGATGTCGACAAGAAGAGCAGCGATGTGATCGAATGGAACGATCTTACAAGATACAGCATCGATTGGTACAGGGATAGAGGTATAGACATGACCAAAGTGGGAGGCCTTAAGTAAATCCATGCATATCCTTTTCGAGGTGTTCATATTTCCCGGCGTACTTTTCCTGTTCGTGTTCGGTCTGTGGGCCGAATTTTTTGACAGGAGAGTGTATGCCAGGATGCAGAACAGGATCGGCCCCCCATGGTTCCAGCCTCTTGCAGACATCATAAAGCTCATTGCAAAGGAAGACCTGATCCCTGAAGAAGCGAACGTGATCTTTTTTAAGGCGGCTCCCGTTTTCGCTTTGGCTGCGGTCCTGGCCGCATTTGTCTATATACCTTTATGGAGCACGAACGCTATCGCCTCGTTCTACGGGGATATAATCGTAGTTCTTTATCTTTTGACGCTTCCGACCATCGCCATATTCCTCGGCGGCTGGTATTCCACCTCGCTTTTCGCAAGGATCGGATCGGTCCGCAATGTCACCCAGTTCTTCGCATACGAGGTGCCGCTCCTGATGGGCATGCTTGCACCGACGCTTCTTGCCAATACCTGGTCGTTCAGCGAGTTGACCGCGTATTATCATGCACATCCGCAGTACACGCTGATCAACCTGATAGCGTTCGTCGTTTGCCTTATCTCTCTGCAGGGAAAGCTGGAGAAAGCGCCTTTTGACATACCGGAAGCGGAGACCGAGATCGTCGCGGGTGGTTTTACGGAATACAGCGGAAGGCTGTTCGCGATGCTCAGGCTCGCGCTGGACATCGAGATGGTCGTCGGGGCATCTCTAATTGCGGCGGTTTTCCTGCCGTTCGGCTTCGGCCTAGGCCCGGTCGCCGGTTTTGCCGTTTACATGGCCAAGGTCATATCGATAGTCTTCCTTCTCTCCGTGGGAAGGACGATCTTCGCCAGGATGAGGATGGACCAGATGATAGCTTTCTGCTGGCAGTATCTTGTTCCCCTGTCGATGTTCCAGATAATACTTAACCTGGTCCTGAAAGGATTTCTTTCATGAGGATCGGAGCGATGCTGATAGAGGTGCTGGAGAACCTTTTTAAAAAGCCGATAACCATAACGTATCCCATCAAGAAAGAGGCCATGCCGAAGGGTTACCGCGGCAAGCTTAAGTTCTTTCCCGAGAAATGCATCGGCTGCAAGCTCTGCATGAAAGATTGTCCGGCGAATGCGATCACCATCAACATGACCGCCGACGGCAAATATGAAGCCATCCTTGATATGGGCAAGTGCATCTACTGCGGGCAGTGCGTGGATTCATGCGCGAAAAAGGCTCTGGAACTGACCGATGAGTTCGACCTCGCCCAGACCGATAATAAGAAGCTTACAGTGGACATACATGCGGAACCTGAAAAAAAGCCTTAAAGAGTTCCTCAAGAACGCCTCAAAGATCGGGCTCCTCGGTATCGGATCTGAACTAAGAAGCGATGACGCCGCCGGAATGCTTGTGGCAGAGCTCGTCCAGGTCTATTCAGGCGGCGCAAAGCCTGGCATGCCGCTTAAGGTATTCATGGGTGCTACGGCACCGGAGAACCTTACGGGAGAGATAAAGAAATTTGCCCCTTCTCATCTCATCTTCGTTGACACCGCCAGCTTCGGCGGAAAACCGGGGGATATAATGGTCCTGAAACCGGAGAACGTGAACAACTATTCATTCTCGACCCATAAGCTCCCGATCAAGGTAATGATCGACTATCTTCTTCAGTCCATCAGGACCGAGGTCCTGATAATTGGGATCCAGCCCAAGTCGATCGAATTCGGTGAACCGCCTTCTTCGGAGATAAAAGAAGCCGTGAAAGGCGTAGCCAAGATCATTGAAGAAGTCCTCAATGCCTGATAAAATCCATCCATGAAAGACAAAAGACACTTTGCAAAAAGACCGGAAGACACCAGCTGGGATAAGGTCGCGGGATGGTATGACCAGCATGTCACCGGATCGTCCGATTTCCACACAGATGTGATAATCCCCGGCGCGCTGAGACTTATGGACCCGCAAAGAGGGCAGAAGATTCTTGACCTCGGCTGCGGTCAGGGCGTGTTCAGCGGGATATTGAGTGAGGCAGGCGTTTCGGTCACGGGGATCGATTCATCAAAAAAGCTCATCGACATAGCCAAGAAGAGGTCTCCGCGGGCCGAGTTCCTCATCGGGGACGCCACAAAGCTCACGGGTATGCCGTCGGGACACTATGATCAGGTCGTGTCCATCCTTTCGTTGACGAACATGGACCCTCTGGAGGATGTGATAAGGCAATCGGCAAGGGTGTTAAAACAGGGCGGGAGGTTGCTGATAGTGATCAACCATCCGTGCTTCAGGATACCGAGGCAGAGCGGATGGGGGTTCGACGAAAAACGAAAGCTTCAATACAGAAGAGTTGACAGCTACATGACCCCGATGAGGATACCCATAAAGATGCATCCCGGTGCGGCCCCCGATGTAATCACCTGGACGTTCCACAGGCCGATTTCGTTATACGTACAGAGGCTTTATGAGAACGGCCTTAAGGTTGAAAGGCTTGAGGAGTGGGTGTCGCACAGAAAAAGCCTGCCCGGAAAGCTATCAAGAACGGAGAACCGTTCCAGGGAAGAGATCCCGATGTTCATCGCACTTCAGGCCATAAAGGACTGATCCGTAAGGAGGCTACTTCTTCGTCAGCTCTTTTGTCTTCGCGTCTATCTTCTTATTGACCGCCAGGAAATTTTTGGGGTCTTTTCTTAAGGCCAAGGAGAAATCACGATAATCGTTTTTTGAGACGTTGTATTTATCGAAAATGCTATCGATCTGCGCCATCCTCTCCTGAGGCTTTAAGGGCTTTGATCTTGCCTGGTTAAAATTATAAGTGCGCAGCTCGACCGATATCTGGATATATGTCGCCTCGGTCATTTTTGAATAGGTCTTTTTAATTTTTTCTGCAGGGGCTTTCGTTCCCGAAGGTTTGGTGGCCGGTCTTGTTATGGGCGCGGCACACGCATACGTTGACGCTAGAAATACCAGGATAAGTGACAGGACGATCAAAATTCTTTTGTTCATTTTTTTCCCTCCTAATCCTGAAAGATTATAGTGGAAATAGATAAAATATCAATAAAATAATGCGTCAATTGATTATTCAGTCGCGTGTAGTAAAATAATACATCAAAGGAGGTGCTTTTTGGAAACAGGGATTATAATGACGCTGATAATATGCGGAACGATACTCACCATATTCATCATGGGTTTTCTTTTCACCATATGGGTGATAAGGGTGGGCTTGAGGGTGGCAAAGGAAAGCAAGAAGTAACTACTGTTTTTTCTCTTTCACCCTTTCCAGATATTTACCGGTCTCAATTTCCAGCCTGACATGCTCGCCTTCTGTTATGAACTGAGGAACAAGAGCTTTCATCCCGTTCTCAAGTTCGACTTCTTTCATCGTGGAATCCTGCGCTTTTATCCCGGCCGGGGCTGACGTCACCTTAAGGTCGATATATTCGGGCATGGCCACGTTCACAGCGTTGCCTTCGTAGAACTCTATGGGCAGCCTTGTATTGGGAAGAAGAAAATTAACCGAGTTGCCGATAGACTTTTTTTCCACAGAGAACTGTTCGAATGAGACGGGGTCCATGAAGAAGCAGCTGTTATCGTCGCAGTAGAGGAACTCCATAACCTTCTTTTCAAGGTCGACATCCTCAAGCTTGTCAAGGGGGTGGAACCTGTGGTCGGCAACTGTGCCGGTAGTCAGGTCCTTGAGTTTTGCGTGGGTCACGGGACCCTGTTTGCCTGTTCCGGCGTGATGCATAACGCTCAGTGCTTTGTTGATGTGTCCGTTGAATTTTATGAATCCGTCCTTCTTCAGGTCTGATGCGTTTATCATTGCAGCACCTCCGGCAAGGCGCTGATTATACATCATTATTTTCTGAAATTTAAGCAAGAATCCTACGATAAATTGATGTAATCCCATAAAGGAGCAAATGAATGGCAATGGCATTACGGGTCCCTAACATCGGCCCCAAAATAGTTCCGCAGTGCAATTTTGCATCAAGGACCGTCACGGTCTTATGGAAGAGCGGGCTCAATGAACGGCCGGCCGCTGTAATTATGGATTTTATAAAGAACTTCAGGTCAAAGATCACATTTCGTGTGGAATCGGGCGGCATCGGATACCTTAAGAAACACAATAGAAAGTCAATGACCAACAGGGAGCAATGCAATGGGATCGCAGCTGCCGTTTCGCTTAAGGGTTGCTGCGGATCAAAGCTGGTCATAGAAGCGGCGGGTCCTGAAGCGCAGGAGGCCTTGAACACAATAATGTTGCTGTTCAAAGAAACAGAAAAAAGAATATTGGAAGATTATAAATATTTAAAAGGTGAAAAAAGGCCATTTTTACCATATTTATACACCAGTGCAGGCCCAAGGTTCAATAGTAATAGTTCAGGCGTAAGACTGGCGAGATCGATAGCGCGATCAAAGCTATCCGATCAACTGCATGCACAGGGCATGCCGATAAGATACATTGACGGGCCAGACGTGGCAATACCCCCACAGATCGAATATTTATCCGGGTTCATTCCTTTCCATAAAAGCGCGATAGAAAAACCGCATGATGTCGACCTTTCAAAGATCCCTGCTGCTTTCCTGGTAGATCAATGGGAGATCGGGAATCAGTTAGTCAATTTACGAAATGACGCAGCTGACGATGAACCCTGGCTCATGATCGAGCTCCCGATAAAGGGGGGAAGAGGGATAGAGGTGATACCTTGCGTTTCGGGGAAGGGCATGATGGACGATTACAAGAACGTTCAATTTTACGCTGACCATAAATGGTGGAGGGTGAATGCCGATCATCCGGCAAGGTCGGCCGAGATGAAGATCACAAATTGGTATGGGTTTGATATCACGGTTATGGAGTGGCTTGCCCAGGTTTTTGCAAAATATCCAAAGCTTTACGTGGTCATCAAAGATCCCGCATCCGGAAGGTCTGTTGGCTTTTACGATTATATGGGTCTTGACTGGTATAGGCATGGAAGGAGTCGCCAGCCGTTGCTTGATGCAATATCGTTAGGGGTGGAAAAAGGTTCAAATTTAGGTTTTGAAATAAAGGGGCCGTACGCGGAAGCAGAATTAGTGGAACTCAAGAAAGTGTTCCTAAGGCCTCATGAGTGGCACTCTTAACACGTTTAAATAGATAAGGAGCGGATAAATGACAATAGCGTTACGAGTTCATAGCATCGTCCCCGAAATAGTTCCGCAGTGCAATTTTTCATCAAGGACCGTCACGGTCTTATGGAAGAGCGGGCTTCACCTTAGGCCGGCTGTAATCCTTATTAATACGGCCAGCAGGTTCAGGTCCAGGATCACTATCGCGTCGGCGATGGGGGAGCTATGCCTGCAAAATCAGAGGGACATCATGCGCATTAAAAGCGGAGGGCATCAGCATTCTGACGGTGTGTTGTCTACCGTTTCGCTTGGGGCTGTACAGGGCACAAAGCTCAAGATAAAAGCAAAAGGACAGGATGCTTTAGCGGCGTTAAAGGCGATCGTCCGGGTATTTAAAACAGAAGATGAAAGTATTTTTAAGCAATATGAAGCACTGGAAGACAAAACCTAATTCTTCGCCTCAGCCCAGTTGTTGCCAACTCCTATATGCACTTTCACGGGAACGTTCAGCTTTACCGCGTTGACCATCTCCTGATCGATCATCTTGACTATCTCAGCCGCCTCATCGTCGGGAGCCTCAAATACGAGCTCGTCGTGTATCTGAAGTATCATCATGGTCTTCAGCCTTTTCTTTTTCAGAAGATTATGGATGTTGATCATCGCCACTTTGATTATATCGGCGGCGGTGCCCTGGACAGGAGTGTTTATTGCAACCCGCTCGGCGAACTGTCTTAGCGAGTTGTTCGGATTGTTTATGTCGGGAATAGGACGCTTTCTTCCGAGCAGGGTGCAGACATAGCCGTCTTTTTTTGCCTGTACGATAACTTCATCTATGAACTTCTTTATGCCCGCGTGCTTTTTGAAGTAAGTCTCAATGTATCTTGATGCTTCGGTCCTTTTTATCTTCAGGCTTTTTGAAAGGCCGAAATCCGACATCCCGTATATTATCCCGAAATTGACAACCTTGGCCTTTGACCTCATTTCATCCGTCACGTCCTTCTGGTCAACCTCGAAAACCTCAGCCGCGGTGGCCCGGTGGATATCCTTGTCCTCCATAAATGCCTTTGTGAACACCGCATCGCCGCTCAGGTGCGCGAGTATCCTGAGCTCTATCTGGGAATAATCAGCTGATATTATTTTCCACCCCTTTTTCGCGGGGACGAAAGCCTCCCTGATCTTCTGTGCAAGATCTCCTTTGGCGGGGATGTTCTGAAGGTTTGGATTCGTGCTCGAAAGCCTTCCCGTCGCGGTGACCGTCTGGTTGAATGACGAATGTATCCTGCCGGTATCCGGATTGATCAGTTCCGGAAGAACATCAACGTAAGTTGATCTGAACTTTTGCAGCTGCCGGTATTCCATAAGACGGGCCGCTATCTCGAACTTATCGGCAAGCTCTTCAAGCACCTCCGCGTCGGTTGATGAGCCTGTTTTTGTCCGTTTTATCACAGGAAGTTTGAGCTTTTCATACAAAATTGCCTGCAGCTGTTTCCCAGAGTTTATGTTAAAGGTCTCACCGGATATCGCGAAGATCTGCGTCTCCAGGTACTTTATCTGCTTGTCCATGTCTTTGGCGATCTGGTGCATCTTCGCCTTATCGATCGAGACGCCGTTCTCCTCCATGTTTATGAGAACTTCTATGAGGGGAACCTCGATCTTTTCAAAGAGGTCCGCCAGTCCTTCCTTTTCTATTGATGATCTCAGTATCGGGACCAGCTGCAGGGTCATGTCGGCATCGGAGCAGGCGTAGTCCGAAGCCTTATCTATCTCAACATCTGCCATGGTGATCTGCTTGGCCCCGGAACCGATAAGGTCCGATATCTCGATCATTCTCTTGCCAAGAAGGCCATGCGCAAGGCTCTTCAGGCCGTATTTCCCCGACGTGGGGTCAAGGGTATAAGCGGCGATCATTGTGTCAAAAGAGATGCCCTCGACCCTTATGCCGTTCCTGTAAAGCACTTCAGCGTCGAATTTCGCGTTCTGCGCGTATTTATTGATAGCGGTGTTTTCAAATACCGGCTTCAGTTCACTTATCACCTGTTTCAAGCTCAGCTGCTTCCCTGTATTGTGGCCTAGCGGGATGTAGTAGGCTTCTCCGGGTTTAATAGAGATGGAAATGCCCACCAGGCTGTCGGAAAAAGTATTGATCCCGGTTGTTTCTGTGTCAAAAGCAAAGGCGTCGCATGATGATAATTCCCTGACCAGGGGATCCAGTTTCTCTTTAGAATCTACGGTGACGTACATCAGGTTTCCGGACTTAATGTCCTCTCTTTTTTGTTCCATGGAAAAAAGGCTGCTTCGCGGCGAATATTTCTTTATCAAACTGGTGAACTCCATCTCTTCGAACATCGGGAGCACTTTGTTCCAGTCTATGCCCTTATACTCGTTCTTTTCAAAATTTATGTCGATGGGGGCATCTGTGGCGATCTTGGCGAGCCTGCGGCTTAAAAGCGCCGTCTCCACGCCTGTTTCGAGCCTCTCCTTAAGCTTTTTGCCTTCGACCTTGCTGATGTTCCTTAAAAGATTATCAAGCGATCCGAACTGCTGGAGCAGGGCGGAGGCGGTCTTGTCGCCGATGCCTGAAACGCCCGGGATGTTATCGGATGAATCGCCCTTAAGGGCCTTAAAGTCCACCACCTGTTCCGGTCCGATGCCGTATTTCTTTTTTACCTCATCCGCGTCATAGGTGACTATATCGGACAGGCCCTTTCTGGTGGTCACCACCTTGATGTTCCTGTCCACAAGCTGCAGTGAATCCATGTCTCCGGTAACGATATCCACTTCAAATCCCTTTGACTCGGCGTGCTTTGCAAGAGTGCCGATTATGTCGTCAGCCTCATAGCCGTCAAGCTCAAACACCGGGATATCGAACGCCTCCGACATTTTTTGAACAAAGGGCATCTGTTCGTAAAGGGTAGGGGGAGCCTTCTGCCTTGTCGCCTTGTATTCGGCATACTCCTTGTGCCTGAATGTGGGCGCTGCCTTATCGAACGCGATAGCTATATAATCCGGTTTCATGTCGAGTATCTTCATGAGCATGGTGGTAAAGCCGTATACCGCGTTCACTGATATTCCCGATGAGGTTTTCATAGTGTCCGGCAGCGCGTAAAAAGCCCTGTAGGCAAGACTGTTTCCGTCTATGAGGATGACCTTTTTAGCCATGGAACAATATTATCACAATTGGAGGGTTGTTATTAGGATTTTTCGCCCAGCTGATATCTTGTGAACCTTCTGATCACGATATTCTCGCCGATCTTGCCGGCGAACTCGCCGAGAAGGTCCTTTATCGTCTTTTTCGGGTCCTTTATGAAAGGCTGATCGAGCAGGCACACTTCGCTGTAAAATTTCTCGAGGCGGCCGTCGACTATCTTGTCCGCAACCTTCTCAGGCTTGCCCTCTGCCAGAGTCTGGCCCTTGAGGATCTCTCTCTCGTGATCGACAACACCGTCCGGGACCTCGCCCCTGTCGATGTATTGCGGATTCGAGGCGGCTATCTGCATGGCGATGTCCTTGACGAATGACTGGAATTCTATGTTCCTTGCGACGAAATCGGTCTCGCAGTTGATCTCCACAAGCACGCCGATCTTTCCGCCGATATGTATGTAGCTGTCGATCGTTCCCTGAGCCGCGGTCCTGCCTGCGCGCCTTGCGATAGCAGCCAGGCCTTGTTTTCTAAGGAGCTCTTCCGCTTTTTCCATGTCTCCGCCGGCCTCGGTGAGCGCTTTTTTACAGTCCATCATGCCCACGCCGGTCTTTTCTCTAAGCTCCTGGATGATTTTTGTGGTGAGTTCCATTAAAAGCCGACCCTCTTTTCTCCCTTGCCCTCTTCTTCCTCTTCCTCGGTGATCTTAAGCTTGGCGGCCGTGGCCAGCGCCTCCATCTGTTCCTCCTGGCCGAGTGCTTCAGCTTCTTCGATCTCCGCGGGAACGGCTATCTCTTCGGATGAGACTTCAGCGGGGGAGAGGACCTGTCGTCCTGAGAGCACGGCATCGGCCATGAGCGAGGTCAACAGCTTTATCGATTTTATGGCGTCGTCGTTCGCCGGGATAGGATAGTCCACTTCTTCGGGATCGCAGTTCGTGTCTACAACGCCGACAATTGGTATGTCCAGCCTTTTGGCTTCCTGAATGGCGATTATCTCTTTCTTTGAGTCGATCACAAAAAGTATGGAGGGCATGGAATTCATGTCTCTTATCCCACCCAGTCCTTTTACTATCTTAAGGTATTCTCTCTTTATGGTGGACACTTCTTTCTTTGGCAGCTTCTCGAACGTGCCGTCGGTCTCCATCTTCTCGATCTCCTTCATTCTGGCAAGGTTCTTCTTAAGTGTCTTGAAGTTAGTGAGAGTGCCGCCGAGCCATCTCTGGTTCACATAGAACATTCCGCATCTTTTGGATTCCTCTTCTATGGCTTCCTGCGCCTGCTTTTTTGTGCCCACGAACAGCACGGTTCCGCCTTTGGCAACGGTATCCTTGACGAAGTTATACGCTTTTTCTATGAGCGGGATGGTCTTGTGAAGGTCGATAACATGGATGTCGTTCCTCGAGGAATAAATGAACTTTTTCATCTTGGGGTTCCATCTCTTGCTTTGATGGCCGAAGTGGACCCCCGCCTCGAGCAGCTGCTTCATGGTTACTACTGTCAAATTTTTACCTCCTAAAAAATAACGAATGAGAATTATATCAGCAGGGGCTTCAGTTTGCAAGAGGATTATTCTGTGAAAAAGTAGGAATTTTGAGCGATTTTATCGAAATATATACGGGATAACCAGGAGGATAGATAATGCTTAAGATCGGCGATTACAAGGTATCAACGGTCGGTAACACCGGCCAGATGGTGTTCAACGGACAAAGCAGGTTGAAACAAACTTATTCAATGCCTCAGGCGGGTTTGACCGTATCGAGCGACCACGATTATTTTTATTTCTGGGCAAAGCAAAAAGGCTTAAAAGACATCACGCTCATCCATGTTGATGCCCACAGCGACATGTGGAAACCCGATCTACCGCCTATTCCTGATATCAGCGGCATGGACGCAAAATCGCAAAAAAAGGCCCTGTGGAGATACGGAACGCTTTTGGGATGCACCGGCTTCCTCTCCCCGCTGATAGATGACGGCACCATCAAGAGGATAATATGGCTTTCATTCTCCGAGGTAAAGCTCCATTTAAAGGACCACCAGCTGCATGAATGGATAAGAGAAGCCAATGAAAAAAAAGACGATGAGCCGATAGGGGATGAAGGATTCTATACGATGACGTTCGATACCTTTCTCAGACGGGCTCCCGAGTTCCTGGGCAGAACGGATCCCGGCAAATTAGTCCTTGGCATCGACGCGGACAGGTTCGTTTATCGTTACTATCATGCGTGGAGAAGGCTGCCCGGGCCGAGATTATGGGATGGCGACGTCATGACCGGCGAGCTGAAAAAATTCCAGGAATGCCTGCAATTAATAAGGGCGCGAAATCCTCACCCGGAATCTTTTATGTGCATATCTTCGCCGCACCATACTCCGCAAAGGGTAGCCCCGGAAATTATAAGCAGGATAGTAAGCATGCTTGAAGCGGCCCCCTCGTGATCAGATCCTGACCGTCAGGAGCCTTTCAATTCCGTTCAGGTCCGTTCTTGTGTTGATCACCGCATGCCCGGATCTTTCCGATATAAGACCGGACACCTCTTTTGACTGGCCCGCGCCCACCTCGAGCAAAAGGCATCCGTTCTCCGTCATGTGATCTCTCAGGCCTGCGAGTATCCGCCTGTAATAAGCAAGCCCGTCAGGACCGCCGTCCAGTGCGGCTATAGGTTCGTGGTCCTTTATTTCCGGTGCCAGCAGCTTGATGTCTTCGGACCTTATATAAGGCGGGTTCGATACGATCAAGTTGAATTTGCCGGAAGAGGGGAACAGGTCGGCTTTCTCAAAGGTTATTTTGTCA
>Ga0315295_10001183_pt1 | contig 22436 bp, 23 predicted proteins | sample YL17G14_0_MG_FD_204453 | JGI IMG/M metagenome (GOLD analysis project Ga0315295, IMG submission 204453) | Sediment microbial communities from Yellowstone Lake, YNP, Wyoming, USA - YL17G14_0 | ecosystem: Environmental > Aquatic > Freshwater > Lake > Sediment | place: USA: Wyoming | collected...
ATAATCGGCGAGTGATAGCCCACCAGCCAGGTAGTGAGCAGGGTGTCGCCAAGCATCAGTTGCCCGCCGGAAAGGGCAAACTGGCGGGTATTGTCAGGGCTGATCCCCTCTGCCCAGACCCAGGCCAATGGGAAAAGAGTCCCCCAGTTGGATTCTTGATGCGCAAAACCACGACCGCTGACCGGGGTGCCGTTTTTTTCAACGAATGTAAAAGTGGATTCCGAGCCGAGGCTGGTCACAAACCAGTGCAGAGGAACAAAGGTCAGAAATTCTACCAGCCCTTCCGGTCCCAGCCATGTGACACTATGGTTCCACGGCAGACGTGCTCCAAGGGTCGCCTCCACTTCGACGCTTCCAGGAATGCTGATATCGATACGCTCATTGCTTATGGTGCCGTTTTCCTTCGCTTCCCACAGGAATTCCTCCCAATAGGGTGACTGCGGATCATCGAGAACTTGATCGCGGTTGCTCCAGAAGGTGGTCTGCTCCGGAAAGGCCTCGTAGATTCTGGTCTGACCGTTGTCACTGATGATCACCGCCAGGTTGCCGGGTAAAAAGGCCTTTGTCGGCATGGTCATGCCTGGCAGGTACTGAGTCCCCCCGACCACCGCTATCGAACCATTGCCTCCCTCCATAGTGATTCGGGTATACCACCCTTGGAACCAGGGTCCCTCCCCAGCAATAAGCTCTCTGTCGGCTGTCGCGATGGGATCGGCTGATTCACCAGCACGGGAGAGCAGCATCCGGGTGGTTTTTTTCAGTATCCTTTCCCGCAGCAAGCGGTTAACAAGATCCGGCAGCAGCATGGGTTCGTTCCCGGCCCTTTCCAGGATACTGGCGAAAGCATGGCCGGAGGTGCCCTCCTCTTGGGACGCTCCCATCTCCGCCCGGACGACCGAACTGCACAGAAATCCAAAGCAGCGTAGGGGCGTTGGGATTCACATGAGCCTTGAGAAGGGTATAGGCTTCATCAAGTACGTAGTCAGAAGTGGAAAACCTCACAGGGTCTGATGAGTCCCTCAAGTTATTCCAGAATTCTATAGCCTTACCATGGTTTTGATCCTTTGGGTCAAAGAGGGCTATCCAGGGCGTAGCATCTACGAATATCCTCTTCAATCCTTTCTCCCATAAAGATATTCATTGTGCTTTGAAGATAGATCGCCTGGGCTATGGGAATCATAGGTACTGGATAACTCGATGATCTTCCATAAGCGTTTCCACGTATTTCTGGTAGAGCTCTAACCTTCGCTCCGGCAAGACAATCCCCTGGCGTTTCATCAGGGGCCAGGATGGTCAGCAACAGCGGGTTGGCCGCAAGCCGTCGCACTCCCGTATTGCGGTGCACAGCCGCCAGCAGTTCTTCCTGCTCACGGGCTGCCTCCTGGGCTGCCACCGGTGTGTCGCCACGAGCGGCACGCTCCAGCGCCCCGGCCCACTTCTCCACAAACAAGGCAATATCCTCATCCTCAAAGTCGACCAGTGGACATTCAGCAAGCCCCTCGAATCTGCCAAACCATATTTTTATGCCTTCCTTCAGCGTCTTTTTATGCAAAGCAAAACACATCCATAGAAATTGACTTTACAGGTGTCGCTTCACCATGTACCATCCGGCGAACCCGTTCTGTTGTCTCCCGACTAAAAGTCTCCTCACCACAGCGCACACAAATCATTACTGGAATATGCTCGACTAAGACAGGCTTATTGTTAATCTGAAAAATTTCGTTAACATACCCCTTTTTTGCCTCTGTTGAACCGCATACGTGACAATAAAACATGTTTACCTCCGCTCAGAATAGTTAATCCATTCCTTCTCACATGGTTCATAAAGGGTAATGATCTTCACAAGATCGGTATCAGCAAGAGACACTTGAATGTGTAATGAATGGACGCCCAGTTCCAGTAAAATCTAAAAGGAAACAACTCGGAGAATATTTATCGTCTGGATACTCTTCGATGCTTTTTGCGCCCACGTCAACGCCTTTAAAGCGAGCCTTTGGGACCGTTCAGGAGGCGTTTCTTCGGCACCTCCTTAGGTTCAGCCTCTTGTGCCCTTTGCTTTCTCAGCGAGCCAAGCAGCAATGTAATGAGCCCTAAAAGGATCTCGTCGGCGAAAGGGATAATGTCAGGAAAAATCAGATCAAGAAGGAAGAGCGCTGCGGTCAAGGCAAAGAGCTTGGGAAAGCGAAGCCTCGACGCGTAGCTCATGATCAAATCCCTGAGGGTCCATCGTGGTGCGTTGGGCATCATCGCTATCTCGCTCCCTTCACGCTCTTTTTTTCAAAGGGTGCATTCCGAAGTAAGCATGCGTGCCATAGTTTAATAGATTGGTTGGTAGGTTTTTGTTGCCGATTTATTGCCGGCTGGGTTAAACTATACCAAATGAAATGGTAGTTATTGAAAGGGCTGTTGCGGGCACTACAAGGAGTGCACATGGTAGTACCGATGAAAAAACCAACCGACTGTTGAGATAATCACGCTCAAAAGAAGTGCCCACCAAAAGTTCGCAACTGCAAAGCCAGGAACGATCCAGGTCGTGAGAAGCACCGTGAACGCATTGATTACGAACGTGAAGAGTCCGAACGTGAGAAATGTGATGGGAAATGCAAGGAACTTGAAGATGGGACGAATAATCGTGTTCACAACCCCCAGAACAAACGCCGCGATGATCGCCACCAAGATATTCGCAACGGTAATGCCCGGGAATACATAAGGCATCCCAAAAAGGATCGCAGAAGTCACGATCCAGTGAATGAGAATACGCAACCTCATCATAACAAGGTAATGATAGCAAATTTTGATTGAAATTTAAAAGTCAATACTTGTTCAGACATCCTCTCTTTCAGGCCGCTGTCTGAACGGTCCTGAAACCTTTTCGATGCGTCGCTCTCCTATTTCGTCTCCTCAACCTGTTTTAAAACAAAGAAAGTTAACGGACAAGCCGGAATGACAATCAAGAAAATCGCTCATCTTAGGTAACAAATTCATAAAACCGGAGTTCAGAAAAAAATGATCAGTGGAAAGCTCTTTTTATTTAGGTGGTGAACTGTTACCTTTATTTTATCACATGCCGGTTTCATCTTTATGAAGAAAGGGTTCGATGGACTGCACATATGAGGGTTCAAGCTGAGTCAAAACTACTCGTTTCTGAGGCGCACCTTCACTCTGCGCCTCAGAAATCAAGAATGTTGCAAGAATGGACCCCGTATTCGAGGCTATAATGAAGAGGCGTTCGTTCAGATCAACTGACTCAAAGCCGACCTCCAGTATCATGATCTCCCTCCTCCTGCAGAATGGGTCGGGATTCGTATCCTGCTGTTCCTACTGACCGGATGTGAGTTTGTCCGGGGACCAGCCTCCTGCGATACGGTCCCACCAATCTTCCATCTCCCGCTCCCTTATAATAGATTCTGCAGGATATTCCTTGAAGAACCGGTCCGTCATGTTCGACAGTTGTGCTGTGAAGGCCTGCAAGTCCGCAGATTGTGTGGTCAGTGCCTTCTTTGCATATTCTCTCATCGTATCGGCTGCCTTCATCCTGTCAAATACACCTTGGCTTAGGTAATTGAGCTCTGAATTCAATCTCCCCAAAAAATAATTGGTATCCATGTTCATACTCCTTACATCACAGGGCAGGGTCTCGGTGGACTTTCACCGCCTCTGCCCCGTGATGTAATACGTAGCTGACGAGGAAACGGGTTACCTTATCATCGTCCACAACGAGTATTCTATTCTTTGCCAATACCAAGCTCTGGATCGTTCCTTTCCTCTATCTCTCTAATTGCCGCTTGCAATCTTCGCAATAGCACCTGGAGCTGATGCCGGGGCCTGTATACTTCCGGTCATTGAAGTCCAATGGTTTTTTGCATTGAGCGCAGACTGACCGGAATGGCAGAGAAAGCTTCATTTCCCTTAACACCGGTTTCATTGCATGCCTCCAATCCTTGTAAGTCTTTTCATAGATCCGCTGCCTATGGTGCAGCTTTTCTCTTTCATCGTCACTTGTTATGATCATTACACTCAAAAGCCAATTTCATGCCAGGAATCACAAAACGAGGTTTTTTTCTAATACTTTGGAAAAAATAGATTTTTTGAAGAGATGTTACTTTTTGATACGAATGAGAGGAAATGTAATGACGTTATTTCGTTTTTTTGCTACGATATTTAGCGGGTTATACTTGCGTGGACAGCATAATAATTCGGGTACGTCATCGATCAACATTTCAAAAATGTGAGGATCTACAGTGTCTTTCCCTGGAAGGTGTTCGCCTTTACAGAAACGCGCTCTGTACCGATTTCTGATATGATTTCCCTGATAGTCGCTGCGCTCACATCGAGACGGAACCGTTCTTTCAATTCCCGACGTACGGCAGCTATACCAATCGTATGCCCTGCGAGGGTCTCTTTGATGAACAGGGTTAAATCCTCCCACACGTGCCATGGAAAGATGATCCACCGCCACCGGCTGATCTTTCTGACAAAATATTCAGGGATAATATGCGAGGTCGTCTTGTGGAGGAGAGTTGCGGTTCTTATCTCTTCCGGATCAAAACCCCTGAGGTACGGTACGGAAATCTCCAGTGTATCGCCTGTATCGGTGATGTCGTCAACGAGCAGCACTTTTTTATTCTTGATATCCGCATTCAGCGGGAATTTGAGTATCGCCTTTTCATCGGGGGTCGCGGCAATACCCCAGTGCTCGACCTTTATTGTCGCGATATCCTTGATATGGAGATAGTCACTCACGATCCTTGCCGGAATGAGTCCCCCGCGAGTGACAGCGACGATGATGTCAGGCATGTATCCGGATTGCCTGATGGCATGCGAAAGCCTCTTGGCATCCCGTGCAACAGCCTCCCAGGAAAGTATCTCACACCTGAACCTCCGTTCAGGAGATAGCTGCATATCTTCCCTCCCATGCGGGGATTGATGAAATGTCTGTACAATAATTATATCCTAACTCGCATACTTCATGAAAAGCGAGACGTTTAATTGGGTTCGTTCGAATTGAGGCAGGAAAATGGAGCAATATTCACCAAGGTCTTTCTTTCGGGATGATTGACATTAGTTTGACGATGTGATATAAGGGATTTAAAGAAAAACAGGTGAAGCAGTGAATATATTTAAAGAGGCAGCGAAATTCATTGGCTGGCTGTCGGGTGCGCTCGCAGGCATTGCAGCACTTCTCACCGTTTTCGGTTATCTCATCACAACAGCCAACCTGCATCTCTTAGGGATGGATCCACTCGTCATCAACTACGACACTGAATTCTATATTCGGAGAGGCGGGAGCTTCTTCTTTTATGTCACCAATCTGATCGTGGAACGTATTCTCCTGCACCTGCTGGTGATTGTCATTCTGGCTGCTGCAACAGGCTTTCTGGTTCATCGACTTTTACGAAAGATTGGATTGTTACAACGTGCCCAGTCGTATCTTACAAACCTGGGGAATGGCAAGCTCACCTCTCCGGTTTCCCGCGGGATCATCATTTATGCAATTCTTATTGTTCTCTTTGCATATCAGCTCTATGAGCGGCTCGATTTGTTCACAACGCCCCTCAATGTCTCAAACCTGTTGTATGAGACGAACCGGACTGCTTCTTCTCAAACAGAAGCCCTCGTGAGAGAATCCATCATGCAAGGTCAGACCCTGAGGTTGAAATTACACTTTTTCGACGTGCTTATTTCGGTCATTCTCTCTGCAGCGCTCCTCTTCATTGCCTGGAAGGCTACTTCCGGCTTCAAATTCTGGCCTCTCCTCGTTGCTCCCTTTGCACTCATCTTCCTCATATACCTTTTACTTCTCCCCATGGTGTATGGGGTCCTTATTATCCCGTCTGAATATTCGCCCGTCAAGGTCAGTTCGGGGAATAAGGTGCTCTCAGACCAGTCCGAGAACCTGTATCTCATCACCAAGGTGCGGGATGAGTTCATCCTGTGGAATGCCACGCGAAAAAAGCTTCTCTGGGTTCCTAGGAATGAAATACGTGCTGCAGAAATTGGGCAGAAAGAGAGCATTCTGGGGAAGTGACAAATCCTCTCATGACAGGAGAAGACCTATGATATCTGCCAAAAAAGGAGAAAATTGCATCAGGTGGCTTTGCGCACTCTCTATGGTCCTGTGCTGGGCTTGCGTAAAACCCGATGGACCGGGGACACCTCTTGGCACCCTTCACATTGATTATGGAAGTGATGTGTATGTCAACAAGGGCAAGGGCCATGAAGGTATGACCATTTACAGCGGTGACAATGTGGTGACTTGGGATGGTACCATCGTGTATGTGAATTTCCCTGACGGTGGTTTTGTCCAACTGGATCAGAAGACCGACCCTGATTTTCGCAAATGGTTTGAGCATGGAAAGTGTATTATCGGTGCGTTTTTCAGATTTGGCAGGGCCTATGGAGAAACCGGCTCGGATTGCGATATCCTTGTAAACGACCGCCATCTTGAAGCAGTGGCCAGAACCAAGTTCAATATAGAGACGGACGACCACCGCTCCATTCTCACCGTGATCCAGGGCATAATGCTGCTGCGCATGCAGGGAAGTGAAGTGCCGGTCCATGCTTCACAGCAGGTTGTCATTTCGAGGAACCGCGTGAAGGAGGTGAGGACCCTGTCTCCTGAAGAGCTTCGCGAGGTAACCATATGGCGTCATGAATATGTGCGGCTGGGCTGGTGTTGTGCCGATAGGAAGGTGTTCCAGAGCGATCCCGATGAATGTAGCCGGAGAGGCGGGTTTTTCTCCTATGATGAAAGGATTGTCCGTTCCAGATGCCAGCCCCCGGAGCCATCCGGTTTCTGCTGTCAGGATGGCAGGGTCTTTGAAAGCAGCCGGGATGAATGCATCAGAAGGGGAGGGTCCTTTTTCAGAACAGGTGAGGAAGCGGAGAGGCAGTGCAGGCCACCTGTGCGGCTGGGCTGGTGTTGTGCCGACAGGAACGTGTTCCAGAGCGATCCCGATGAATGCAGGCGGAGAGGCGGGTTTTTCTCCTATGATGAAAGGATTGTCCGTTCCAGATGCCAACCCCCGGAGCCATCCGGTTTCTGCTGTCAGGATGGCAGGGTCTTCGAAAGCGACAGGGATGAATGCATCAGAAGGAGAGGAGCTTTTTTCAGCACATACAATGAGGCGCGGAGGAAGTGTCAACCAGGAATCGAATAGATAAATGAGTGGCCCCTGCTATCAGTTCTTTGCCGGTCCCCGTCTCTCCGATAAGAAGCACAGCCGAATCAGTACCGGCAACCAGTTCAACCTGGGACATGACCTGCATGATTGCATCACTATGGCCGATGATGAGAGCGTATTTGCGTTTCAGCCCGAATTCGCCGTGCAGGTGGGCATGCACCATCCGGGGCTGGTTTTTCAACTCCTCTATCTCGGTGAGTGCCATGCGTTACCTGATCTCATAGTATGAGACGGAACTCGTATCCGCCTGTCCCGGTTGCTCAACAACGATTATGTCCGGAGACCAATCTCCCACGATGCGGTCCCACCAATCCTCAGTTTCTTGCACTCGTATACCCAAATGGGCAGGATATTCTTTGAAAAGATTGTTTTTTATGGCAGTGAGCTGTGCTGTGAAATCATGTAAATCAGTAAGTTGTGTATACACAAACTTCTTTGCATCCTCCCTCATCACATCAACTGCCTTTATCCTGTTGGGTCCCCCTTCACTTAAGTTAGCGACTTCTATCCAAAAATTCCTCCAAAAATGATCCGTATCCATGTTCATCCTCCTCTCATCCCAGGGCAGGTCTCTTACTTTGAATTTTCTTCAACATTTTCTAACCACTCACCCTTGTTTCCTTGGTTTCCCGCAGGGTATATATACTCTGGATAACTTATCTCTTTTCTCACTATCAAACCCCCTTTTCCAAGCTACACCCTTCTGTCATGAAGCATCGGCGTTCGCAAACACATCGTGATGCTGCTGAGGCGGTGTGTGTGTAAGATGGCCGTTGTTGAAATTGCTCATGACCGTCCGCACCAGTTCCAGCAGATTGAATGGCTTCACAATGCACTGTGAGACGCCGAGGGCGCACGTACGGTATTCTTCGACAGATGTTGCACCCGTCATCACCAGAAAGGGAATATCGGAATGGTTTCTCTTGACGTATGAGAGAAACTGGTAGCCGTTCATCACGGGCATTTCCAGGTCGGTCAGTATGAAGTCTACCGGAACAGACTGGAGGACCTTTACTGCCTCTGCACCGTTTCTCGCGGTTGTCACAGTACAGCCCGTTTCGCAGATATGGAAGGCGTCCCTGACGAGGAATCGGGTTGCCTCGTCGTCGTCCACAACGAGTATCTTCTTCTTACCCACAGATTCTGCGAAAGAATCCCAACATGTAGTTCGAGTGACGCGAACCGTAACACGGGGATAAATATTGTAAAATGAAGCACTTAAGGAGAGTATTGAAGGTGCTTAATCCACACATACACCGCTGCAGTGGATTCGATGCTTTGATATAAAGGTTCCCCATAGGTCTCCTATTTCGAACGCTACTAATTGTTTTAGCCAATCCTCCTCACCCCTGATTGGTTCTTGCACTCTTCGCAATAGTACCTGTTGTACATTGGTCTTATGCTGGAGTCTGTATACTTCGGGTCATTGAAGTTCAATTCCTTTTTGCATTGAGAGCAGATAGTCCGGAATGGCATTGAAAGCTTCATTTGTTCAAGCACCTGTTTCATCGCACGTCTCCAACTCTTGAACCAATTTCAGACGAGGGGACTAGGCCCCTGGAGATCTCTTTTCTTAGGTAAAGTATACTGCTCAGGCAGTGAAAAATATATCAGCAAAGGTATTCTTTCCTTGTAGGATTTAGCCCGTGTTGCGTGTAAGGATATGCCTACAATAAAGCGTGGTATTGATAATGCGCAAGAACCATAGTTCGGAAGGAGTATAGGAACCTTCACATGGCGATATCGCGTGATATTCTAAGATCCCCTGCCGCTTTTTTCAGGGGAGCAACTTGTGCTTCAGGCAATACCGGACCAGTTCCGCGTTGCTTCTCACATGCACTTTGTTGAGTATCCTGCTCCGGTAGGTGCTGACAGTCTTGGGGCTGAGAGACAATTCTGCTGCGATCTCCTTGAGCGACTTGCCGGACGCGATCATTTTCATCACGATGAACTCACGGTTGGACAAGGTCTCATGGAAGGTTTTTTCCGTCTTTGACGCGACATCGGTGGCAAGTATATCTGCGAGGGACGGGCTTATGTACCGTCCGCCTTTCAAAACCTTCCTGATCGCTACGAACAATTCATCGGGAGCGGCCTGTTTCGTCATATACCCTGAGGCTCCCGTCTTCAGGGCCCTCACCGCGTATTCTTCCTCAGGGTACACGGTCAACATGAGAACGGGCAGGGAAGGATTGAGCTTTCGTAGTCTTTCCAGTGTCTCGAGGCCATCCATTTGCGGCATCGAAATATCGAGCAGAACCATGTCGAATCTGGTTTCCGCCACCTTTGCGAGCGCTTCGTGCCCGCTGCTAGCCTCCTCGACGGCGACAGCAACCGGATATTCCTTGAGTATATTCCTTAATCCCTTACGCACAATTGGATGATCGTCCACGATAAGGACCTTAAGCAGCGTCCGACCCTCCTTTCTTTATGGGGAGTATTACCGTCACCGTGGTACCCTTCCCCCTGGTTCCCCTGAACATGATGCTTCCCCCGAGATGAACCACCCTTTCCCTCATTCCCATGATCCCGAATGAGTTCACATCGTCCAGTTGTTTTTTTGTAATTCCTCTGCCGTTGTCCCTGATTTTCAGCACTACAGTATTTTTGATGATCCTCAGGTGTACGTCGACCTCTATTGCGTTTGCGTGACGGGCAACGTTCGTCAATGCTTCCTGAAAAATTCGAAAAAGCGCCGTGGCGTCCTCTTTATTCAGCGAAGGGGGCGTGAGGGGAAAGTCTACTTTGCAGTCTATGCTGTAACGCTCGGAAAACTCCCGGGCATGTCTTTCCATTGCCGGCACAAGACCGAGGATATCCAGGACCTGGGGTCTCAGCTTCACGGAGATCGCGTTAATCGTTTTTACCGCCGAATCGATAAGCCCTGAAATCGATTGGATTCTGTCGACAAATGACGTTTTATCTTTGCAATTTTTTCCAAGACGGGACAGTTCCATACCCACGCCTGTCAGCAGTTGCCCAAGGTCATCGTGGATCTCCCGTGCAATACCCGTTCTCTCTACCTCAATCAAATCTTGTTGCCTGAGATAGAGGTTCCGCAGCATTTCTCTCGACATTCTCAGTTCCCTGTTAGCCCTCGCGAGTTCCTCCGTTCTCTTGGCAACGCGCTGTTCCAGCTCCTCGTTGAGCTTGAGAATTCTCGTCTCATAGTTCTTCCGTTCGGTGATGTCCTTGATGATTACCTGAACCGCCCGTTCGCCCTTGAAGATGATGGGGGTCGCAACCGCCTCGACATCCAACGGCTTGCCGTCGAGGCGAATGATCTTTGCCTCTGTTCGTGGAAGTTGCTCTCCCTTTTCCATGACCAGTTTTATCCTTTCCTTTACCATCTCGCGATCGTCGGGATGAATGAGGTTCAGTACCTTCTGGCCGATGATCCCGTTCGGGTCGGATGCACCGAACAGCGCTGCACCAGCGGGATTGATATAGACAAATTTCTCCTCGCGTTGGACAGCGACCGCATCGGGAGAGAGTTCCACAAGAGAACGGTATTTCTCTTCGCTATCTTTGAGCGCTTCCGCAGTCAGCTTGAGCTCGGTAATGTCGCTCGCTGCGGTCCTGATAAGAGCGGCCTCTCTTTCGTCATCTGTCGCGGAGATGCTCTGCAACCGTGCGAAAAAGGGTGTGCCGTCAATCTTCTTCATCCGTATCTCGCAGTTCTGCGCGGTGTGCGTTTCAAGAACCTTCAGACAGTGGGATTGGAATATGCCCAGATCGTTTTTCTCGACGAAACGGAAGAACTTATTCCCGACCAATAACCTCTTCTGCATGCCGAGGAGATCCGCACCCGTCAGATTCACCTGCAGGATCTGCCCATCATCCGAAAGGGTAAAATACCCTATCGGGGCGAAGTCGTAGAGATCGGCATACATTCTCCGCGATGTCTCGATCTCCTGCTGGGCATTGCGGAGCTCTTCGTTCTGCATCTCCAGCTCTATCTGGTAGGTCCCCATCTCGTAGATGAGTTCCCTGATATCCCGGGCTGAGAGCGCGTCTAGTCTGTCTCCCTGCTCGTGCAACCTCTCTTCGGCTCTTCTCCGAAGGGTGTCGAGGTCTTTCGGTTGCGGTCCGGTCCTATTTTTCTTCATCTTCATTTGTCAGTGCTTTTCTGCTCGGTCGTTTTTCGCCTGCTATACACAAACGTTTCTCGCTCTTGCCAAGGGTCTCTTCGATCCTTTTCAGTTCGGTGATATCATTATTGATCTCCGCAATTGCCACCGGCTTGCCCTGGGCGTCGTAGTTCAGCACCCAGTGGGAGGCGACAACGACGCGCGATCCGTCGCGTCGAATGTGGGTAAGCTCTCCCTTCCATCGGCCTTGGGCCAGAAGTCCTTGCCTGATTTCCTCATAGGGTATAGGGAATACGGTTTGGAACAGCTCGTGCGATATCTGCCCCAGCGCCTCCTCCCGCTTCCATCCGTAGAATTGCTCTGCGCCCGTGTTCCATAGGATTATCCGGTTCTCCATGTCCCTGACCAGGATATGCATATGGTCGGGGAGGCACGATTGATCCTCGAGCTGTAACGCCTGCTGCCTCAATTCCTCCTGGATCGTTTTCTGTTCGGTAATGTCGCTGAAGGTGATTACGACGCCGTCGATCATGTTCGTAAAGGTACGGTAGGGCATGATGTGCACCAGGTACCAGAAGGACTTGTTCCCCTGGACCTCCTTCTCCTTTGCCGCCAGTGTTCTGAGCACCTCTTCCACGTCTTTCACGAGATCAGGATATTCCAGTTTCGAGACAATATCGCTGATGGGACGTCCGACGTCGGTCTGAATGAGATTGATCACGCTCGTTATTGTGGGGGTGAAACGCTTTATCTTCAGCTCATTGTTGAGAAAGATCGTCGCGATTTGAGTGCTCGAGAGGAGGTTGCTCATATCGTTGTTGATCTGGGACAGCTCGTCGATCTTGTTCTGGAGCTCGGAGTTCAAGGTTACCAGTTCTTCGTTGACAGACTGGAGCTCTTCCTTGGATGTCTCGAGTTCCTCATTGGTTGACTGGAGTTCCTCGTTTGCGGACTGGAGCTCCTCGTTCGTCGACTTGAGCTCCTCGTTCGATGTCTCGAGCTCCTCGATTGTGATCTGGAGGTGTTCTTTAGTAGATTTCAGCTCGAATTCAAGCTCGGTGGTCCGCTGGTCAACCCTGTCTTTCGAGTGAGCCTTCATCCTTGCCTCCTTTTCGATTCCCGGGTAAATCATATCCTGGAACACTACCATGATCAACCCCTGGAGGTAATCAGGTTTTTTCACATAGTGCAACACGAGTCTTATTGCCTGGTACCCCCCGTTCGTCTTTACCTGGAGTCTCTCGATCATCACGTCCTCTTTGAAGTTCACTACCTTGCGGAGGGCGGCCCGCAGTTCGAGCCTCATCCCTTCCCGCGCCATATCGATGATGTTCAGAGCCGCTTTCCCAGGGGCAGGCTCAAGGTATTTGCCGGTACGCCCATGAAGATAGAGGATGTCTCCCCTTTCGTTCACGATCGCGCAGGGAGGAGAATGCCGGTCGAGGAGGAGTTTTTCCGCGAGATCCCCGATGCTGATCTCGCCAGGCTTCATCCCCTTGCGGTCTTCCGACATCGCAATCCCTGCCTCGTGGGGTAACGCTTTCCGCAGCTCTATCGGCACCAAGAGCGGCACTTCAAGCCTCCGGGCCTTGAAGATCTTCCACTTTTTGTCGATAACCGAGAACATGTCGGTGTGCTCGCCTATCGTCTCGGAGGAACCGAGAAACAGGATCCCCTCGGGATTCAGGGCGTAACGGAAGAGGGGGAGTATCCTTTTCTGGAGCTCTGAGCCGAGATAGATGAGGAGGTTTCTGCAACTGATCATATCGAGCTTCGAGAACGGCGGGTCCTTGATGAGGTTCTGAACCGCAAAAATAACCTTCTCCCGTATCTCATCCTTTATCTTGTAGGTATTGCCCTTCTTAATTAAGAAACGGCTCAGCCGCTCGGGAGATACATCCACGGTGATGCTTTCGGCATACATACTCGCACGGGCTGACTCAATAGCCCCGCTGTCGATATCGGTGGCGAATATCTGTATCGTGTACTTCTCCTTCAGATTCTGCATGTACTCATAGAAAATCATTGCCAGGGAATAAGCCTCCTCCCCTGTAGAGCACCCCGGCACCCAGATCCTGACAGGAGAGTCGGGGGACCTGTTCATGAGCACCTGCGGGAGCACCTTGTTCTTCAGAACCTCAAAGGCCTCAGGATCCCTGAAGAAGTTGGTGACCCTTATCAAGAGCTCCTTGAAGAGTTTTTCGATCTCATGGGGGGTGTTGCGAAGATAAGTGATATAATCACCAAGGCTCTCGATTTGGTGAATTGCCATCCGTCTCTCGATCCTGCGCATAACCGTATTCTGTTTGTACATGGAAAAGTCGTGCTTGGTCTGCGTCCTTATCAGGATGAATATTTTCTGGAGCAGGTCGGCAGGCCTTCCCTCGGGCCTGTCGACAGGTTTCAGGGGCCTCACATAAGCGCGCTTGATGTAATTCAGGAGTTGTTCCGGCATCTTTTCGGGTGGGAGCACATAATCAACGAGACCTGTCGCGACTGCACTGGCAGGCATCCCGTCATACTTCGCGGTTTTTGGGTCCTGGACGATCACAAGTCCACCCTCACCCTTCACCGCTCTCAAGCCGAGGGCCCCCTCAGTGCCGGTCCCGGAGAGGACGATGCAGATCGCCCTTTCCCCCTGGTCCTCGGCAAGGGACCTGAAGAAGAAGTCTATGGGGTGGCGAAAACCCCTTGCCTCTTTCGGCTCGAGAAGCTGAAGCACCCCATGGAGTATCGACATGTCCTTGTTGGGCGGGATGATATACACACTGTTGGGCCTTACCTTCATGCCGTCCTCGGCCTGGAAGATCTTCATCTTCGTGTACCGCGTGAGCAGGTCGGACATGATGCTCTTGTGAGTGGGATCGAGGTGGGGGATCAGGATGAAGGCCATTCCGCTGTTCTCGGGCATGTGGGTGAAGAGTTGCTCGAAGGCCTCGAGCCCGCCTGCGGAAGCGCCGATCCCGACGATGTAGAAATTGTCCTTTCTGTCCGTTTCCTTTATTCTGGTGCGGGAAAGGACTTTTGCGGCATTCGTCGCCTTTTTTTCCCCCTGAACTGTTTCCGTTTTCTCCTGATGCTCCTTCCTTGCCATTCGTAACCTCCCATATGTGAACGGATCATGATAATCCTTTCCCGCTGCTCATGATTTCACAGTTTTACAGCCACTTTCGATACGGCATCGGGCATTGAGCGATTCTTTTAAGAGCATCATTGATAGGAGCAAAGCGATGCGGCAAGCTCTATCACCCATAGAGGTGTCATTCCCGCAAGCGAAGCGCGTCGGGAATCCTTCTTAAAACAAACAAAGATTCCGGGCAAGCCGGAATGACAGTCAAGAAAATCGCTCAACTTAAATATCTATTATATATCGCATATTTTCACCACTGCTGTCAATCCATGGCACCTGATTCCAGTGCCAAGGGGATGCCTGACCAGAAGAGAGCTATGAAAGATGCCTTCAGAAAACTGCAGATTTTAACCAAATGCTACATCAAGTAGCATCATTACCGCAAAACCTATCATCGCTCCAGCGGTTGCAATATCAGTATTCCCTCCACGCTGAGACTCTGGAACGAGTTCCTCGAAGACGACAAATAGCATGGCACCGGCAGCAAAAGACAGGGCATATGGCAGGATAGGCTGTGCAAACATGACAGCCACTGTTCCCAGTACACCTGCAAGTGGTTCAACAACAGCGGATAGCTGCCCGTACCAGAAACTTCTGAAACGAGACATCCCCTCACGCCGTAAAGGCATAGATACCGCGAGACCCTCTGGAAAATTTTGAATCCCGATACCGAGGGCTAACGCAACAGCTCCTGCTAAAGTAGCGTTTGGAACTCCTGAAGCGATGGCTCCAAAGGCAACGCCCACCGCAAGTCCTTCTGGTATGTTATGCAGTGTAATTGCCAGGACAAGCAAAGTGCTCCGTTGCCAATCTGTTTTAATCCCTTCAGCTTCCTCCGTTGGGAAGTTCAGATGCAGATGAGGAAGTAGCTTATCAATACCCCATAAACATATTCCGCCCAGAAGAAAACCGGCAACAGCCGGAACCCATGCAGGGGTGTCCTTGCCTGCTGACATCTCGATTGCAGGAGCAAGCAGCGACCAAAAACTCGCAGCGACCATTACTCCTGCGGCAAAGCCGAGCATTCCATCGAGCACCCTCCTGTTTATGTCTTTTGCTATAAAGACACCTGCTGCACCAAGAGCAGTCATAATCCATGTAAAACAGGTGGCAAGCAAAGCCTGCAGAACAGGATGTGCATTCTGAAAGACACCTGTCATAAAGTCAAGGCACCGTAATTGCTATTACTGAGCAGGACAATTTTTTTGACTCGTTGCAGAAATATAATCCGGATTTTTGTTTCCCGAAGGCTATGCTTCTTCAATTTTCTTTAAGTTCCCAATAATAGGAACTCTCTTCAACAGATCTTCTCCATGTGGAGCTTCCCGGAGAGCTTCTGTTAAGTCTTCCCCTGCGTGATGAAGAGCTTGATGTTTCCCGTTCTTCCATCCAAAACTATTCGATATCCGGCTTCACGACCTCCTTTTGTCCATATTGTTGAATTCGAGTTTTCTAACTAATCCTTCCTTTTTCAGCAAGGTGAGGGTGGAATAGACTGTTGACAAACTTATTTTCTGAGATCGTTGCCTTGCCCTCTTCAGGATACTCTCCGAACCAGGATAACTCTCATCGTTCGAGAGAATACCGATAATGATCTTCCGCTACGGCGGTATTTTGAATCCCTTTTTTCTGAGGCTTCTTACGAGATGGTTACACCGTTTCATCTGTCCAATGGTGCCTCTCAATTAGGAATCATTCCTAATAAAATCTAGTATAACAAATTATAACCAACACACAATGTCTGGGTTGTGCGATTCATTACGATAGAGCGCCTGTACTTATTTAGCCTGTTGTGGACGGTGTTGAGTATATATACTCGAATTTTTCACGCCCTTCTCCTTCCCCATACTACGTAGACGGGATCACTTGTCAGGACCTCGGGATAGTGAGGGTCATCCTCGGGGCGCTTCCAGTTGCGTGCTGAGAAGGTCTGTAGGTCAATGAATGCTCCGGACGAGAGGAAATAATCCAGGACCAAACCGGCTCTTTCAAACTCATGCAGTTCCGTCCAGAGGCATGTTGTCTTAGGAGGAAACCACCGGTTTGAGAAACTCACAAAGAATCTACCTCCCGGCATGAGGACACGGGCGACTTCATTGAACACCGAAAGGGGATCGATGAGATACTCTACAGAGAGGCTGCATAAGACAGTGTGGAATGAGCGATCCGGGAAGGGGAGTACGGGGTTCTGGTTAAGATCGTGGATAACGAAACTCTTGAGGCGGGGATTTGATGCAAGTTCCTCTCTATTCAGGCCAAGTCCGGTGACGCTCAGATCCATGTCGCAGGGGAGATGCGACTGAACACTGCTCATGAGGTCCAGGACGTGATGTCCTGTATTGAGCCCTTCTGCATATACTTCCTGGATGAATTTGCTTGCCCTGGAGTCAACATGACCTGTCAGCCGGGGGAGCATGTAGAAGGTACTGTCCACTGTTTCATCCTTTCGGGAGTATTTCATCGGCGAACTGAAGTCGGTCTGTCTTCCCTGCCACCGGGCTTGCATCCCAGGACCATTGCCTGTGGCTTCCTCGATCCATGAGACGACTCTCCCTCCGCGCCCCGGGCTCTTTTCGGACACTTTGACGACTTTGATAGAAAGCTCAATGGGATAGGTGGCTAATGGGTGATTGAGATCGGCGATGAAGCTGTTCCCTTCGATCCCGATGACCCGGAAGGGACGAACATCCTGAGGAAAGACACCTGAGAGGTTTCGCAGGAATCCCCAGGGATAGAACCGGCCGAACTGAGGCGTGATGGCACGGCATGAATTGCATTCACGGAAATCATCCCGTGCCATATGAAGAACATAATCCTCACGGTACGAAGACTCCGCTTCTCCGGGTCCGAGGGAATATGTTACTTCATCCCCGGTCTTCTTGCCCAAGAGGGAATCCAGGAACTGCTCAGGAAAGAGATCAGTACCTATAGTAACTGGACGGGCGAGATACTTCTCGTGATGAAGGGCATATAGACTCTTCCAGGTCAGCCCGAATTCAAGAATCACACGGGCATTTTTATCTATTACCATTCCTGCACCTTCCTGTATAAACTTTCTCTTTATATTATTATATCCAAGTCCGTGATAAGAACCTTGTGCATGGAACTGGGATAAAAAGAAAGGAGAAATGGCTTCAATGACACGGGCTCCAAAGAAACTGCTTTTTCTCGGGGATTCACTTATTGAGTTTTTCGACTGGCAGTCGCGGTTCCCTGAACACAGGGTGTATAACCTCGGCGTTGCAGGAGAGACCGTCGAGGGGCTCCTCTCAAGGATCTATGGAATAGTGCAGTATCTTGAGAAACCTGATTTCATCTTCATTATGACCGGTATCAACAATGTCGCCATGGAACACCTCGATTTTATCCGCTCCTATAGAAGTATAATCGGGATACTGGTGAACGCCTTCCCCGGCTCGAGGATATATATCCACAACCTGACCACGACCCTGTTCGATTGGATACCGGAGGAGTCCATCAAGGAAGTCAACCTGTCTCTCAAGAAGGTCGCCGAGGAAATGGGTATCGGATACATCGACATCCACCGCCTTTTCCTTGACTATGCAGGGAATAGGGTACAGGACCTTTTCCTCCCTGATGGCGTGCATATCAGCGATGAAGGGTACGAGGTCTGGTCTCATGAAGTGGCAGGAATCATTGGGGATGAATCCCGTGTTCACGACACCTTGACATGAACAGCGCAAAAAGGATATGGCAGACTTCTTTCAATGTCGTTATAAGGAATGAAATATGATAGTTGGGCCTGAAATGTCTCTTTTCACCTGTAATGAGGTTTCTCGGTAAGGCTTGTAATGTGGTTTCGATACATCGAGGTATCGCCTATAGAGGCGTTTCGGGACAACCGCTATGTCCATGTCGGTTATGTTTTTGCGGGTGGTGGATAAAAAAGGATGAATAGAAAGATCGTGTTCGTGATGGGCGGCGCGAGGAGCGGGAAGAGCAGGTTTGCCCTTGCCGATGCATCGGGGATACCTGGTGAAAAGGCCTTCATCGCAACAGCAGAGGGAACTGATGATGAGATGAGGGAGAGGATAGAGAAGCACAAAAGTAACCGCGGCGGCATGTGGGATACATACGAGGAGCCCTTGAGGGTTGCCGGTCTCCTCAGAGAGATCGACAGAAAATATGGTGTGATCGTCCTCGATTGCCTCACCCTTTGGCTATCGAATGTCTACCAGTCCGATCTGGACTGCGACGCCGAAGTCGATGGCCTCATTGATTCGCTGAGGGATCTTCGCTCTTCATCTGTGTATATCGTCTCGAATGAAGTGGGAATGGGCATAGTACCGGCCAATGAGCTGACAAGACGGTTCAGGGACACTGCAGGATTTCTCAACCAGAAGGTCGCTGTACTTGCCGATGAAGCGTATCTCATTGTGGCCGGGCTGCCGGTAAGGATAAAGTAACGGAGGAGGCTATGTGAGGGTATGAGGGCATGAAAGAAATAACGCCTGTCAGGGCTGACTTTGGAGAGGCGGCGCAAAGACACCTCGACATGCTCACAAAACCCCGGGGGAGCCTCGGGAGGCTCGAAGAGTTTGCACGGAGACTCGTGATGATTACAGAAGATCCCATGCCCGAGCTCGGCAGAAAGGTGATCTTCACCTTTGCCGGTGATCATGGAGTCGCCGAGGAGAGGGTCTCTGCCTATCCGAAGGAAGTGACGAGACAGATGGTATTCAATTTCCTGAGGGGCGGTGCGGGGATCAATGTGCTCGCACGCCATGCCGGGGCAGAGGTCGTGGTGATCGACATAGGCGTCGAGTATGATTTCGGCGACCTCATGGGGCTTGTGGGAAAGAAGGTCGTCAGGGGAACGAGGAACATGCGCAAAGGTCCGGCAATGACAAAGGCAGAGGCAGAGGCATGTATCAGGGTCGGGTTCGAACTTGCCGTTGAATATGCGGGAAAGGGATACGGGATCTTCGCAACAGGGGAAATGGGAATCTCGAACACCACGCCCGCTGCTGCCATCGCTGCGGTCCTCACCGGCAGGGCAGTTTCAGAAGTGACAGGGAGAGGAACGGGGATCAGCGATGAGGTCCTGAAGCACAAGATCAGGGTGATCAGGGACTCGATAGTCCTGAACAGGCCGGACCCTGGTGACCCCATCGACGTCCTCTCGAAAGTGGGCGGTGCCGAGATCGGGGGGATTACCGGACTCATTCTCGGTGCAGCATCATGCCGTGTCCCTGTTGTCATCGATGGGTTCATTTCCACGGCAGGCGCACTGATCGCCTCTGCCCTCGAACCGGCTGCAAAGGACTACATGTTTGCGGCCCATAAATCCTTTGAGATCGGACATGAGGTGATGCTCCAGGAGATGGGGCTGAGGCCGGTTCTCGACCTTGACATGAGGCTCGGCGAGGGCACCGGTGCCGCTCTCGCTTTCCTTCTGATAGAGGCAGGGCTGAAGATCTACAAAGAGATGGCGACCTTCAGCGATGCGGGGATTTCGGAAAAAAAGGAATAGATGAAACGTATCATGCTGGCCTTTCAATTCCTCACGATCATCCCGATAAGGGTCAGGGGTCCTATTTCCGGTACATCCGCCATGTCCATGTCAAGACATCCGAGGCGGCTACTCTCCTTTTTAGAGAATTGAGCCGAACAGAGAGCTCAAATTCTACAAGAGGCCACATAAATGCAATTCTCAAGAGTCTGATGTACTTTCCCCTGATTCTTATTGAGGACGGCTTCGAGAATCTTCTCAGTGACAGCAGATGGTCATACAGAATGAAGGGCAAATTCAAAGACATTCTAGATCAAGCCAGATACGGATAGTAAGAGCTGGCCAACCAAATCTGAAATTTTGTCAACTTAGGGAATCCAGAATCCAGAGTCAGAAGAACAAGAATGACAATTACCCAAAGGAGACTCGGTGTTCATACATCAATTGCCGGCGGTGTCGATTGCGCTGTTGAGAGAGCGAAAAGGCTTGGCTGTTCGACCATGCAAATATTCTCCCATAATCCAAGACAGTGGTCCGTGAATAAAATACCAGAAGAGGGTGCTTCACAATTTAGGAGATTGCGGTGCCTGTATAACATAGACCCTGTCTTTGTCCACACCTCATATCTCATCAATCTGTGTGCCGCAAGCCAGGATACCTTCGAAAAGTCGCTCCAATTACTCATTCTTGAAATGGACTTGGCCGATGCGCTGAACGCTGACTACGTGATACTCCATACAGGCAGTGCATCACGGGAGTCTGAAGACAGTGCACGGGGAAAGGCGATCAAAGCTCTCAAGACAACCATAGGGCAGGGCGGATGGAAATCCAGGCTCCTGCTGGAAAATACCGCAGGTGAGAAAGGCGACATATCCTCGCGCATCAAAGACCTCTCAGAGATTATCGAGGGCACGGGAACTGATTCGATTGGCGGCGTGTGTATAGATACCTGCCATGCCTTTGCAGCAGGATACAATTTGCTGGCTGAGGATGGGGTCTCGGAACTCATACGCGAAATTGAGAACTACCTCGGCATTGATGCGGTGAAGCTCATACACCTCAACGATTCCAAGAGAGGATACAACTCAAAAGTCGACAGGCATGAACACATCGGGAAAGGGGGGATAGGGAAAGCAGGGCTGAAAAAGTTTGTGAATCATCCTGAATTGAGTTCGATTCCCCTTATCCTCGAGACGCCAAAGAAAAGTGAAGATGATGACCCCAGGAATTTGAGAATTGTGAGGAGTTTTTTCGATACTACATATGAACGCATTTGACTATCTCGCGGGCACTAAGGGGACTCGCATGAGATGGATGACTATGGGAAGGGTGGGTGCTGGGGTGGGATCATTTCGGTAGGGAAGGCGAATACTCTGTTATCTTCGAAAAGTCAACCTCATCGATCTGTTCAGGGCACATGTATTTCCTCGCATAGCGGAGGTAGATGTTATCACTGACGAAGACATCAAAGAGATCTGGGTCGATCTGTCCATTCTCCTTCATGGAGGCGAGGATGCAGAGTGCTTCCATAAGGGGTTTTCTTTCCCTGTAAGGGCGGTCCGTTGCAGTGAGTGCCTCGAAGATGTCTGCGAGAGCGATGATTCTCCCTTGCAGCGGGATTTCTTGTGCTGCTAGCCCCCTGGGATATCCCTTTCCATTCAACCTTTCGTGATGGACCGCCGCAAAGACCGGAACATTCTCAAGATACCTCGGGAATTGGATGGTGCGGAGCAGTCTCTCTCCTGTCTCGACGTGCTGGTTGATGACCCTCCGTTCCTCAGGGGTAAGATTGCCATACCGGATGCTGAGCATCCCCAACTCTTCTTCAGAGAGGATTGTCTCCATCTCGCCTCTCGTATTGAGCACCCTGTACTTCTGGGCGACTGCCTTGAGCCTGTCGAGATGAGCTTGTTCCATAGACTCGCCGCCGATGTTGCACGAACGGAGGAAATCCCTGTCTCCTGCAAGTTCCTCAAGCAAGGACTCAGTTTCTGCGCGTAACGCTGAAATGACCTCTTCGCCATTCCCTCCCCTCAGCGCAAGTTCCCTTTGCAACATCGCGATCTCCGCATCACGTCTGAGGATTTCAAAACGAGCCTCGATTATGTGCATCCTGTCAAAGATGGTTTGCAGCTTGGTCGTCTTATCGACAATGTGCACCGGTGTTGTCACTTTTCCGCAGTCGTGCAGCAGTGCTGCTACTTTGAGCTCGTAGAGCTCTTCTTCAGTCATCATGACGTCTTTGAAGGCACCCTCTCTCTTATTGCACACCGCCTCCGCCAGCATCATTGAGATATCAGGGACTCGTCTGCAATGACCTCCCGTGTGAGGCGACATCTCATCAATCGCGGTTGCGAGGAGCTCCGTCACACTTTCAAAGAGTCTCTTGTAGTCATCGAGCAGTTTGTTCTTCATGAGTGCCACACCGGCCCAGGGCGGATTTATCCTTCCTGTTAATTCATTGATATATAAAAGACAAGTAATCGCTTCTGGACATAGGGGGCGCCAATATGGTATAAAGATGTCATGCCTACTTTGTCTGGCAGAAGGGCATTGAA
>Ga0315295_10001185_pt1 | contig 22426 bp, 20 predicted proteins | sample YL17G14_0_MG_FD_204453 | JGI IMG/M metagenome (GOLD analysis project Ga0315295, IMG submission 204453) | Sediment microbial communities from Yellowstone Lake, YNP, Wyoming, USA - YL17G14_0 | ecosystem: Environmental > Aquatic > Freshwater > Lake > Sediment | place: USA: Wyoming | collected...
GATCGACAAGCGAGGCGCGACCGAGCTGCCATGTGACGGCGGCCATCAGGCCGAGGGCGGCGGCGTTCACGCCGTCCAGGAAGCCGCTGGCCCAAGCCGAGCCGCGGATGCGGGGGATGAGCGGGCTGGAAAGGGCGACGAAGACAAATGAGGGGAGAAAGATGCCAAGCGTAGCCAGCAGCGCACCGGGGATGCCTGCCAGAATGTAGCCAATGAAGGTCGCAGCTGTGAACAGCGGACCGGGAGTCACCTGGCCAATTGCGATGGCATCCAGAAGCTGCTGATCGGTGAGCCACGCGTAGCGCACGACAAGGTCGGCGCGCAGGAAGGCAAGCAGGACGTAGCCGCTGCCGTAGAGCACCGCGCCGATTTTAAGGCAGGTCAGGAACAATAGCGGTAGGCTGAACGGCACCGACGCAAGCGCCGCCGATGCAGCCAGCCCTGCACCGGGAAAAAGCGCCACGAGGTGCAGACGCCATTGCCTCAAGCGTTGGATGTTCAGGCCGAGCATGACGAGCGCTCCGCCCGCGAACAGCAAGGCAATCTCGTTGATGCCAAGGAAATAGAGCACGATCACCGCCGCGCCGACAAGCGCGAGGGGCAGAGTCTTGAGAGCGCTCTTGCGGAGACTCCACAGGGCTTGGGCAATAATGGCGATGACCACAGGCTTGATGCCGTACATCAGCCATCCGGCCTCGGGTGCCGAGCCGAAGCGCACGTAGGCGTATGCCAGGGCGAGCACGATCAGGACGGCGGGCATGAGGAAGCCCAAGCCGCCCGCAAGCAATCCCAGCCAACCCGCGCGGCGCAGGCCGACGTGAATGGCCATCTCCGTCGAGTTGGGGCCGGGGATGAGGTTGGTGGCGCCGACTAGATCAAGGAATTCCTGCTCGCTCAGCCACCCGCGGCGCTTCACGATCTCATTGTGCATCAACGCGATGTGCGCAGCGGGCCCGCCGAACGCGGTGAAGCCAAGCTTGAGGAACAGGGCCGCGACCTCGATCACGCGCCGGCGGAGCGGAGCATCCATGCTTGAGGAAATCTGCGGCGGCGCCATGAGGGCGGATTGTCGGTTCAGTGTGGCAGAGGGAGTCAATCCGTGATAAAGTCCTCGTGGAGGATAACATGGACTTCTTCAAGGTGGTGAGGGAACGGCGGTCGATACGTGCGTTCAAGGGCAAGCCGATCGAAGAGGACAAGCTGCAGCGGCTCCTGGACGCCATGAACCGGGCGCCTTCGGCGGGGAATCTGCAGGCGTACGAGGTCTATGTGGTCCGCGACGCGCAGCTGAGGGCGGCCTTGATGAAGGCCGCTGCTGACCAGGAGTTCCTGGCACAGGCGCCGGTCGTGCTGGTCTTCTGCGCGCACGGGGCCCGGGCTGAAGCCCGGTACAACCGGCGGGGCGTGGAGCTGTACAGCGTGCAGGATGCGACCATCGCCTGCACGCATGCGATGCTGGCCGCGACCGCGCTGGGACTCTCGACTGTATGGGTGGGCAAATTCGAAGAGCAGGCGGTGGCAGAGGTCGTGGGTGCTCCGGCCGGGCATCGGCCGGTGGCGGTGTTGCCCATCGGCTACGCAGCGGAGTCGCCGAAAGCGCAGACCCGACGCAACCTGGACGACCTGGTGCACCTGGTGCGATAGGGGGGCACAGGAGGTTGGGATGGCATCACCAATATTGCTCATCACGGCGATCGAATCTGGCCTGGGCTTCCTGCTGACCAGCACGATCCTGTCCCTGGTGCTGAGCCGCGGTAGAAGACCGTACCACTACCTGTTCGCTGCCTTCCTGCTGATCTGCGTAATCTGGGACCTGGGGGTCTTCGTGCTCATGCTCAGAAATGAGCACCTGGAGGAGTTGCCCATCATCGGCCGCATCGCCATAACGCCGTGCATCCTGATCCCGGCGCTAATCTTCCATTTCGTCAACTTGTATGTCGGCAGATCCAACCGACGGGCCGTCATTGGGGTATGGATCGCCACTGGCATTTCGATGCTGCTGGTCGTTGCAGGCGTCTTCTACCGCATCGAGGGCGTCTATTCATACTCGTGGGGCAACATATTCAGGGTGGTGCCGAGCTTCATGGATCCCGGGATATTTGTTTTCTGGTTCGGCATCAACCTGTGGGCCTGCTGGCTGCTGTTCAAGGAGACAGGCCGGGCGGCGTTGCCTCTGGAACGGCGCCATCGCCTGTACGTCCTGGCGGGTTTGCTGGCCATTACGTTTGCGGTCGTCAAGGCTCTCGTGACCACGGGAGTGGATGCGGGCCCGCTACTGCCGCTCGGCATGTTCCTGAGCGACACGTTCGCGGCTGTGATCGGCGTGGCCATCATCAAGGAACGGCTCTTCGATATTACAGTGATCGTCAAGCGGGGCGCACTGTATTCACTCTTGGCAGGCGTGCTGATCTTCGTATACAGCTTCTCCGAACACCTTCTCGTCACGTATGCCGGTGAATTGATCGGAGGGTATTCGGAGGCCGCCCATATTTTCTCGATCGGGGTCGGCATTGCAGTGCTGATGCCGCTGAAGCGCCGTTTGGAGAACGGCATCGAGCACTATTTTTTGCAGAGGAAACTGGAGTTCTGACCCCCAAAAAAGGGTCTTGCTGCTCGTCAACCAATCACGCCCGAGACGCGGTCCCGTGCTAGAGCGGGAACTTGCCCGCGGCATCCATGACCACCGGCCCGTGACCGGAACACAGGATGCGGGCGCCGAGGGCGGCCTGCTTCTTCACGGCTTCTTTTGCCATGGTCTCGTCCCAGGTGAAGATCGGGCGTGAACCGTGGATGCCGTGCTCATCCGTCACCAAAGAATCGCCGCAAAACAAGACGCCGGTTGCCGGGGAGAAGAGCGAGATGTGCCCGGGGGAATGTCCGGCGGTATCGATCACCCTGAGACCACCCAGAACCTCACGTAGGACCTGGCCATCCGTCAATATCCCGTCCACGCGGAACGGTCGGGGCTTCAGGAACAGGCGCGTCAGCTTGCGGATCAGTGGCGTTGATGCGGGCAACTTCGTGGGTCGTGAAGAGCTGCCAACGGCCATGGCGTCCGCCTCGATCCTGCTGGCGTAGGTGATCGCGCCAGTGGCCTTATGCAGCGCCGCCAGGCCGCCGATATGGTCCCAATCTGTATGGGTGATGATGATGCGCTTGACATCGCGGGCTGACCTGCCCAGGCTGGCAATGTAGCGCAGGATCTTGTTCTGGCTGCGCGGCAGGCCCGTGTCGATAAGGGTCAAGCCGTCGGCATCCACAATGACGTACGTGTTGGCTATGACCTCGGGAACTACGAATACATTGTCAATGATCTTCACGTGTGAACTCCGGTTGGATAGGACGTGACCATGAGCAGTGTCACGGGCTGGTAGTCCAAAGCTTGAGAATGAAGCGCCAATGAAGTCACTGGGATCATTGACGTGAATCCAAGTCAGGGCAGAGGACGACTCACTGGTCCGGACAGGGAATTCGACAAAAAAGATCTCCATGCAAGAGCTCGGAGGTCTTCATCTCTTGCTGCGCTTCCTGCCGGCGCGCGGCGTCGTGTTGGCTCCCGGCCGCCTGGGGATCAGCATCGGAGTCCTCACCTTGTACTCCCGATAGCCAGCTCCAAAGCGAATCTCGAGCTCCCGCTCCTCGAAGACTTTCACGAACAGGAGGAGCGCCGGTGTCACCAGGAGGCATACCCACAGCACAAAGAACGTGGACTGAAACCAGATCCCCAGTGCCAACAGGAATGCCAGTGTGGCCAGGACCATGGGATTGCGCGTCCAGGCGTAGAGCCAGTCGACCGCCAGCCGGCGGCTGAGGGCAATGGCAAACGGAGCGCCGAGTCCTCGCAAGGCAAGGTTCATCACTGTCAGCGCGGCAGCAACGCCGGTGATCAGAGCCAGGAGCAAGCCCACTTCGACCGGAATCGGGATTAGCCAGCCGCGCCAGGTCTCGTAGGTCGTCACAGCCCGGATGATGGCCGCGCCGAACAGGATCATAACGATGGCGTGCATGACGGTGGTGATCCGAGCAGCCCGATCCGGGCTCGGATGCCTGTCGAGCAGCATTCTCCCCAGCCAAACTATAGGGAAGATCACAGTCACGGCACCGACGATGATGAACAGGTTGGCAGCATTCGAGAACGGCTGATCGAGCACCAACATCCAGACGAGGAAGACACAAGTAAACAAGGCGATCCTCAAGAGAGTCTCGAGTGTGTTCTTCATAGGATGCCTCCCCGGCCGTTAGCCTGCGGCAGCTTTCAAGACGCGCAGTGCGCGCAGGGTGACCCACTTGTTGGGCTGCTTCTTCTCGCCGAAGTTGACCCAGGTCTTGCCTGTGTAGTCGTAGTCCAGCGACCAGCGTCCATCCGGATCCTGCTTGTCGCGGATGACCTGCAGCGCGTGTGCCAGCCGCGGATCGCCGCCGTATCCCAGTGCCACCAGCGCCTCAACGAGCTGCAGCAGGTCGGTGACATAGAACACGGGGAAGCCGAACTTCCACCAGTTCCCGCTGGGCTTCCCGGCGTAGCCTGAGGGATAAGCGGCGCCTGCGGGATCCACTCCGAAGAAGAAGTCGACGCCATGTCGGATAGCGCGCTTGACGAGGGGAGTGCGGCGCTCCCTTGGCAATGCCGACAGTGCCAGCATCACCTTGACGCCGCCCCAGGCGCAGGGAAGTTTGTTGTTGGATCCGCAGGCAAAAGTCGGACCGCATTTGCCAGCGTAATAGCGCACTGTTGCATTGCGGTCCGTCATGGGCGCGATGCCCTCGCCGGTCACGGTGCGCGCCATCCAGTCGAATGCCTTCTCAAGGCGCGGATTATCGTATCCCAGCTCCAGCATGGACCAGCACAGGTTGCCCTGCATGCAGTCTGCAGTTCCGGACGGCGCGCCGGAGGCTGAGAACTGCCCGGCATCTGTCAGGCCGTGATCCAGCAGATAGGCGCAGGACTGCCGAATGCGCGCATCTTCCTTTGCGGAGGCGCCCAGCTGCGCCAGCACGATGATGGACCAGACCGTGGAGCGGTACTTGGGGTTGTAGCCCGGACCGGCAGCGGCCCAGTAGCCTGCCTTGTTCATCTTCTGCAGCACCGCTGCAATGGGTCCTTCTTCGTGCGCGGCTTTGCGGGCGAGGCGCAAAGCCCCCGGTTTGGGAGCATGCACGAGATCGCGCAGCGCCAGGTAGCGCACACCGGGTGCGCTGGGCTCAAGCAGCCAGGGAAGCGGATCGCCGTTCAGTTGGGATTGCCAGGACATGATGTTCCCTTCCCGGGAGGCGGGATGGCACGCTCCCACTCCATCTTACAGCCGAACGCGAAGGAATTCAATCAGGGGAGGTCTACCTGTCTGTGGCGGCGGCTTTCAACACGCGCAAGGCGCGCAGCGTCACCCACTTGTTGGGTTTCTTCGGGGCGCCGAAGTCCAGCCACAGCCTCCCCGTGAGGTAGTCAAAGTCCAGCGACCAGCGTCCATGCAGGTCCTGTTTGTCACGGATGAGTTGCAGCGCGTGCGTCAGCCGCCGATCGCGACCATACCCCAATGCCACCAATACCTCGACCAGCTGCACCAGGTCGGTCACATAGAACACCGGAAAGCCGAACTTCCACCAATTGCGGCTCGGCTTGTCGCCCTGGCGCGTTGGGTAGGCTGCAGTGGCTGGATCGATGCTGAGCAGGAAATTGACGCCGCGGCGAATGGCGCGCTTGATGACGGGAGTGCGCCGCTGTGCGGGCAACCGCGCCAGGGCCAGCAGCACCTTGACACCACCCCAGGCGCAGGGCAGATCGGCGTTGACGCCGCAAGCAAAGCCAGGTCCACTCTTGTATACGTGGTAGTGCCGCGGCGCATCGACCGCGCTTGCCGGAGCGATGCCCTCGCCGGTGACGGTGCGGGCCATCCAATCGAACGCCGTGTCGAGGCGCGGATCATCGCAGCCGAGTTCACGCAGCGACCAACACAGGTTGCCCTGCAGACAGTCAACGGTCCCGGCCGGTGCGCCGGAACTCAGGCTCGAGAACTGGCCTCCATCGGCAAGGGCATGGTCCAGGACATAGGTGCATGCCTGCCCGATGCGCTTGTCTTCATCGGCGGAGGCGCCCAATTGGGCCAGCGTGATCATCGACCAGACGGTGGAGTGATACTTGGGGCTGTAACCCGGACCCGGCTTGACCCAGTAGCCTGCTTCCTCCATGTTGCGGAGAATCACAGCGATGGGACCGCGTTTGTGCGCGGCCGTGCGGGCTGCCCGCAGTTCCGCGGTCTTGGGCGCGTCGACGAGATCGCGCAGGGCCAGGTAGCGCACACCGGGGGAATTGGCCTCCAGCAGCCAGGGGAGCGGGTTGCCGTTCAGTTGATCTTGCCAGGACATAGTATTGGATCCTTAGGAGGCGGATGATGCATTCCCTCATCATGGTACAGCGCGGCGGAATTCAATCGGGATCGGAGCAGAGGAAAGGGACACAATGCAAGCGGGCTACTTCCTCCAGGCCTCCCCGAAATGCACGTACGGGTACACGGTCAATGCGCGCCATAAACGTGCATTTTGCGGAGGCAGCCCGCCGAACCTGACCTTGCTGGGTCAGGGCACCCCGGCTACTCCCTCGAATTCACCGGCGAAGTTTTTCGACGTGAGCAGCAGGCGGTCGTCTTCGAAGCGCGAGTAATAGGTAAGCTGCCCGACGTCGAACATCTCGAATACGAAGGTCTGCTCATCGGACCAATAACCGCGCATCGCCCTGCCATCGGGAGTCTGCCGGTATGTCCCATCGAGGCCGATGGGCCAGATGTTCTCGTCGTAGCGACCCTTCACATACATGGTAGCCTGAGCGGGGTCACTGAAGTCAATTTTGAGGGCTGTCAGGTCAAGAGCGTCGGCCGCATCGGATCCGAAGACGTAGGTCTTGCCGGAGATGGCCTGAGCGATTGGTGGCAGCGGCCCAACCGGGAAGGGTTCTGCAGGCTGCGCCAGGGCGGCCACCGTGGAATCCAACGCGGCCACGCCCTCGGGATTGGGCGGAAGGGATTTCTCCGGGTCCTTGAAGGATGCGCCGAACAGTGGTTCAAGTTGATCAAAGTCGAAGCCTGCAGCCGTGACCACCACGATGGCGTTGAACGCCGGAAACACCTTGACGTGCTGTCCGCCGCGCCCCAGCGCCCAATAGCTGTCTTTTGAGACCCACCAGCCGTAGCCATAATCGTCACCGCCGCTTGCATGGACGTGCGCCGTGACCGCGTCCTTCACCCAGTCCGCGGGGACGATCTGCTTCCCGTCCCACACGCCGCCGCTCAGCCACAGGTAACCGAGCTTGGCGGCGTCGCGAGGCAGCAGGTGGATGTCGCCCCAGCCTTTGGTATAGCCCTGCGGATCGGACTCCCACGTGAACTCGTGGATGCCCAGGGGCTCGAAGAGGTTTGTGCGGGCGAACTCGATCTCCGTCATGCCTGTCGTCTCCTGCAGGATGGCTGAGAGGATGTGCATGCCGGGGCTGTCGTAGCAGAAGATCTTGCCTGGATCGCGGACCATCTTACGGTCCAGGGAGTGCTGGATCCAGTCGGGCGTGGCGCGCATGGCGTCGAGCGTCGCCTCGTCACCGTCGAGGCAGCCCGATTCCATGCCGTTCACCATCCCGGCCAGGTGCTTGACCGTGATGGCCTGTTTGCGCGCGCCCAGGTTGGCGATGGTGCGGTCCGGAAAGTACGAGAGCATGGGCGCGTCCAGGTCTATCTTGCCCTGGCCGGCGGCGATGGCGATGAGTGTTGTGGTGATGCTCTTGGTGACCGAGGCCATGTCGTGCGAAAACGTCCCGTCATAGGGCGCGAAATAGGCGTCGAGAAAGACGTAGCCGTTCCGGATGATGAGAAGACTGTCGATGGTGACGCCAGCATCCCGCAGCTTCTGCAGTTCCTGCGAGAGGGCGACGGAATCGAAACCTTGTTCTTCCGGCGTGCCGGTGCGCCATTCATCGGTTGGCCAATACGGCACGGCTACGGATGGAGATGGCTCCGGCGGAGAAAGGAGTGGAATGAGAACGAAGGCGGCCACCGCCAGAACGGCTGCGGCTGCAACTGCGATCAGGATATTGCGTGTGTGCATGGCATCCTCCTGTGAGTCGCTGGCGCTCCGCGATGCTTTGGGCCCGCCCGATCCCAAAAGCGACCGTCGGGCTTTAGGGGCGGGCTTCGTGGATATCGTTGTTCTCGATTATCGGACTCCCTTGAACCATGTGAATGCAAGCATGATCAGAATTCCGCTCGATGACATTGTCCCGGATGACCGGATCGCCGTTCACGTCAATCAGTTCGTGGCAAGCGTCGTAGATGCGATTGCCGATGATGCGGGCCGCGGCATAGGCGCAGAGCCTCTTTTCCATTGTAAAGCGAATGGAAGCGCGATTCAAGCACATTCCTCCCAACCTGTTCCCTCCTGCAGGCTTGGAGAGATCCGGGTGACGCCATGACCGTGCAGCTGTTTGCACTGGTGCTTCAGCAGTGCGGTCCTCCCGCCGCAGTGAAGACTTCGGAGGTCTTTGAGCCTCCGAGGTCTTCGTGATGATATGACTCAGGGCTTCTGTGCCAGGACAAGTTCCCCGCGCAATCCTCCCAGTGAGAGGTTGGCGGCATCCAGGATGCGAAATCCGGCATCCTCCAACGATGCTTGCACGAAGATGGGGCGACAATCCGCATACTGGGGGAGCTTCTCGTGCAGCCATTCATAGATCCTGGTCAGCACACTCGTTCCACCCTTCTTTGAAAGACCCACCACGCACAGGCGTGCTCCCGAACGGAGAGTCCGCATGCATTCTGCAAGCACCAGCGGTATCTCGGGAGTGTCGAAGAGCTCCAGCGTGAAGCTGATGAAAATGGCGTCAAAGAAATCTGCGGGAAAGGGCAGATGCAGGGCGTCTCCCTGCTGGAGGACGATCCTCGCGGCGAACCCGGTCTCTTGAACCCGGGTGCGTGCAACGGCGAGCATTCCATCCGAAATGTCGATGCCATGGACCCTGCCCGAGGCTCCGACCGCACGGGCGATGGCTACGATGGAGCGGCCGGTGCCGAAACCGATCTCGAGCACCACATCGCCTGCTTGTGGGTCCAGCTTGTGAACACCGGCTGCCCGGTGGCGGCCCTCAAAGCCGCCGGCGAGCAGGTCATACCAGCGGCTGAGACGATCATAGGCGGTTTTGGCCTGCTGCCTGGTGCGCGTTACGCGGCTAATGCGCTGGGTTGATACGTCTTGGGAAAGGTGGTTTTCCATGCAGTTCGGATCGCAGTGGGATTCTGCTCGCGCCGCGGGTCGACGCCTGATGTTATCACCTGTCTTTCTACAGCGCGGGAGGCCGCCAATCAAGCACTTTCCGCTGTCTGCTTTCGCTGCACCGTGTCCTTCAGCGGGTGAGGGATCATTCCCGGCCGAACCTGGGGGACTCAATGCGGACAATTACCACAGGCTTATGTATGTACGTATATACAATAGCGTCCTATAATATGCATTGACAATACTCTCGCTTTATTGCCCACAGGGAGGGCATCCATGTCCAAAGATCAAAATCAGTACGTCTTGGTAATTGACCTCGGCACCGGCGGTCCAAAGGTCGGCTTGGTCAACCAGGAGGGCCGTGTCGCCGCCTGCACCAGCGCCCCGGTGCAGCTCTTCTTTCTGCCCGATGGCGGGGCGGAACACGACGTCGCCGAGTGGTGGTCAAGTATAAAGACCTGCGTGAAGGTGGTGCTGCATGAATCCGGCGTGCCTCAAAAGGACATCGTCGCGGTCGCGGTCACCAGCTGCTGGTCCGTGACCGTGCCGGTGGACGCGCACGGCGAGCCGTTGATGAACGCCATGTCCTGGATGGACGTGCGCGGCGGCCCGTACAACCGCGAGATCGTCAAGGGATTCCCCAAGGTCCAGGGATACCAATTGGGCAAGCTGCTCAAGTATGTTCATAAGCATGGTTTTCCTCCCTCGCCCTCCGATTCGCTGGCGCACATGCTCTTTATCAAGCATGAGCGCCCCGAGATCTACAAGCGCACCTACAAGTTCTTTGAGCCGATGGACTACATCAACATGCGCCTGACGGGCAAGTTCGCCGCCACCCAGAACACGGCCCTGCCCATGGTAATGGTCGATAACCGCCGGCTCGACCGCCTGGACTACGACCCGTGGTTGGTCAAGATGAGCGGCATCGACCGCGACAAACTGCCTGATCTGGTGCCCACCGATGGCCTGCTGGGCACACTCAGCCCCGCCGTGGCCGCCGAACTGGGACTCTCACCGGACACACCTGTAACGTGCGGCACCAGCGATCACGGCACCTCCGCGGTCGGCGCTGGTTCCATTGGCGACGCCGAGCCGGCCGCGGTCATGGGCAGCTCGGGCCACATGGCGTTCCATCTCCCCTTCAAGAAGACGGATCTCTTCAACACGATAGCCACGATCCCCAGCGGGATCAAAGGCAGCTACGTGTTCTGGGCCGATCTCGGGAACAACGGCAAGGTCCTGGATACCTGTCTGAAGACCCTGCTGTGCTCTCCCGACAACCTGGACACCACGGCCGTGCCCCTCGACATATATCAGCGCGCCGACCGCATCTCAGCCTCGGTGCCGCCCGGAAGCGGCGGCATCCTGTTCCTACCCTGGTTCAATGGCCCCATTTCCCCGGGCCAGGATGAGCTCCTGCGCGGCGGTTTCTTGAATCTCTCGCACAGCACCAGCCGCGCCCATCTCATGCGAGCTGTCTTCGAAGGCCTTTCCATGAACTGGCGCTGGCTGCGCGGCCCCGCCGAGAAGCTGGCCGGACGCAAGTTCCAATACTGGCGCCTGACCGGCGGCGGCGCCCTCTCCGACGTCTGGTCGCAGATCATGGCCGACGTCGTCGGACTGCCGATGCACCGCCAGGCCGATCCGCGCAATAACAACGTCCTCGGCGCGGGACTCCTGGCGTTCAGCCGGCTGGGGCGCGTGAAGCTGGAGGATATTCCCGGCATGATCAAGTTCGACCGCGTCTTCGAACCGGATCCAAAGAACCGCCCCATTTACGACCGCATGTACAAGCTGTGGACAGAGGCCAGGGAAAAGATGAGGCCGATCATGCACGCATTGAACAAGCCCGAAGCCGCTGCATGAGCGGGATCGACAATCACAGCAATCGAGGCAACTATGTCTGACGAACAAGAATCCTTTGATCTATTTGGGGATATGCATCCCTACAATAAGCTCTTCAAGGTCTACACCAGCCTGCCCGAAAAGGGTCGGGATGAGGAAGAGGTGCTGAAAGAGCTTGCCTACATGGCCGAGAAAGAGAACCCAAAGTGGCTGGGCGGGCAGTGTTCCGGCACGATGTACCATGGCGGCATGGAGCACTATGCCTACCTGAACAAGGTGTTCAGCCTGTACTCTTTCGTCAACCTGCTGCAGCGCGACCTGTGCCCGAGCGGAACGAAGTTTGAGGCAGAAGTGCTGTCCATGGTTGGCAAGATGCTGCATGGCGATGAGGTCGGCAAAGTCAACCGAATGGACGAGGAGGCTGGCGCGATCACTTCCGGCGGCACCGAAAGCATCTACAACGCCGTGTACGTCTACCGGGAATGGGGCCGCGAGGAAAAGGGCATCACTGCACCCGAGGTCGTCGCGCCGATGACCATCCACCCTGCCCACTTGAAAGCTGCGCATTACCTGGGCATGAAGGTGGTGCGCGTGCCGGTGAACGCCGACTTCGAAGCCGATGTCGAGGCCATGCGCGCCCAGATCAACTCCAACACGGTGGCGCTGGCTGCCTCCGCCGGCACCTATCCCCACGGAGTGGTCGATCCCATCACCAAGCTCTCGGACCTCGCATTAGAATACAAACTGGGCCTGCACGTCGACGGCTGCCTGGGTGGGTTCATCCTGCCGTGGATCGAGAAGCTGGGTTACGATGTGCCGCTGTTCGACTTCCGCGTGCCCGGGGTGACGTCCATCTCCTGTGACACGCACAAATATGGCTATTCCCTTAAAGGCACCTCCACCATCAACTTCCGCAACAAGGACCTGCGCCGCTATATGTACAACGTGCAGGAGGACTGGCCGGGAGGAGCATACGTGTCCCCCACCAACGCGGGCAGCCGCTCGGCCGGGCTGAGCGCGGCCATGTGGGCGGCCATGGTATGCATGGGCGAGGAAGGCTACCTCAAGGCCGCAAAGGCCATCATGGATACCGCCGACAAAATGCGCGCGGGCATCGCCGGCATCCCCGAGTTGCGCGTCATGGGCCGCCGATCCACCTTCCTGATTGGCATTACGTCGGATGCGGTCGATCCTTATTTCGTGAACGACTACCTGGAGAAGAAGGGCTGGCGCATGAACGGTTGCCAGAACCCGCCGGGCTTCCATTTCTGCATCACGCTTCTGCAAACCCAGCCGGGCATCGCCGAGCGCTACGTCCAGGACCTGAGGGACGGGGTCAAGTGGGCAAAGAACCCGCCTTACGAGGTCCCCAAGGCCGGCTTCATCTATGGAATGGGCGCCACCGCGGACGGCCGCGAGATGATGCGGCTTGGAATGAAGGGCTACGTCGACGCGGGCTATGAATATGAATAGCGCTGAACCCGGTCGTTTTCCGGCCCAGGCACCAGCCGAGGCCGCAATCGGAAAGGAATGATTCGGCATGGCCATCAAATTTCCGTCAGAAGAATGGCTCAAGGAGTGGGAGAACCGGCTCAACACGAGCGAGACCTATGCCCAAGCTGCGGCCGACTGGGAGGGCGACCTTGTCATCGTCATCCTGCCGGACGAGAACTACACCCAGACGACATACCTCTACATCGGCCTCCAGCACGGCAAGGCATCCGGCGCCTGCTTCCTGAAGAGCCTGGATGAGAAAAAGGCGCCCTTCACCAGCACGGCTCCGTTCGGCACTTGGCGCAAGGTGCTCGAAGGCCGCATCGATGTGATCCAGGCCATGTTCTCAAACAAGATCAAGCTCGTGGGAAGCATGGCGGCGATCCAGCGCCAGCCAAAACCCACATATGAGCTTGTAAAGGTGGCTGGCACGATCGAGACGGACTGGGGCTCGTAGGCAGGCAGCAATCTCCACCACGCAGCGCGAGGGGATTGCTTCGGCGAAGGACTTGCCTCGCAATGACCTCATAGAAGCATGAACAGCTACATGGGCCGCCTCCTGCGCGTAGACCTGACCCGCGGCGAGCTGTGGGACGAGGCGCTCAACGAAGAGTACGCCCGCAGCTACGTTGGCGGCAGCGGGCTTGCGGCACGCTATCTCTACGATGTGCTCGATGCGCACACCGACCCGCTCGGCCCCGATAACCCGCTGCTCTTCCTGACCGGACCCCTGGTTGGTACATCCATGACCTCCGCCGGGCGCTACAGCGCCTGCGCGCGTTCGCCTCTCACGGGCATCTGGGGTGAGGCCAACAGCGGGGGCTTCTTTGGCCCCGAACTCCGCTACGCGGGCTATGACGGCGTATGGTTCACCGGCGCATCCGACCACCCTGTCTTGCTATCGGTCGTCGAAGGCAAGGCCGAGCTGCACGACGCCAGCGACCTTTGGGGCAGTGACATCTACGTCACGCAAGACCGCGTGCGAGATTCGCTGGGCGAGGCGAAGGCGCGTGTCGCCTGCATTGGGCTGGCTGGCGAACATCGGGTAAAACTGGCAGGCATCGCCAACGACCACGGCAGGTTCGCGGCGCGCACAGGCATGGGCGCGGTGATGGGCTCCAAGAACCTCAAGGCCATCGCCGTGCGCGGCAAGGGAAAGGTCCCGCTCTTTGCGCCGGACGAGTTCAGGATCATCACCAACCAGGTTCTTGCCTTGTTCAAGGAAGACATGCCCTCGAAATCCCTTCGCGAATTCGGGACCGCGGGCTACGTCAACGTCGGGCACATGTTCGGGGATCTGCCCATCCGTTATTTCCAACTCGGAGAACACGCACCGGCGGATGCCCTGTCCGGCGTGGACATGACCGAGAAATTCCTCCGCCGCAACACCGCCTGCCACAAGTGCATCATCGCCTGCGGGCGCGAGACGCGCTCCCCCGCCTACAACGATGACAAGGTCGATGGCCCGGAATACGAGACCATCGGTGCCCTCGGCTCGGTGCTGATGATCTTTGACCTGGAAGCGGTGATCCATGCCGGCCATCTGTGCAATCTCTACGGCATGGACACGATCAGCCTCGGCGTGACGATCGGGTTGGCATGCGAGCTTTTCGAGCGCGGCCTGCTCACCCCAGCAGATACAGGTGGGCTGGAGATCCGCTACGGCGATGCCGAAATGGTCTTCCGCCTCATCAAACTGACCGCCCGCCGCGAGGGCTTCGGCGCGGTACTGGCCGAAGGCAACGCGGTCCTGGCTGAGCGCGCCGGCGTGCCTGAGCTCTCGGTCACGGTCAACCGCCTGGAAGTGCCGATGCATGATCCGCGCGCCTATGTCGGCATGGCCGTGACGTACGCTCTCTCGCCACGCGGCGCCTGCCACATGGAAGGCAATATGTATGACCTCGATATGGGCCAGAGCAACCTGGAGGACGTTGGCCTGGTAATGGGCAACCGGCATGAGAATAGCATCGAAAAGGGCCGCATGGCGGCGCGCTTGCAGGCCTGGCGCAACCTGTACAACTCACTCACACTTTGCGAGTTCGAGAATCCGCCCGTGCCGCTGCTCGTGGGCGCGATCAACGCGGCCACAGGTTGGAATGTGACCGGAGACGATTTGATGAACACTGGAAAGCGCATTGTCAATATCAAGCGCCGGTTGAACTTCAAGCTGGGCATGACGCGGGCGGACGATCGGCTGCCTGAACTACTGCTCAATCCGCTGGAGAATGGCGGTTCGGCCGGTATCGTGCCGGACATGCCCACGTTGCTGGCCGGTGCCTACGCCGAGTTCGGCTGGAATCCAGAGACCGGGCGCCCGCCCGAGGACATCCCGCTTTAGCCGTGGGCTGCGATCGCATCTGCGCAAGACTTGAGATGCAGCGATGAATATCACCGTCGATAGAGAATCCGCCGTGCCGTACTACCATCAGGTCAAGGAGGCCGTGAGGGCCCTGATCATCGACGGCAAACTGAAGCCGGGCGACATGCTGCCCAGTGAGTTCAGCCTGAGCGACCAATTGGGCATAAGCCGCTTGGTGGTGCACCGCGCCTTTCGTGAGCTGGTCACTGAAGGACTGCTGATCCGCAAGCGGGCCAAGGGGACGTACGTCTCGCCGCCTATCAAGCGCGGCTACACGGTGGTTGGGCCGCTCTTGAGCATGACCGAGAGCATGGCCAAAGACGGCCTGAGGCCTCAGAACCAGATCCTGGTACAGGAGGTGATCCCTGCCCATGGAACCGTCAAGGTGGAGCTCCGATTGTCGGAAGGTGCCGGCGTGGTGCACATGTACAACCTGCGGCTGGTTGGCGGTCTCCCATTGGCCATTGAAGATATGTATTTCCCCGCCGAACGTTTTCCGGCGCTGGCTGACATGGATCTGAATAACCGATCGGTCTACGTGACGCTGGAGAAGCTCTATGACTCTCACCCACAGGAAGCGCTGGATCTGGTGTCGGCCGGATCGGCAACCCGCGATGAAGCCCGGCTGCTCGGCATAAACAAGGGAGCGCCGGTGATGCGGGTGCAGCGCACATCAACCGACCGGCAGGGCTTGCCGGTAGAATTCAGCAAGGTCGTGTTTCACGCCGGGCGTTACCAATTCGTGGCGCGCGTGCAGCGAACCCCCTAGAAGACCATCCCGAGGAGGCAATCCGGAACCTTGCACCCACACGCGTAGCAGAGCAAATTACTGCTATCATTGTGCGAGTTTGCCGTGTCTCCACATGCTTGCATCAGACCCATATAGGACTCATCCACAGGAGAGACTTCGATGACAGCATCAGCAGGAAGACAGGAAATCAAGGTCTACGGCTACAGATGGGTCGTGTTTGCCGTGTATGTCTTCATCATGTTCATGATGCAGGTCTTTTGGATCTGCTATGCCCCCATCAACAAGGCGGCGGCCGCGGCCCTGGGTGTCTCGGACAACGCCATCGGCCTGCTGGCCATGATCTTCATGTATATCTTCATTCCCCTGGCTCTGCCGGCGTCCTGGGCCATTGACACCTGGGGCTTCAAGAAGGCGGTCAGCCTGGGCGCCATACTGATGGCGGTCTTCGGCCTGCTTCGGGGCATTTTCGCCCAGGACTACACGCTGACGCTGATCATGACCATCGGCATCGCCGTGGCGCAGCCGCTTTTCCTGAATTCCTCCACGAAGATGGCCGCCAACTGGTTCCGGCTGGAGGAACGCGCCACGATCATCGGCATTGGCGGCATGTTCACCCTGCTGGGCATCGTCGCCGGCCAGATCGCCACACCACTGCTGCTGGAGGCCTCCAGTCTGAAAGCGACCATGATGCTCTACGGGATCCTTGGCGTCGTGTCTGTGCTACTTTTCCTGGTCTTTGGCAGAGACCACCCACCCACACCCGCGGGCTATCAAGAGAAGGCACTGGTGCTGGACGGTCTCAAGCGCATCCTCAGCCTGCGCGATTTCTACCTGCTGGCGTTCATCTTCTTTGTCATCAACGCCATCTTCAACGGGATCGCCACCTGGGTGGAGGTGATGGTCCGACCGCGCGGCCTGGGGATCGACGAGGCCGGCCTGATCGGCGGCCTGCTGATCCTGGGGGGCATCTTCGGCTTCGTCATCTTCTCGTCGCTGTCGGATCGCATGCGCAAGCGCAAGCCGGCGCTGATACTTGCCGCGCTGCTGTCCATTCCGTTCCTGGTGCTGATGGCGTATATGAGCGGATTTGCGGGCTTGGCCGTGGTGGCGTTCCTCCTGGGCCTGTGCGTGATGGGCGGCATGCCCGTGGTGTTCCAGTACGCAACCGAGCTCTGCTATCCCGCCCCGGAGGGTACATCGCAGGGCATGCTCAATATCGCCGGACAGATATCGGTGGTCGCGGTGGGCGCCATGGAATGGTCCAACCGGGTGCACGGTTCATTCACCCCATCACTGTTGGTGTTTGCAGTGGCTATGGCCCTGGCGGCCGCCTTCGTTCTCCTCATGAAGGAATCGAAGCTGATCCAGGCTGCGAAGTAGCCCCAAGAACCTGGTGCAATGGAAAGACCCCGGAGGTCATCAAGGCCTCCGGGGTCTTTCTTGTCCAGTGTCATTGCGAGGAGCGCGCCATAGGCCATGAACCATCAGGCGCTGGGCGCCGCGGTCACCCACTACTCGCCCTGGTAGACTCCCCACGCCAGATCACTGTAGCCAGCAACAAAGTCCTCGGAGAAGTAGTCCGCGAGGCTCTGCCCACCTTTCAGGTGGTACCCAAAGAAAGCCGCCGCAAAGTGTTTCATCTGCGCCAGCCGCGCGGCGCTATCGATCATCATGTGACCTTCGCCTACAAAGGAGATCATGATGCGGTCGGACGGGGGCAATTGTTCAAAGATCGGGACGGCTTCCAGGTCATAGTAGTTGCCGGTGTCTTCGGTGGCGCCAAAGAGCATTGTCGGGCGGTCGACCTTGGCCAAGCCGCGCTCGCCGAACAGCCAGGCTCCCTCAGGCGCCATGGGGATGACGGCCCGTATGCGGTCATCCGTGATGGGCGCCCACAATCCATCCTCACCCGTTGTGATCTCCGGTCCCGCGTTGGCCACAAACGCGTCCCAGCCGCCCAGGAGGTTGCAGATGTAGTCAATCCACCACTCGGGCGGCGCGGGATTCATTGACGCGGCGCCCGCACACAAAGCGAGATAGTTCTCTGAATCCACACGCGCGCCTCCGAGAAAGAGCGCAGATGGGCTGCCGAAGGAGTATCCCATCGCGCCGGCATGATCCGTGTCGATCATCCCTTCAAGGCCGGTCACGCCCTGCGCAGCGATATGGTCCAGCGCGAAGACGAGATCGCGTGGATGATCGGTCAACCACGGTCCCCAGTTGCTCATTGAATCCTGTCCGTTGATGCCCGCCACCACGAATCCGTAGGAGGCCAGGTGTGGACCGAAAAACATACCCAATTTAGTTGCCGTCAGGATGAGCGGATAGGGCGCGCCGGTCAGGTCCGGGGCTGCGTCCGGCTTGGCACCCGTCCAGGGCTCGGTGCCGGCCGGCGCCGCAGCCGGATATCAGATCGCAAGGTAACCCTTACGATCATTGCGGCTGGTGTCCACAAACTCGATCATGCGCTTCCACCCCACCAGATGCGACCCCAAGCCCGAAAGCGGAAGGGGGCTGGGTTCCTGTGTCGCCGTCGGCGCCTGTGTCGCGGCCGGAACAGCCGGTGGCGCGCAGGCGAGGAGAAAGAGCAAGACAACCGGAAATATGAATGCAGGTTTCATGGCTTGCCTCCATTGATACATCAGGTGCCTGACGCCTCCCTAAGCGGCCGCCTTTGGCTTGATGGCCACGTACAGGTCAATCTCAGGATTGCGCCTGCGAGTGCTGCGTTCATCATGATACTCAAAGTCGTCGATCAGGCCGGCTGGCTCATAGCCGGATCCCGGCATCCACACCGTGTATGCATATCCCTTGGCGTTGGCGATCGCCAATCCCCAGCCCAACCGGCTCTTGGGCCGCACCGGGAAGACGGCGTACTTGATGGCGGGGATCTGGAACGCAACCATTCCTTCCGGCACATCGGCAGCGCTGGTTACCACGTCGCCCATCATGTACGTCATGGCGCCCGTGGCCAGGTCATAACCGCGGCCAACGGCCGCGAAGGTCCAAGGCTCTTTCTTGTTCGGGATCGGATGCGCTTTCTTGAGCTCCTTAAACTGCCGCCCCAAGGCAGGCACGTCGCGATAGATGCGCTTCAGGCTTGTGTCCACCGATATCCCCACGATCGTGATCGGCCGATCCAGATCGACGATCCTGGGCTGGTACCCGGTCAGGTCATGGACGAGGAGCCTTATCAACACGCTGGTCATTGCCTGCCCTCCGCTTGCTCACTGAGTGTCATTTCGAGAAGCCCGAAGGGGGGCGCAGCAATCTTGCTGCAGAATACTGCCTTGAGATTGCTTCCCAGGAAGAACACCAGGACTTCGCGTTCCGCCTGCAACGACAGGATCCGCTACCACACCCCTGGCAGCACGCGGTACTTGACCTTCTGCATGTACTCTTCGTAGCCGGGCAAGTCCCTTCGCAGCACCTGCTCCTCGTTCGGGATGCGCATGATCGTGAGCAAGGGAATGATCAACCAGGTCGGGAGCAAGGCCCAGTAGGAGCCAAGGGCCAGAGGCGTGAAGGCGTAGAGGATGATCGCCGACAGGTACAGCGGGTGGCGGACGACGGCATAGGGACCCGTATCGATCACCTTCTGCCCCTTTTCGACTTCAACCACCCGCGAGGCATAGCTGTTCTCACGCAACACCATGATGAACATGCAGTAACCCAGGAAGACGAGCACATCGGAGGCGATCACGATCTCCGTCGGCACGCGTGACCAACCAAAGCGGTGGTCCAGACCCGGGATCAGGAAGGAAACGGCGAACCAGATCCACGAGAGCTTGATCATCAGGCTCTGTTCCTTCTCCCGCTCGCGCATACGCATGCGGCGCTCAAGCAGGCCGGGGTCTTTGCGCAGCAAGTACACCAGCACGCCGAGCATGGGGATGATGAGAACTGCCCACCACACCCAGGCTTGCCAGTAGCGCAATGTGCCGGCGGGGATGAAGAACATGGCTGCGAGCCCGGCAAATCCAAGCAGGAACCGGGTGACGACCAGCTTCAGGAGTTGCGCCCGTGGCATTCTGGTATCCGTCATGTCTAGTTCCTCCGCAATGCAGAAGACCGGCTCGGATCCCCGGCCCGTCGCACGCACACCCGCTACCAAATGCCGGGGATCAGGCGGTAAATCACTTTCTGCATGTACCCCGAATACCCCGGCAGTTCCTTGGCCAGCACCTGCTCCTCATTCCGGATCCTGGCGACGAGGATGGGAATGATGAGCGGCGCCGGGATGAGGGCCCAATACGAACCCAGCGCCAGGGGAGTCATCAGGTACATCACGATAACCCCCATGTACATGGGGTGACGGACCACGGAATACGGCCCAGTGCTGACGACTTTCTGCTCACGCTCCACGTCAACAACACGCGAGGCGTAGCTGTTCTCCCGGAGCACCAGGAACACGATCAGATAGCCCACAAAAACCAGGACGTCGGCGGCGATCACCACGCCGAGGGGCACATCTGACCAGCCAAACCGCCTGTCAAACCCCGGGATCAGGAAGACGAGCACGAACCAGAGATACGAAAGCAGGACGACCAACCTCTGCAGTGCCTCTCGTTCCCTCGTCCGCATCCGGCGCTCCACCAGTGCAGGGTCCTTTCTGAGCAGATAGAACAGAACGACCACGGCCGGCACCAGGAGCACGAGCATGTAGACCCATGCTTCCCAGTAGTCGAATGTCCCGGCAGGGAGGAAGAACAGAGCCACCAGCACGATCACGAAGCCCAGCCAGCGCACGGATACCGTTTTGATCAATCCCCCTTTTGAGCCATGGGCGTTGTTCATAGTCTATCTCTCCCCGATCCAGGTAAACCGGCGATCGTCCGTGTGTCCTCGTCTACGCAGGCCTCACAGGCCGGCTCCGGCTTCGCCATTGCACAAAGGGAGCCGGTGGTGCCAGTGGATTCGATTGTACCCGCGCGCGCCACCGGGCAGCCCCGAAGGCCCTGCCAACCTTTCATTGGTACAATCCATTTGCACGCGCCCTGCGTTGGATGGATCTATGTTGAGAACATTGACCGATTCCATCAGGCGGTGGACGGCTGGAGCGCTCGGGGTCGTGAGAAGCACAACGATTGGAGCCGCTCTGCTCTGGGTCGTGCCTCTCGCGCTGTTTTGGATACTGCTAAGCCTCAGGCTTCCCTACACCATCACACGAGCGCTCTCCACTTACTCATCCGCCCTGTTCCTGCTTGTCCTTGGCGGCTTCTACCTGGCGTTTCGAACCCGCCCGAGCATCAGCATTCCTGCCGGCCTCACGCTGACGATGTTGCTCGTCGGGCTGAGCGTGTCCGCTCTATGGACTTCGGGGCAAACGGACACCGACATCATTGCCGGTCTGCTTCCCTATAAAGATGGCAAGAACTACTATTCTGGCGCGCTGCAGATACTAAACGGTCTGCCATTGCAGACCGGGATCCAAGCGGTCCGCAGGCCGTTGTTTTCGGGCCTCCTGGCGAGCCTGCTCCTGCTGACCGGCGGAAACCTCAAGGTTTCAACGGCCATCCTGGCGCAGCTGGCCGGTTTGGGACTGTTTGCCTCGGCGCGTACTGTTCGCCACTCGTTCGGGCCAGCAGGAGCCGCGCTATTTGCCTCTTTGATGTTCTTCCACATCCAACCCAGACTCGGATACACCCTGAGCGAGTTGCCGGGGTTCACGCTGGGCTGCCTGGGGTTCTCGATTCTGTGGACCGCAGCCCTGCAACGGAACTGGAGGCTGATCGGCATGGGGCTGGCCACGCTGATGGCCGCGGTCAGCGCGCGAGCCGGTGCGTTCCTGGTTTTTCCTGCCATAGCGCTGTGGTGCGGATGGCTCTTCCGCGGCGCGCACCGGTATTCCGTGAAGGCCGCTGCCATCTCCGCCGCCGGCATCGCCGTGCTGTACCTGCTGGTGAACCAGGTTTTCTCGGCACTGCTCCATGTTGATGTAACCAATCAATGGGGCAGCTTCGCGTACGCGATCTACGGGCAGGTGCACGGCGGCTCTGGCTGGCACAGCGCCATCGATGACTTGAATACGACGCAGGCCTCTGTTGTGATGCTGGCTGCCTGGCGCTACTTCCTGGCGAATCCCCTGTCGCTGCTCATCGGGGTTGCCAAGTCCTACCGCGATTTTTTCCTGCCGGGGGATCTGATGATCTTTCCCCTGGGGTCCGTACACGAACCAGCGTGGATCACCTATCTGCTGTGGGCCGGAATCATGCTGCTGCTGCTACGCGGGCTCATCGGCTCGATAAGGGGCGTTCGCCTGGCCGGCCCCTCGCTGCTGCTGGCGTGCTTTGTCGGGATGATGCTCTCAATCCCATTACTGCCCCCGGTAGATGGAGGCGCCCGCTTCCACGCGAGCACGGTGGGGTTCCTCTTCGCCCTACCGGCAGCGGCCGTCTCCAGAAGTGGGGCGTGGTCCGAACTGAGCCTGGAGGCAAAGCCGCGGGCACACAACGGCCCTTCACTGGCTGTCGGTGGCGCGGTGGTCCTGCTGATACTCGCCACGCTTGTTCCGATCGCGATATCCAGGCTGGCGACCCCTCCAACTGTTGCACGCCCTGTCTGCCCTCCCGGCCAGGCAGCATTTGTCATCAGGACACAGTCTGGAAGCTACGTTGATGTTGTGCCGGCTGCGACGAACGCGTGCGGCCTGGTGCCACGGATATGTCTTGCGGATTTTGAGAAGAATGCCAGCGAAAAGACCAATGATGATCTGATCCAGGCGATAC
>Ga0315295_10001186_pt1 | contig 22411 bp, 20 predicted proteins | sample YL17G14_0_MG_FD_204453 | JGI IMG/M metagenome (GOLD analysis project Ga0315295, IMG submission 204453) | Sediment microbial communities from Yellowstone Lake, YNP, Wyoming, USA - YL17G14_0 | ecosystem: Environmental > Aquatic > Freshwater > Lake > Sediment | place: USA: Wyoming | collected...
CGGGTGGGAGATGCATGCCGGGGCTGCGCGATGGCGCTCTCCTCGGTCTCTTCTGGCTCTCTGCTGACCAGGAGCCGGCTCAGCTCGCTACGCAACGAGCCCTTGTCGAGCCTTCGTTTGAGGGCGCCTCGAGAAGCTATCGAGATCGCGCCCGTTTCTTCCGATACCACGATGACGACCGCGTCGGTCTCCTCGGTGAGTCCGACTGCCGCACGATGTCTGGTTCCCAGATCCGCGGGAAGAGATGGATTCTGGCTGAGAGGAAGAATGCACCCTGCGGCCACGGCCTCGAGGCCCCTCACGATGACCGCGCCGTCGTGCAGGGGAGAGTGCGGAGTGAACAGAGTGACCAGCAGCTCGGCCGTCACCTTCGCGTTGAGGGGCGTGCCGGTTTCTTCGTAGTTCCTGAGGCCGATGTCCCCCTCCATCGCAATCAGGGCGCCGATTTTCTCCTCCGACATCTTTTCCACTGCCTTCAAGATCTCTCCCAGAGCTCCGAACTCCTGCACTCTTATGAAGGGACGGAAAAGCCGGTTCTGTCCAATCAGGGCCAGCCCTTTTCTCAGCTCCGGCTGGAAGATGATCACGAACGCAATCACCCAGACCGTCTTCAAGCTGTTCACAATCCAGTTGAGCGCGTTCAACTGAAACCACTGGGCCACCAGCGACGCCACGACGAGCAGTACGAGGCCGGCGAACATCTGCGAGGCGCGCGTGCCCTTCACGAGCATGAAGAGCTTGTAGAAGATGAACGCCACGATCGCGATGTCGATGACGTCCAGGTACCATCTTTCGCTCAGGAATTCCATTTCTCCGTCCTGTCGAGAGATCGATGCTGTATTGATGCTGTTGGGATGCCGGGATCGCTTGCTGCTCCCGCCGATTCGCAGTCCATCGCGGCAGCCGACCACGATGGCGCTCCGTTGCAGCAGTCTGCTTCAGCGGCTGTAACGGCAACAACCGGACACGACGCCGAAGCCAGCGTCAGCCGAGAACAGATTTCTACCACATTGAGCGAACGCTTGCATCAATTATGTGCGTGCGTGACTCGGCCCGGGCATAAGTGATCGACGGCAGGCGTGAGCGGCGTCTGCATCAACTATATCAGTCCGTCGCCCAGCCAATCGGATCAGTCGTGGACGGCAGGCGTGAGCCGGCGTCTGCATCAATTACAGGTATCCGTCCTCCCGCCGCGCAGGATGGCGTCGGCGATTGCGGCTGCTTCCCTGGCTTCTCCCACGTCGTGGACTCTTACTGCGGACGCGCCGTTCAGGATCGAGGCCACGACGGCAGCGAGCGTGCCGGATAGTCTCTCGTCGACAGGACGGTTGGTGAGAAGACCTATGAAGGACTTGCGGGAAGGGCCGACTAGTATCGGCCGTCTCAGGTCAGCGAGGTCAGAGAGATTTCGCAAAATCGAGAGGTTGTGTTCGAGTTTTTTCCCGAAGCCGATGCCGGGGTCCACCATGATGTGTTCAAACCCGATGCCGTGCGACCTGGCCCTCTTGATTGCCGCCGCCAGGAACACGCTTATCTCGGACATGACGTCCACGTAGTGGGGATTCTCCTGCATGTTGTGGGGCGTGCCCTTCATGTGCATGAGGATGACGCCTGCCTTGTGTTTCGCGGCGACGTCGCCCAGCCTGCGGTCGAAGCGCAGCGCGCTGATGTCGTTTATTGCGCGGGCTCCTGCACCCATGGCCGCCTCGGCGACGGAGGCCTTGCAGGTGTCAATCGACACCGGCGTCTCAAACCGCTTCGCGATGGCCGAGATGACCGGGGTGACCCTCCCGATCTCCGCTGATTCTTCCACTGGCTCAGAGAAGGGTCTCGTGCTCTCCCCGCCGACGTCGATCATGTCGGCTCCCTCACCTATCATCTTCTCCGCGTGCCTGAGGGCGGAGTCGAGGTCCATGAACCTGCCGCCGTCAGAGAAAGAATCGGGCGTGACATTGAGTATGCCGATTATGTGAGTTCTGGAGGAAAGGTCGAATGCGCCGCCGTGGAATCGAAAAATCGCGCTGTCGTGAGACGTGAACTTGTCGGTCATGTAACGCAGAAGTCTTTAGAAGTGTGTGTAGAGCGAGAATTGATGCCTCGATCGGCACCGTAATCAATCCTGCGATCAGCGGGATTTCCTGCTCGTTCTAGATTTCCCTCCAGTTGCTGTCGGGAGATTCATGAGCAGCAGTGCTTCCCTCCGCCGCGCCTGCTTCAGCATGGCTCCTCTCGCGGCCGACGAGACGGCCGTGGCCCCGGGCTTGCCGCCCTCGCTCATAGACATGCAAAGATGCTGGGCCTCGATGACGACCAGAAGGCCCTCCGGCTGCAAGCACTCCATGAGCGCGCCTGCGATGTCATTGGTGAGCCGCTCCTGGAGCTGCGGCCTCCGTGAGAACACGTCGGTGATTCTGGTAAGACTGTTCAGGCCGGTGACGCGGTTCTCCCTGGGCAGATAGGCGAGATGAATCTTGCCGAAAAACGGAAGGAGATGGTGCTCGCACATCGAGTGGAAGGCGATGTCCTTGACCACCACGATCCCGTCCTGGTTTCTGACCCTGAAAAGCTTGAACTGTTTCCCCGGATCCTCGCCCAGTCCTGCGAAGACCTTCTGGAACAATCTGGCGACCCGGGCAGGCGTTTCCCTGAGTCCTTCTCTCTGCGGGTCCTCGCCGATGGCCTCGAGCACCGCGCGAAAGGCCTTCTCCATCTTGCGGAGGGCAGCGAGCCCGTCACCCGTGCCTCTGGTTCGAGCATGGACCGATCGGCCGGGAGTGCGCCTAGCTGCCGACTGTGCCGGGATCCTGCGCGGTTCCTTCGTTCGGACCTTTCTCTTGCGCCGGAGGCCTTTCGGCTTCGGGCTGGAGCGCCTTTTCACGTTCGGGCTGTCCTCGCTGTATTCGCGGTCTGGTCAAAGGCTCGAGTTTCTCGCCCTTCAGCACCTTGTCTATCTCGTCGCCGTCGAGAATCTCTCTCTCGAGGAGCATGTTCGCCACGTCGTGCAGTCTTACAATGTTTTCCTGTATCAACTGCTTTGCCTTCTCGTGGGCGGTCTCGACGATGGACTTTATCTCCTCGTCAATAACCACGGCCGTCTGTTCGCTGTAGTCCTTGTGCTGGGAAATCTCGCGTCCGAGGAAAATCAACTCTTCTCTCTTTCCCAAAGTGATCGGACCGAGCTTGTCGCTCATTCCCCATTCGCAGACCATCTTGCGCGCGATCTCCGTCGCAGTCTCGATATCGTTTGCCGCACCGTTGGTGATTTGTGTGAACACGCGCTCCTCGGCGGCGCGGCCGCCCATCAGAGTGGTCAGAGTCATCAAGAGATAACTCTTGGTTCTCGTGTAGCGTTCGTCTATCGGGAGCAAGTGAGTGAGACCGAGGGCGCGGCCTCTGGGTATGATGGTAACTTTGTGTATCGGGTCGGAGCCGGGCTGCAACCAGGCAACGAGAGCGTGGCCGGCCTCGTGATAGGACGTGGTCTTCTTTTCATCGTCGCTGATGATGAGACTCCTTCTCTCTACTCCCATCATGACCCTGTCCTTCGCGTCTTCGAAGTCCTCCATCACCACTTTCTTTCTGTTCTTCCGTGCGGCGAGAAGGGCCGCCTCGTTGACCAGGTTGGCAAGGTCCGCGCCTGAAAGGCCGGGGGTGGCCCTGGCGAGCACCCTGACGTCGACGTCGTCAGCCAGCGGAACGCCTCTCGTGTGGACTCTGAGTATTCCCTCGCGACCCCTCACGTCCGGCTTGTCCACGACTATCTGTCTGTCGAACCGGCCGGGTCTCAGCAGAGCAGGGTCCAGCACGTCGGGCCTGTTGGTCGCTGCGAGCAGGATGACGCCCTCGTTGGAATCGAAACCGTCCATCTCCACGAGCAACTGGTTCAGCGTCTGTTCTCTCTCATCGTGGCCGCCACCCAGCCCGGCGCCGCGCTGCCTGCCGACGGCATCCAGTTCGTCTATGAACACTATGCATGGCGCGTTCCGCTTGCCCTGGTCGAATAGGTCCCGCACGCGGGAAGCTCCCACGCCCACGAACATCTCCACGAAGTCGGAGCCGCTCATGCTGAAGAACGGCACGCCCGCTTCGCCGGCGACGGCCTTGGCGAGGAGAGTCTTGCCCGTGCCCGGGGCGCCCACCAGAAGGGCGCCTTTCGGGATCTTGCCGCCAAGGCGCTGGAATCTTTTCGGATCCTTGAGGAACTCGATTATTTCCTGGAGCTCCTGCTTCGCCTCGTCGGCACCGGCGACGTCTCTAAATGTGGTCTTGGGTCTGTCCTCGAGGACCACCTTCGCCTTGCTGCGGCCGAACTTGAGAGCTGCGCTTCCGCCCGCCTGCATCTGGCGGATTATGAAGAGCCAGAAAGCGACGATGAGCACTATGGGGAGCCAGGAGAGGAGGATGCCGACCCAGTTCATTCCCTCGGGCTCCGACGTGATCTCGGCGTCCGGGTTTCTCTTCCAGATTTTCTCGGGCAGCTCGGCGTCCTCGGTGGGGATCCAGACCTTGAAGTCCTTGAAGGTGACCTTCCGTCCGCGCAACTCGAGCGTGCCCTGGGACCTGAGCACTCCCTTCACTTCCTTGCCGCTTATGACGACGCTCGAGACGTTCGCGGCCTGGATTTCCTTGAAAAACCTCGAGTAGGAGATCTGTACTTCGCGCGTCCTGGCCGAAAAGTAGAATTCAAAGATGATCACAGTGAGCAGGATCAACATGGCCCAGAAGGCCAGAGTCCTGAACGGCCTCATGGGCGAGAGAGGCACTCCCTTGCGTGAGCCGAGCCTTCGCAGTTTGGCCATCGGAGGCAGGGACGGACCCTTATGCTGGTCGTCACGCCCCTGGTTGTTGCGATCCTGGCCGTCACGAGGCTGGTTGTCACGGGACTGGCTGTCGCGGGATTGATTGTCCCGAGGCAGGTTGTTACGAGACTGGTTGCTACCAGGTTGATTGTCGCGGGACTGGTTGTCACGAGATTGGTTGTCGGGGGCCGGGCCTTCGGACTTCACAGATTTCTCCTGCTTCTCCGGTTTTTCCTGCCAGGGCTTGAGCCGGGCTCGTGCCGGGACGGAGACTGGGCACGAACCAAAGCCCGGATCAGCGCAGATACTCAGACTGCCGGTCAGCCGGTTACGCCGCTGCGAACGTTCTCACTGCCAGAACGAGCTCAGTGTTCTCTTCCACCGGCGCCGCCGAGCCTCTTCTCACGCCGACGAGCCAGAGCATTTCGTTTCTGTCGCAGAGGGCCACCAGTCTTCGTCTTGCGTGACGCGGCACCTTCATGTCCACCAGGAGATCCTGGATTTTCTTCGAGCCCTCCATGCCAAAAGGGCTGATTCTGTCGCCCGGGCGAAGATTTCTCAGCACTAAGGGGGGCGACAGCACCCCGAGGTCGAAGAAGACCTCGCTGCGTTCTTCAGTACGCGAAAACGGGCTCACCGAATCGCTCGAGGAGTCTCCCCGGGATCGCGCGCCCGGTGAGACACCGCGGGACGGCCCGGGGCCCGCAGGGGTCACGTCCGGGTCTTTCTTCAGGTCTTCCTTTCGGAGCACCTGACTCTCGACCCCGAGAGAGAATCCGGACAACCAGGTGCGACTACCGGGCTCGTGTTGAACGCTGAATTCACAGACTCCTGCCTCTTCAGACCGAAGCACGCTTCTCGGCCCGAACAACAGCGCTGTGCCCTCGAGCATTGCTGCCACGCCGCGCGGAAGGTCCACCGAGTCGCCAGATCGACCCGAAGAAACGAGCTTCGCCAGGGCCGCAATGTGAGAAAACCCAACATCCCTGAGGGTCCCGCAGAGCCTGAAATATGCCTCCCTGAACACGTAGCCCTGTACGCAAACATGATAAGACAGCAGGCGGGGCAATTCAAGCTCAATACAATCAGCGGATTCCGCAGAAACACACTTTTCGCATGCTTCGCGAGCCGAAAGGGTCAGGTAGTCATCGGCCTCATCAAGCAACGCGGCCTGAGAACCGAGCACCTCGACGATTCTGGGATTGTATCTGTCCCTGAGAAGCGCCAGCAGTTCGTGGCGGACTCTGTTGCGCAGGAAGGTCAGGTCTAGGTTCGAGGCGTCCTCGACGTAGGAGATTTCTCTGGATTTCAGGAATTCCAGGACCTCCTGCCTCGTCGAAGAGAGAAGGGGTCTAATGAACATCGCCTCTGAAAAGGGTCTCATCGCCGAGAGTCCACGCACCCCGGCGCCTCGGATGAGCCGCATGAGGACTGTCTCGGCCTGATCATCCAACGTGTGGCCGAGTGCAACTTTGGGACGTCCTGGCGTGCCCTTCGCCTGCTCGGCCAGAAATCCGTGTCTGAGTTCGCGGGCAGCCTCTTCCAGTGAGGATCTGGATTGTGCGGCGAAAGCGCGCGTGTCGACTCTGCCGACCACGCAACGCAGTCCGAGTCTCTCGCACAGGGCCAGCACGAACTGTTCTTCTTCCGGAGCCTCGACCCTGAGCCCGTGGTTGACGTGGGCCGCCGAGAGTCGAAACCCGAGTTCACTCCGCAGTGCGACGAGCGCGTTGACGAGGGCGACGGAGTCCGGTCCGCCGGAGACAGCGGCCAAGACTGAGTCTCCCGTCGAGATGAGTCCGTTCGCTCGGATGAAGTTCTTGACTTTGGCTACGAACATCGGGGGAATGGTGGCGGCGCAGGGATTCGAACCCCGGACACGTGGATTATGATTCCACTGCTCTGACCAACTGAGCTACGCCGCCGTAATTAAAAGGAAGCAAAGGGCTTCTTCAAGCCAGGGCGGGAGTTACATACTCTGACGCCGCAATCTCAGGGAAAAGGATAACTCCGGCGGCCGCCTCGAGTCAACACGAGATTGGCTGATTTGAGAGGTGTTGACAAAACTCGAAGCGTCCGCATATACTGTGCTAACCTTCTTGGTCGTTGCGCCCTTCGCCGGGCCATTGTCGCTCGAAAGGAGACCCAAAATATGAAGCAAGTCCGGTTGTTCGCCATTGCCGGCATTGTCCTCTGTTGCCTGAGCACGCCTTGTCTGTCAGCGGATGTGACCGGCCGGGCCTTCATCAGCAGCTCGCTCGGGTCGTTCATGTTCATGTCCGATGAGTACATGAATGGCAACGCCCTCGATAGCGGCACGAGACCCAGGCTGTACGGCGAGGCGGGATTCGGCTACGTATTTAAGCCGTACCTTGCCGCCACGATGACTGCCGGATTCGGCTGGGAAGCCTACTCCTTTGACGACGACAGAGTGGTGACCGTCGCTCCCGTGACAGTGGGAGCAGAATACCGGTTGTGGACAGGCAAGTACGTGCCCAGGGCCGGAGCCGGAATCGGACTGTATCACTGGTCTGTGCTTCAGGACCGCAGGGTGCTGAAGGACGCAGTCACCAGAGAGGAGCTAAAACGAAGTGATTTTGGGGGTTACATGCTGGCCGGCGTGGATTATTTTGCTCTCCCGAACATCGCCGTTTCCCTTGACCTTGTCGGCCATCACATTTTTTCGGAGGACGAGGACGCTTTCCCTTCCGGATACTCACTCAACGACGACATGTTGATGCTCAAAGCCAGCGTCAAGTACTACTTTAGCTCTCAAGAGAAGGGTCTCTAAGACAGGGCGCTAGCCCGGGTGTGATGCTTTCGGAGCAACATCGGTTCGGCCCGGCAGATTCAGCTAATTCGCTCATCATCCAGAGTCGCCCCTCAGGCAGAGTCGGCAGTCAGAGGCGGCGTGGGCCAGGCGTTGGTTCCGCGGGATCCCACCATTCCCACCTTGCGCCGGGCCAGACCATAATTACCACATATACGAATATATACATATGAGTATGTGAATGGTCGCGGTCTCTACCGGCCTGTAACCCGCGTTGCGGCCTCCGCAACTTGGCTGGAGGCCGCCAACTGCCGTTCTGTTCACGAAGAGGTCAGAGAGATGCAGGACAAGTTCTCGGAGATGGAAGGGATCACTTTTGACGACGTTCTCATTCTGCCCGCGCGCTCCTCTGTGCTCCCGGCACAGGTCGATACCAGGACCCGGCTGACAAGGAGCATCGAGCTCAACATCCCCCTGCTCAGCGCGGCGATGGATACGGTCACGGAGGCGGCGCTGGCCATCGCCCTGGCACGAGAGGGCGGTATCGGGACCATCCACAAGAACATGAGCATCGCGGAGCAGGCGGCCGAAGTGGACAAGGTCAAGAGAAGCGAGAGCGGTATGATAACGAACCCCATCACGCTTTCGCCCGATGCGTCGGTCCGGCAGGCCCTCGCCCTGATGGAGAGATTCAAGATCTCCGGAGTCCCCATTACCAGGGGCAAGAAGCTCGTGGGCATTCTTACGAACAGGGATCTCCGGTTCGTGGACAACCTGGACAACGCCGTCGAGAAAGTGATGACGTCAGAAAATCTCATTACAGCGCCGGCGGGCACGACTCTAGAGCAGGCCAGCAAGATCCTTCACAAGCACAGAATCGAGAAGCTTCCGGTCGTGGACGATAACTACGAGCTCGTGGGTCTCATCACGGTCAAAGACATCATGAAGCGGATTCAGTTTCCACGGGCGTGCAAGGACAGAGACGGGAGGCTCCGCGTAGCAGCTGCAGTGGGGGTCGGAGGAGACCTGGAAGAGAGGGTCGCCGAACTCGTGAAGGCCGGTGTGGACCTGATAGTCTTGGACAGCGCCCACGGGCACACAGAAAACGTGCTCAAGGCCGGCGAGAGGACAAAAAAGACGGCGCCGGGTGTTCAACTCGTGCTGGGTAACGTCGGAACCGCGGAGGGAGCGCGAGACCTGATTGCGGCCGGTGCCGATGCCGTGAAAGTGGGCATGGGACCCGGCGCGACGTGCACCACGAGAGTGATCGCTGGAGTCGGCGTTCCCCAGGTGACGGCCATCATGGAATGCGCCCGCGTCGCGGACAAGATGGATGTTCCGGTGGTCGCAGACGGCGGGATCAAGCACTCCGGTGACATAGTGAAGGCCATAGCAGCAGGCGCCAGCTCGGTCATGATCGGAAATTTGTTTGCGGGCACGGAAGAGAGCCCGGGAGAGACCATTCTGTTCGAGGGGAGAAGCTACAAGGCATATCGTGGCATGGGAGCCATAACCTCGATGAGGAGGGGCAGCGCAGACCGGTATCAGCAGGAAGCAAGGACCGAGGAGAACAAACTCGTGGCCGAGGGAATCGAGGGCCGGGTCCCGTACAAGGGCCTCCTCGGCCAGACGGTTTATCAACTCGTTGGGGGCCTGAGATCGGGCATGGGCTACTGCGGCGCGAAGACGGTGGAGGAACTCAGGGCCGGGTCCCGCTTCATTCGCGTCAGCGGCGCCGCGCTCAGGGAAAGTCATCCGCACGACATCATCATCACACGCGAGGCCCCTAACTACTGGCCGAGATAACGAGCCGGCAGGCGAGGCGAGGGAGCCAGAAGGAGAGAGTGAGAAGCTGATCCCGCACGGCCGAGATAACGAGCCGGCAGCCGGCACGAGAGGAGGACGACAAGAGGTGCGGAAAACCCCGAAAAAGGTCTTCTCCAACGCGCACCTACACTCAAACCCACACGCATGCACTCTGTCACAGACTCCGGCACAGGCCGTGAGCTCGCGCCTGACCGACGCTCTGAGAGAGGTCGCCTTTTCGTGCTCGATGAGTCTTTTCGGCACGGCCTGCTTTCGCGACTGCGAAGACCTGGCACCACGTTCGCTTCCATTCTCGCTGAGGGAGCTGCCGTACGCCATCTCCATAGGATTCCGGCTGAGCGACCCTGTCATGGACGGTCTCGTCGACAGGCCGACGCGCACCTACCAGTATCACTATCGCCAGGTGAATCTGCTCATAGATCACACCCTGCTCCGCCTGCTCGGCAAGCTCCACGAGTTCGGCCACGAGGGCTTTCCAATACCCTCTTCTCAAATTGTGAACTGGGAGACCAACACCGGGCATCTCGCACACAAGGTGGTGGCCTCCGTCGCCGGCCTCGGATGGATTGGCCGAAACAACCTGCTCGTGTCCCCGCTTTACGGGGCGAGGGTGCGATACGGCAGCCTTTTCACGAACGGGCCACTCCGATTGTCTGCGCCTGCCGCCGCGGGAGTATCGAGCTGTGAGGGAGCGGCGGCGGGCACGGGACTCGCCCACTACCCGGAAAGGGAGCCTGCAGATGGTCCTGGCGCTGAGGGCGGCGCCGCCGGCGATGCCGCCGCAGCGGCCTTCGGCCCGGATTCTCTGCGATTTGAGTGCGGCAGCTGCCTCGCGTGCGTGCGGGTGTGCCCGGCGGCGGCCATCGGTAAGACTCGGGCCGAGTTCGACCTGGAGAAATGCCATCGGATGCTCAAGAGCTTCGAGAAATCGGAGAACATCGGCTCCATGATATGCGGGCTGTGCATCAAGGCCTGCCGCGGGCACAAACAGACATGACTCTCCTTCCACAGAAGCGGTCAAAGGTGAAACTGATTGCCGCGATAATGGTCGCCCGAGAGCGCCTCATCGAAGAGGCGATCTCGGTTCTCTCCCCGTCCTACGGTGTTCTCGAATTCACGAGCCCGGTCTTCCCGTTCACCCACTCTCGTTACTACGCCGGAGAGATGGGGGAGGCGCTCGTCAAGACCTTCTGCTCGTTTCGCGGTGTTCTGGAACCGGAGGAGATCGTCGCGCGGAAGCTGGAGGCCATGGCGTGCGAGCAGAGCTTTCTCAGGGAGGGAACGAGCTCAAGGCAGGTGAACGTTGATCCGGGCTACCTGGACGAGATGAAGCTGGTCATGGCCACCACGAAGAATGCCTCGCACAGAGTCTACATCGGTTCTGGCGTACATGGGGACGTCGAGCTTGTCTATGGGCACGGCACATTCGCGCCGCTCGAGTGGACCTACCCCGACTATCGCGAGCCCGTGGCTTTGGAGTTCTTCTCGAAGGTCAGGCGGGAATACCTTGCGGAACTGCGTGAACGGGAGAGGAGTGGCAAAGAGAACACCCCTTCCGCCTGATGTTGCCTTACCCGAGTTGTGTGGAAGGGGTGAGGGACCTCGCCGGGGGCTGAGGGTCGCGAGGTCAGCTATTCCTGTTTTTTGATGGTGAACTCGAAACTCGGATCGAGTGCTCTTATCTCCTCTGCAAGCTTGTCCAGTTTCTTTTGAAGATGCGCTGCCCCGGTCTTCTTCCATTCTGAATACACGTCGAGCAAGAGGTTCTGTTTCTGCTTGATCAGTTCTCTTTTTCCTTCGAGGTCGACAGTTCTCTCGAGGTGATAGACCTCACCTTTGGACAGTCTCGCCAAAATGTCCGAGTACTCTCCCCTCAGATGGGATAGTATCCGCGAGTATCTTTCAAAACCCGTGGAGAGCTTCTCGAGCACTTCCGAAATCGGCGGGTTCTTCCTGTGCACTTGCTGGCTGTAGGTGTATGCGAAATGATAATAGGTCTTGCCCCTTCCCATGGATGCCTCCTCTGCCGGCTGTCCCTTGGGCTTCGGCCTGGACATCAGCGACGGAGGGATGTCGAAGAGCCCTATCGAAACAAGAAGAAAATCGGCCTTGGTCTTGTATATCGTGTACTTCAGTCTCGCGTCCGTGGAGTTCGCGAGCCGTTGGAGCACGTCGGTGTCGTACTTCGAGAGGGAGTTCTTGACTCGTTCTGCGTACTGAGGGTTGATGAACGAGCTGAGCAACTGGGCCAGATACACGTTGACGTCTTCGTCGTAATAATCGCGATTTGAAAGGAGCCCGGTCTGTACCTTTGAGTAAAGCAGGCAGTGCATGGTGAAAAGATAGGTCGGCTGCACCTTGCTGCTCCTGTCGGTAAGATCCTTGTTGCGCGTCCTTCGCGTTTCCATCCGTTCCTCCGTGCACCCCGTGCACCTCGAACCAGGGGCCAGCGTCTCCATCTGCTGTCAAAAGCAACTAGCATGCCACGCCGGCCCGACGTCACGTTTCGCATCACGTTGATATATGGCGAGTTACGAGGGCGCACGGAGACAGGGGACACTCGGGAAACGTCGCCCGACTAAGAAAGCGGAACTTTCATCAAATCAAGTGGGAAAACTCCGCAGTCCGATGAGCTTCGGAGACACCGGGCGTGGGTGCCGGAGCAGCGTGCGTCTAGATGCGGGCAGCACCGGAAACGCGCACAGCTGGATGCGGGGAGCGCCGAAGCCCGCGAGAGGAAGGGATTTTGCACGCCCCGTTGCGAACTGCAATTGATACGCCGCACAGGGACGGAACGCGCGCACGTCAGTGTCAGTCCAGCAAGGACATAACGCTTTCGTGGTAAAAGAGTTATCGTGCCGGCCGCCGGCCGCGGTTGATGGCATGCTATCTGCTACTCGCTACAGCGTTCAACTGTGCCCAACTGAGATGGCCGCGTCACAAAGAGGTAGCCAGGTGTCATGCAAAGTCAGGTAATGGACAGACCCGTCGCAGCGCTCGGTTCAGAGAATGGCGTCGGTAGAGAAAATCCCGGTCACAAGAGGGTTGTCTCGAAACGTCGCGACGTACTTGTCTGCCTGGACATGCAGTGCGTCGTTGGCTGCGTTCAGATTGAAAAATTGATCAGGCTGCCCGGTTCGCGCGGGAGGATCGCAGGCATCTTGCTGTTCAGAGGCAAGCCGATCCCGCTCGTTTCTGTCCGAGACGATTTACCCGGGCGCCATTCCCACAGGCAAAGACACGAAGAGCACGCACTCGTTTTGACCACGCGGGGCAGGGAGTTCGCTCTCAGGGTGGACGACGTCCCGAAGATAGTCGAGGGGCCTCTGCCGTACGGAAGCTACGTCGACAAGGCGTGTCTCATGCGCACGAGGCATGTCGAGAGGTTTCTCGAGCTGTGCGTTCTCTCTGACAATCAAGCGATAGACTCTTCGAGAGTTCCAGACTGCCATCGCGCAGGCTGAGGAGGGTGAAATGCAAGAGGCACTGCGAAAGAAGCTCATCCTGCTGGTGTTCGTGCCGGCACTGATTGCGAGCGCGTTGCTCGCGGGCACATTGTGCCTGTCCCTGGCGTGGGCCCCATTCTCGCTGTGGGTCGCGGCCAAGGGCATGATCGTGACTCTCGCAGTGGCCGCAATCCTGGTGGCCGGGGTTTCCCTGATAAGCATGCTCGTGGCCATCATCCAGGCTTCCCGCGTCGTAGCCGGTGGAACCAAGACGCTGCTCAGAACGACGGAAACAGGCCGCGTTCCCGAAAAGGACGTCCCCGCGTCTCTCAGAGACGACGTCGAGTTCAACGTGCTGGCAAGGCGCATCGAACAGTTGTCGAGAGGAGGCAGAGAAGCACCGGAAGCCTCCAGGAAAATCGCTCAGATGGAAGACGAATTGGGGAAAATCGCGCGAGCCCTCGAGGAAATCTCGACCGGCTCGCCTTACGTTCCTCTGCCCGAAAGGGAAGGCCTCGCCGGGAACGTGATCTCTCTGCTCAACAAGTTGCTCCCGGAGTCACTCGAACTTCGCAGGGCGGCGACGGAAAATGTCCGGAACGTGGAAACCGAGCTTCGTGAAACCAGCGAGGCAAGTCAGGAACTCGCTACCGGGGCTGAAAGGACGTTCCTGGAGTCCACGGAGGCGCTCGTGGCGGCCCGGGAGGCGAGCAAGCTGGCCGCAGAGGCCGAGCAGAGACTGCAGTCAATCGCGGCCGATACCGAGCCCAAACTCGGGCTCAGGTCCCAGAAGGAAGGGGTGCGCGAGGCCGTGACCAAGCTCATCGAGGCGGCGGCCCACGGGATAGAAGATCTTACGAAGGGATTGATGAGGGCAAACTCGCTCTCCAGAAGCTCTGAGAGGATCGCCAACAGGGCCTCGGTCCTCGCCCTGAACATCTCCGTGGAATCGGCGAGAGCCTCCCTTCCGGGAATGAACGTGCTTGCAGATGAAATCACTAGACTGGCGGATTTTGCCAGAGCGTGCAGCGACGAAAGCGCTTCGCTGATAAGAGAAATAGAGACGAAGGTAGATTCGGTGATCCGCGGGATGCACGTGGCTCAGGAAGAGGTGAGGCACAAGACCAGATTCCTGGGTCTAGGTGCTCCAGCTGAGGAGGTGTCTGGCCGCGCGCCAAAGGCGGAGCTCGAGAGAATCACTAAGAGACTCTGTGACTCCGTTGCGAAGCTTCTGACCAGAGTCCAGGAGCTCTCGAAACTTACCGAGAAGACCTCGCGCGACGCCGACCGGCTGAGTCGAAGAGCCGTAGCGGCGTATGGTCAGGCAAGACTCCTTGCCGAAGACGAAGTCTTGAGAAGTCCGTCCGCACAATTGGAGTCTCCCGAGATACAGATGCTTTCAGACGAGGATCTGCTGATTGAAGATCCGGCAGTGGGCGACAAAGAAGGAGAGTGATCGTGGCGGACACGAAGAATGCTGTAATGCCTTTCTTGGTCCTCGAAACTCAGGGAGAGCTTTACGCAGTGCGTTGGGCACTCGTGAGACAAGTCGGGGTCATTTCGTCCCAGGAAATCGACCTCTCGACCGCTCGGCCGGAAGTGCGAAGAAACGGCGGCAGTTTTCCCCTCTACTATCTCTGGGAGCTGGTGGGTCTTGACAGGCCGAAGGGGCAGATCGAGGAAATAGCGGCCGTCTTCCTGGAGGAGAAAGAGAATCGCATGATTCTTGCGCCCGACAGGATTCTCTGGAAACAGGAAGCCGATTTGCGCATGCTGCCGCAGTGGCTCAAGAGGGCGCCCGTAGTGGCTGGCGTGATAGCGCTCAACAGCGGGGTCGCCGTCGTCGTAGTCGAACCGTTCGCACTTCCGCCTGTCGTCTCATGTGAAGCGGCAGCCGAAGACTTGTTTTCGGCTGCCGCGGCGCACGAAGGGCAGAAAGAACCGAGGGAGCAAAAGCTCCCAGAACGTCAGGAGTAGTGAACAGGAGGGATGGCAGGAGCGCCACGAGCGGCGGCCCAGCGAGTCAGACTGACATGGCCGGTTCACCCGAGAAAACAGTCACTTCGAGAGAGCAAAACGTGCAGCGCAGGCGAGTCCTCGTTGCCGACGACGACCCGAGGGTCATCGAGCTTCTGCGCATAACGCTGTCCAACAGCGGGTACGAAGTACTATCGGCCCTGGACGGACGCGAGGCGCTCGAAGTGGCGAAGAAACAGAAACCGGATCTTGTGATCCTGGACGTGAAGATGCCCAAGGCCACCGGGTTCGAAGTCTGCGAGTCGCTGAAGGGCAACGGCGCTGAAGACTGTCCGCCAATCATACTCATCTCCGGCCAGGCCGACGCTAGCTCTAGATTGCAGGGTCTGACAACGGGCGCAGACGACTTCCTGACGAAGCCCTTCTCGCCCAAAGAGCTGCTCGCGAAAATGGAGAAGATCTTCAAGGGATTCGAGGACAGCAGGAATCTCTCAAACGTCAGCGTGAAGTTCGAACGCGAGATCAAGCGGGGCGAGCAGGAGCTGGAGAAGGTAAACAACGAGCTCAAGAGGCTCCTCTACAGCAAAGACACGCTGATCGGTCTCAGCCAACAGCTCAACAGCAGTCTGAGGCTCGAGACTCTTCTGGACACCTTTCTGCTGACCGTGGTCGGGCAGCTGCGGGTCGAAAGCGCGTGTTTCCTCCTCGTGAACGGGTGGGATTCGAGGACCCTGATCCACTCCGCCTCCAAGGGCGTGAAGCACGAGCTTGTGGAAGATCTGCAGATCTCCTTCGACAGTCCCCTCGGCTCGGTGCTCTCCTCCCACGACAAGTCTCTCGGCATGGAAGAGCTCGAGAGCTACCCGGGCCTGGCCCAGCAGCTGCGGCCGATTGCTGCGGCGGGCTTCATACTGTGCTGCCCGATAAACGTCAAGTCCCGCTTCATAGGACTTCTGCTCCTCGGCGAGCGAGTTCACGGCAACGGGTTCACGCAGCTCGACATGGAGATGCTGGCGAGCCTCTCGAGTTCCGCGGGCATCGCAATAGAGAACGCCCGTCTCTACAACGAGCTTCAGGAAACATACCTTGCGACGATCAAGGCCTTCGTGAACACCATCGAAGCAAAGGATCCATACACCCGCGGCCACACGGAACGAGTCGCAGAATACGCGACTTCCATCGCGGAAGGCATGGGATTCACGCCGGAAGAAGTGGAGACCGTGCGGTTCGGGGCGACTCTCCACGACATCGGGAAGCTCGGCGTCTATGAGCAGATTCTGTGGAAGACGACCGAGCTCGACGAGGAGGAGTGGAAGATCGTGAAGAGTCACCCGGAAATGGGGGCTTCAATCCTGGGCGGCATCAGGTTCCTGGAGAAGGCCATCGACATCGTGCGGCATCATCACGAACGGCTGGACGGCAAAGGGTACCCCGACTCGCTGCAGGGCGAGGCCCTCTCTCTGAATGCCCGGATAGTCTGCGTGGCCGACAGCTTCGACGCCATGACAAGCGACAGGCCCTACCGGGACGCGCTTCCGGTGAAAGAGGCGGTCTCCCAGATGGAGAAAAAGTCCGGAACCCAGTTTGACCACAGAGTCGTCGAGACCTTCAAGAAGCTCATGACTGATGGAAACCTGAACATAGGTTAGCCCATCCCCGACTGCCTCCGCCCCCTGTATCCCATCGTGCCCGGGCCCGTGAACCCGGTTCACTCCCTCGATTGACCACCGGCCTGTCTTGCTGGCGCAGGCAGGAGGCCCGGAGCAGCGCTGTCGCGGACGCGCCGCCAATTACCTGCGTGTCAATCCGTTACAACTCATAAAATTCAGACACTCCCTGGCGAAGTTGACAGGTAGCCGGGGCATAGAACTTGCCCTAGGCAGTGTTCGACTTCTGGGGCCGGGCTCCCGGTAGGGTGGATTGCTGTGGATGTGGTTGGGTAGTGCCTATGGCAACGGGAAAGCTCCGGCCCCGCCACCAACGTACTGCGTCTTTCGTTCCGCAGGTGAAGGCCGCTGCCCGTCTCGGCACTGCCGCTGCCGGTCTCAGCGCGGAAAGCTCCGGCCCCGCCACCAACGTACTGCGTCTTTCGCCGCCCAAAAACATATTGACCTTGGGTCGCCAGGCCTGTAATCTTTTAATCTTCGGAACAAGAAATTCCATACCCCCCCTCTTGCTACAACTTCAATGTTTCTAGAACGTTGTGGTTGGGACGTGTGTTTATGGGGAGCAAACCCGAAGACAGGTACGCCATGCTGAGGCAGGCGGGGCTTGTGACGCTCATTCCCTTTCTGCTTCTGGTTTCTCCTCTCGTAGGCTACTTTCTCGGCCGCTTTCTCGACAGAAAACTCCATACCTCGTTCTTGTGGATAGTGTTCCTGGGTTTGGGGTTCGTTGCCGGAGCGAGAGAGGTTTATAGGGTAATCGTGAGAGTCAGCAAGGAGACCTGAGCGGGAGTGCAGGCAGTCTGCCTCGAAGGGGCGCAGGGTCCGCTGGAGCGCAGGTAGTGGGAGTTGAGTTCGTAGTCAGGATCGTCAAGACAACCACAGTGGTCGCGTTCGTCGCTGCCCTTTTCTCTGCAACCTACTTTTCTCCAGCCGCGGGGGCGGGCCTCTGGCTCGGTGCCGTTTGGGGCTGTCTGAACCTGCTGGCCACAAGTCACGCCGTCAGGTTGCTGATAGCCACAGAGAAACCCGGCAAGCTCAGGGTCCTGCTTCTCTCGTTCGTCAAGTTCCCGCTTCTCTATGGGCTCGGATTTCTGCTTCTGCGGATTGGTGTTTTCTCTCCGGAGAGTCTGGTCTCGGGTTTCTCGCTGGTTCTCCTGATAATCCTTCTCAAGGCGCTGGGTGCGAGCATGGCAGGAAGCTTCAGAGCGAAAGACGGAAAACGAGTGAAAGGCGGTGGAGCCGTCCCGGAAATCCGCGAACTTCCGCCTCTCGAGTCGGGCAGCCGGCTACACGCCGCACGGAGGTAGGGTGCAGCTTCTTCTCAAAGTCTTTCCAGTGATTCTGGCGTTCACAGAAGAGGCCGGAGCAAAGCCGGAAGGACCTCCAGAGGTCCCCAACATCGTGACTCTTCTCTACGACCGCTTCGGTGCCTACACGTTCGCGCAGTTTCTCCACCACTGGGAGAACGTTTTCTTCTCGGTCCTGATCGCGATCCTGCTGGGGACGGTCTCCTACCTTGCCTCCAGGAGACCGCGGCTCGTGCCCGGGGGACTGCAGAATTTCATGGAGCTGGTGGTCGAGAAGCTGAACAATTTCGTTTGCGGGATACTGGGGAAGGAGGGCAGGGACTTCGTGCCGTTCCTGGGCACGCTTTTCATCTACATCCTCTGCATGAACCTGTTCGGGCTCGTTCCGGGGATGAAGTCGCCGTCTTCCAGCATAAACACCACGGCCGCGCTGGCCATCACCGTCTTCGCGTACGTGCAGTACACCGGCATACGAAAGCTGGGGATACTCGGATACCTGGATCATTTTGCCGGCCGGCCCCGGGACGTCGTCGGCATCGTGCTCGTTCCGCTCATGTTCCCGCTTCACGTGATAAGCGAGCTCGCGAAGCCGCTCAGTCTCTCGCTGCGACTCTTCGGGAACATCCTGGGCGAGGACGTGCTCATAGCGGTGTTCGTCGGACTGGGAGTGACGACGATCGCGTTTCTGCACCTGCCCATCGGAATCCCACTGCATTTCCCGTTCATATTTCTGGCGATACTGACCAGCGCGGTTCAGGCGCTCGTCTTCGCCTCTTTGAGCACAATATACTTTCTAATGATGTTTCCGCACGAGGAACACTGACAGAGGAGGTTCGGCATGCCGTTCCAGAGTGCACTCGGTTTCGCAGTTCCGCTGGCCGTCGGGATAGCCGCCTTCGGCTCGGCCCTGGGTCTGGGAAGGATGGGGGCGGCGGCCATGGAGGCCATCGGGAGACAGCCCGAGGCGGCCTCGAAGATCCAGCTTGCGATGATCATCGGCTTCGCGTTTGTGGAAGCTCTCACGATCTACGCTCTGGTGACGATGTTCATTCTTCAGGGCAAGATCAGCTAGCGTTCAGTCCATGCACGGCGCGGCAGGGTTCTGTGTGGTGGGGCGTTCCGCGGTGAGGTTCTTCGCGGCGGGCTTCGCGCAGCGGGATTTGTCCTTGCCCGCAAACAGGATTGGACGCGGCCGGGAAACGCTCGGAGAGTCAGGGTAAACATCGGAGTCGGAGACGCTCTTACCGACCCTGGTTTTGGCAAGTGGTTCTAACATGACGGATCGGTCCGTTCGAAGGCATCTATGCAGCTCGACTACGGTCAAATAGTTGCTCAGATAATCGGATTTCTCATAGTGCTATGGATAATGAAGAGGTTTGCCTGGAAGCCGTTCCTCAAAGTCCTGGACGACAGAAAGGCCGGGATTCAATCGGAACTGGCCGAGGCGGAGAACAAGCGTCTCGGCGCGGAGAAGCTGGAACAACAGTACAACGAGAGGCTCCGCGACATAGACGCAGAGGCCCGGGCCCGCGTTCAAGCGGCGGTCAGGAACGCAGAGAAGATAGCGGCGGAGATAAAAGAGGAGGCCAGGCGGGACGTGAAGGACATGCTGGGCCGTGCCAGGGACGAGATCGAAAGGGACAAGACGCAGGCGCTCGTCGAGCTCAGGAATGATGTCGTCGACATGGCGCTAAAGGCCTCGGAGAAGGTCCTCAGGGAGACCATGGACGAGACCAGGCACAGAAAGGCTATCGCTGATTTCGTCAGGGACATGGAACGCATAAATGAGCAATCTTAGCGTATCAAGAAACTACGCGTCCGCCCTTTTCCATTTGGCGCGGGAGGCTGGCACCGCCACTCGCATTCGCGGAGACCTGGAAGGTCTCGTGAAACTGCTGGATGAGGCGCCCGGGTTCGCATCTTTCCTCGAATCGCCGGACATCTCGCGGCAGGAGAAGACGAGACTTCTCGAGCGTGCCTTCGGGGGCAGGGTGGAGGAATCGATGCTTCCATTTCTGTTTCTGGTCCTGAAACGCGACCGGATCGCGTTGCTCCCGGAGATCCTGTCCCAGTTTGAGAAGCTCGACGAGGAAGAGAGGGGCGTCCGGCGGGCCGAGGTGGTCTCGGCGGTTCAGCTCAGCAAGGACGAAAAAGAACTCATCATCTCGAAACTCCAGAGGATCACAGGGAAGGAAATACTCCTCCAGGACAGGGTGGACCCGGAGATCATCGGAGGGGTCGTGGTCTACGTGGACGGTGACGTGATTGACGGAAGCATCCGCGCACAGCTTGCGGAACTCAGGGCAACGCTTCTCGCCGTGCCCGTGCCCTAGCAGTCGAGGCAAAGGAGAGACAATGGCATTCAAGCCGGAAGAGGTCAGCACCGTAATCGGCCAGGAGCTTGAGAAGTATCGCGGCAAGCTCGAGATGAAAAGCGTCGGCACCGTCATACAGGTCGGAGACGGAATAGCGCGCGTCTGGGGACTGGACGACGTCATGGCCGGTGAGCTGGTCAAGTTCCCAAACGACGTCATGGGCATGGTGCTCAACCTCGAAACCGACACTGTCGGTGTCGTGGTATTCGGATCGAACGATGCGATCAGAGAAGGCGACGTAGTCAGCAGGACCGGCACCGTTGCACAGGTTCCTGTCGGCGAGGCGCTTCTCGGACGAGTCGTCAACGCGCTGGGACAGCCGATAGACGGCAAGGGTCCGATAGCCGCAAGGAAGTTCAGGCCCCTGGAGGGAAGAGCGCCGAACGTTGTCGAGCGGCGGCCGGTCCAACAGCCGGTGCAGACCGGCATAAAGGCGGTAGACTCGATGATTCCGATTGGAAGGGGCCAGAGAGAGCTCATAATCGGCGACAGACAGACCGGCAAGGGCGCCCTCGCCATAGACACGATAATCAATCAGAAGGGTCAGAATCTCTACTGCATTTACGTGGCCATAGGCCAGAAGGAATCGACCGTCGCCCGCGTCGTGAAGATCCTCGAGGACCACGGAGCCATGGAGCACACGACAGTCGTGGTCGCCACCGCCAGCGAACCCGCACCCATGCTTTACATAGCGCCGTACTCCGGCTGCGCCATGGGGGAGGAGTTTCTCTACACCGGAAAGGACGTGCTCTGCATATACGACGACCTCTCCAAACACGCGCAGGCATACAGGCAGCTCTCTCTTCTCCTGCGAAGACCGCCCGGAAGAGAGGCCTATCCGGGCGACGTGTTCTACCTCCACTCGAGACTTCTCGAGCGCTCGGCCAAGCTGTCAGACGAGCTCGGAGGAGGTTCGCTCACGGCGATTCCGATCATCGAGACCCAGGCCGGAGATGTTTCTGCGTACATACCAACGAACGTCATCTCCATCACGGACGGTCAGATATACCTCGAAGGCGACCTCTTCTATGCAGGGATACGGCCGGCCATCAACGTCGGCATCTCCGTCTCGAGAGTCGGCGGCAAGGCGCAGACACCGGCCATGAGAAAAGTCGCAGGGCGTCTTCGTCTCGACCTCGCCCAGTACTACGAGCTGGCCGCCTTCGCCCAGTTTGGGTCAGACCTGGACAAGATCACACTAGCGCAGCTCCTGAGAGGCCAGCGGGTGGTGGAAGTCCTGAAGCAGCCCCAGTATGAACCCATGTCACTGGAAAAGCAGGTCGCCATAATCTACGCGGCGGTGTCAGGATTTCTGGACGAACTTCCGGCCGAATCCATCAGGCGTTTCGAGCAGGAGTTCCTGGGATTTCTTGAAGCCGAATACCCCGACGTCCTGCACACGGTAAGACAGACAAAGGACCTGCCGGAGGCCGCCGAGGGAGAACTAAAGAAGGCCCTCGGGGTGTTTGTAGAAAAGTTCAAGAAGACGCCGGCGTAGACGGCGGGCCTGATACAGGGGAATCCCGGGGCCGGCGATAGTGAGTCCAGCGCAAGACAGCAAGCCGATTTGACCCTGCGGCGTGATAGATCGACGAGCGACTGTTAGATGACGTGCGGCGGGCCCGGCAACTGTAAATCGGGGAGCGAGTAACGTGCAATCGCTTCGTGACATCAGGCGAAGGATAAAGAGCGTTCAGAGCACCAGGCAGATTGCCAGGGCCATGGAGATGGTGTCTGCCGCCCGGCTGAAGCGCGCCCAGGCACGTCTCGTCGCGGCCAGGCCCTATGCCGATAAAATGGAAGCAGTGGTGAGGAGGATCTCGCTCTCGGACGCGCCGCAGGCGCATCCATTCCTCGTCCCGCGGGAACCGGGTGCGATCGGTATCTGCGTGATCGCCTCCGACAGGGGGCTCTGCGGCGCGTTCAATTCGAACGTTATCTCGAAAGCAGAACATCTAGCAGGAGAACTCGCGCGAAGAGAAGGCTGTGTCAGTGTGCGCTTTTCGCCGGTGGGCAAGAAAGCGACCAACTACTACAGAAGAAAAAGAGAAGACATTCTCTGCTATTTTCCAGAGCTGGGGGCCTTCGCGGACGTGAGTCTCACGCACCAGCTCGCGTCACGGCTGATGAACTACTTCCTGGACGGCGGGCTGGACGAGGTGTGGTTTGTCTACACACACTTCATATCGTCCGGTTCGCGCAGGGTGGTCGCGGAACGGCTTTTGCCGCTCGTCCAGCCGGAA
>Ga0315295_10001187_pt1 | contig 22383 bp, 19 predicted proteins | sample YL17G14_0_MG_FD_204453 | JGI IMG/M metagenome (GOLD analysis project Ga0315295, IMG submission 204453) | Sediment microbial communities from Yellowstone Lake, YNP, Wyoming, USA - YL17G14_0 | ecosystem: Environmental > Aquatic > Freshwater > Lake > Sediment | place: USA: Wyoming | collected...
CTCCACCGTGACGCCGGTCCCGTCACCAGACCCGAGGATCCCCATCGTCGTCGGCGTCACCGGACACCGTGACCTGCGCGACGAGGACGTCCGGCACCTCGAGAAGAAGGTCCGCGGGATCATTCGCGAGATGAGAGCGCGCCACCCGTACTCCCCCATCGTCCTGCTCTCTCCGCTCGCCGAGGGCGCGGACCGGCTCGTGGCCCGGGTCGCCCTCGAGCTGCCCGACGTGACCCTGGCGGTCCCCCTGCCCATGCCGCGCGCGGCGTACGAGGCGGACTTCCAGGCCGAAGGGTCCCTGGAGGAGTTCGACCGGCTGCTGCGCCGGGCGCGCTGGTCCTTCGAGCTGCCGCTGGTGAGGGGCGCCCGGGCCGCCGATCTCGCGCCCGGCAGCAACGCGCGCGAGGACCAGTACCGGCAGGTGGGCCACTACGTCGCCCGCCACAGCCAGGTGCTGATCGCGCTGTGGGACGGCGTCTCTTCCGAGCGCAGAGTGGGCACCCAGTGGATCGTGCGCTTCCGCCTCACGGGCGCCGACGACCCGCTGTCGGCGCGCGCCTTCCGCCTCGACCCGCCCGACGACGGTCCCGTCTACCACGTCGTCACGCCGCGCGTGAGCGCCCCTGTCCCGCGGGGCGTGCCCTTCGACCTGGTCGAGACGCACCCCGACGCGTGGGGCAGCCGGGAGCGCGCGCGGACGGCCCATGCGGGACTGCTCCACAGCGTGGAGACCCTGAACGAGGACCTGGGCCGTCTGCGCGACGGGGACGAGGCGGCCCTCCCGCGCAGCGCGCAGGGGCTGGTCCCGGAGGAGTCGGCCGCGGACCTGCAGCCCCCCTGCCAGGTCGTCCGCTCGCACTACGCAGCGGTGGACGCACTGGCCATCTTCTTCCAGGGGCGCTGGAGGCGGGCCCTGAAGGCCATCCTGGTCCTGGCCGCCGTCGGCTTCGTGTGCCTGCAGGCCTGGCTCGAGTACCAGCTGGACTGGTGGGCCCTGCTCGGCTACCCGGCGGCCTTCGGTCTCGCCTTCCTGGTGCTGCAGGCGGGCCGACGCGCCGCGCTGGCCGGCAAGCATCTCGACTACCGGGCGCTGGCCGAGGGCCTGCGGCTCCAGTTCTTCTGGCGGGTGGCGGGCGTGGACCAGCGCGTGCCGGACCACTACCTGCGCTCCCAGCGCTCGGAGCTGGCGTGGATCCGCCACGCCCTGCTGGCGACGGGGATCCCGCTGGAGGAGAGCGCGCCCGCGGCGGCGCGGGACGAGACGCGCTACCGGCTGGCCCTGCGCCACTGGATCGGGGGACAGATCCGCTACTTCCGCCGGGCCCTGGTCCGCCAGCGCCGGCACCTGCGCCGTTTCGAGCGCTGGGCGGAGCGGCTGCTCGCGACCGCCTTCGCGCTGGCCGTGGTGCTGGTCGTGCTGCAGGCCTCGTCGCACCTGCCGGAGCAGCTGCGGCACCTGCTGGCGATCGGGCTGAACATCGCCCTGGTCACCGGCACGCTGTTCCGTTTCTACGTGGACCGGCTGCTCCTGCACGAGCAGGTGCGCCAGTACGCGCGGATGGTCGAGCTCTTCCGGCTGGCGCGGCGGCAGCTCCGGCAGGCGCTGGACCGCCGGGACTACGACGCCGCGCAGGAGATCATGCTCAAGCTGGGCGAGGAGGCGCTGGCGGAGAACGCCAGCTGGCTCCTCATGCACCGCGAGCGCCCGCTGGACGTGCCCGGGTGAGAGCGGCCGGACGGGCCGCGGCGGTCACGCGCCGCCACGGCACGGCTGCGCCGTCACCGGGTGACCGGAGAACGTCATGACCTATGAACCGAGACCCCTCGACACCTCGGGCGTGAGCCTCGACCCCGGGCTCCTCGCGCTGACCGAGCAGTTGGCCCGCAACGCGCACGACATCTGGGCCCGGCAGCGCCTGGCCGAAGGCTGGACGCACGGCGCGCGGCGCGACGACGCCCTGCGACAGCACCCGGACCTGGTGCCCTACGCGGAGCTGCCCGAGTCCGAGAAGACGTACGACCGCGACGCCGCGCTGGAGACCCTCAAGGCCATCGTGGCGCTCGGCTACCGGATCGAGAAACGCTGAGCGCGCGGGCGGGGCCTACCTGGGGATGACGCTCGCGACCTTGAAGCGGAAGGAATACGTGCGCGGGCGGTCCTCGATGCGGAACACGAGGTCCACGCCGAACTCCTTGTCCGAGTACTGCGGGGCGGTGTCGTCCTCCGGCAGCAGCGGGCGGTGCAGCTGCTCCGTGCCGCCGGCCGGATCCACGAGGTAGTCCAGCGGCAGCAGGTAGTCGCTGTAGCGCTGCAGGCCGGGGATCTGGGTCGGCGGCTGGGTGTTGAAGCGGTCCGCCCACTTCGTGGGAGCGTGCGCGACCGCTCCGCTGTTGCCCCGCGGATCGTAGAAGACCGAGCGGTCCCACTCGATCCATGCGGGACGGTCCTGGCGGTTCTCGACCTGGAAGTAGAGCGCGTCCGGCGCCGGCCTGAAGCGGAACGACAGCTCGCGATCCTGGAAGGTGAAGGTGCTGCTGCCCGGCAGGATCTGCATGAACCGGTAGCGGTAGAGCGCTCCGGCCGAGCCCGGCGCCGCGGCGGTGGAATCCTGCGCCCCGCTCATGATGGTCTCGGGGACGCCGGGCCGCGCCGCCGGTGGAGGCGCGGCGGGCTCGGGCGGCGCGCCGGGCTGGGGACCCGACGCACAGCCACTCAGGAACGCGGCCAGGAGCGCCGCCGCGAGCAGGGGCAGTGACTTCGCGGATGCCACGTCGTCAGACTAGCCGCCCCGCCCGGGAGGGTCAAGGACTCCCGCGAGCCCCGGCCTCCCCCCGCGTGGCGCGCCCGAGCGCCTGACGCAGCGCGCCCTCGAGATCCGGGAACCGGAACACATGCCCCGCCGCGGTCAGCCGGGCGGGCGAGACGCGCGCGCTCGCGAGCAGCGCGCCGCCGGCCATCTCGCCCAGCAGCGCGCGCAGCGCGAACGCCGGCACCGGGAGCAGTGCCGGGCGGCCGAGCACGCGGCCCAGCGTGCGCGCGAAATCGCCGTTGCGCGCCACGCCCGGGGCGACGGCGTTCACGGGTCCCGACAGCCGTTCATCCTCGAGCAGACGCAGGAGCACGCTCAGGAGGTCGTCGAGGGCGATCCAGCTCCACCAGGCGCGGCCGCCCCCGAGCGGACCGCCCAGCCCCAGGCGGAACGGTGGCAGCATGCGCTCGAGCGCGCCGCCGCGGGATGCGAGCACCATGGCGATGCGCGGGTGCACCACGCGGATGCCAGCGGCCGAGGCGGGCACGGCGGCCTCCTCCCACGCGCGGCACACCTCGCTCAGGAAGCCCGTGCCGGGCGGGCTGGTCTCGTCCAGCGCCTCCTCGCCGCGGTCGCCGTACCAGCCCACGGCCGAGGCCGAGATCAGCACGCGCGGGGGGCCCTCGAGACGCGCGAGGGTCGTGGCCAGCAGGCGCGTGCCGCCCGACCGGCTCTCCAGGATCGAGAACCGGCGCGCTGCGGTCCAGCGCGCGCCGATGGGCTCGCCCGCCAGGTGGACCACCGCGCCGAAGCCCTCGAGGGCGGCCGCCTCGAGCGCCCCGCGCGCGGGGTCCCACGGGATCTCGCCGGGACCGGCCGCGTGCCGGGTGAGCACGGCGACCGAGTGGCCCCGCGCGCGGAGCACGGGCACGAGCGCACGGCCGACGAGCCCGCGCGCCCCGGTGACGAGCACGCGCAGCGGACCGCTCACGCCCACCCGGTCAGGCCGCCGGACCCGGCTTCTTCGTCTCCATCGAGGTCATGAAGGCCCTCAGGAAGTCCACCGGCACGGGGAAGATCGTGGTCGAGTTGTTCTCGGTCGCGATCTCGGCCAGCGTCTGCAGGTAGCGCAGCTGCAGGGCTGCCGGCTCGCGCCCGAGGACCGCCGCCGCCTCGGCCAGCCGCGCGGAGGCCTGGTACTCGCCCTCGGCGTTGATGACCTTGGCGCGGCGCTCGCGCTCGGCCTCGGCCTGGCGCGCGATGGCCCGCTGCATCTCCTGGGGCAGGTCCACGTTCTTGACCTCGACCGTGGTGACCTTCACCCCCCACGGCTCGGTCTGCCGGTCGATGACCTGCTGCAGCGCCTGGTTCAGCTTCTCGCGCTCGGAGAGCAGCTCGTCCAGCTCGGCCTGGCCCAGGATGGAGCGCAGCGTGGTCTGCGCGATCTGCGAGGTGGCGTAGAGGTAGTTCTCCACCTGCACCACGGCCTCCTGCGGGCTCACCACGCGGAAGTAGATCACGGCGTTCACCTTCACCGTGACGTTGTCGCGGGTGATGATGTCCTGCGGGGGCACGTCCATGGTGACGGTGCGCAGCCCGACCTTGACCGGACGGTCGATGAGCGGGATGAGGAGCACCAGCCCGGGCCCGCGCTCGCCCACCAGGCGGCCGAGGCGGAACACCACCAGCCGCTCGTACTCGCGCACGACGCGGATGGCGTTCGCGAGGATCACGATCCCGAGGAACACCAGGAACAGCAGGAACGGTGCGAGAATCATGATTGTGCCTCCTTGGCAGGGCGCACCCGCAGGGTGAGCCCCTCGACGGCCGCTATGACCACTTCCGAACCCGCCTCCACGTCCGACTCGCTCGTTGCATTCCACAGCTCGCCCGAGACGCGCACGCGCCCCGTCGGCGCCAGACGCTCCACCGCCGTGGCCCGCAGGCCCACCAGGCCCGAGCGGCCGGTCGTGACCTTGAGCCGCTGCGCGCTGAGTCCCTTGCCCACGATGAACAGGAAGAATACGGCGGTGGCGCCCGTGGCCCCCAGGATGATGGACCACGAGAGCCGCGTGCCCTCGCCCTGGAACAGGATCACCGAGCCCAGCACGAGCGAGATGACGCCCCCCGTGGCCAGCAGGCCGTGGCTCACGACCTTGACCTCGGCCAGGAAGAACGCGATGGCGAGCACGATGAGCGCCACGCCGGCGTAGTTCACGGGGAGGGTCGAGAGCGCGAGGAAGGCCAGGATGAGGCAGATGCCGCCCACCACGCCGGGCAGGATGGCTCCCGGGTTCTGCAGCTCGAAGAGCAGCCCGTAGAAGCCGAGCAGCATGAGGATGTAGGCCACGTTCGGGTCCACCAGCACCCCCAGCAGCTTCTGCCGCAGCGTGGGCTCGATGCGGTCGCGCGGCAGGCCCGCGAGCGCGAGCGTGGTCTCGACGCCGGCGCGCGAGATCTGCAGGCCGTCGGCCTGCTCGAGCAGCTCGTCCAGGGAGTTGGCCACGAAGTCCACCACGCCCAGGTCCACGGCCTCGGTCTCGCTCGCAGCCACGGCCTTGCGCACGGCCTCCTCCGCCCAGCGCACGTTGCGGCCGCGCTGCTGCGCCACGGTGCGCGCGAAGGCGGCCGCGTCGCTGGTGGCCTTGCGGGCCAGCGTGGAGTCCATACCGCCCTGCAGGTTCACGGGCGTGGCCGCGCCGATGTTGGTGCCCGGGCACATCGCCGCCACGTCGCCCGCCATCACGATGAACACGCCGGCCGAGGCCGCCCGCGACCCCGCGGGCGACACCCAGGTGAGGATGGGCACCTTCGAGGCGAGCATGCGCTTGACCATGCTGCGCATGCTGGTCTCGAGGCCGCCGGGCGTGTCGATCTCGACCACCAGCGCCCGGTAGGACTCGCGCTCGGCGCGATCCACGGCCGAAGCCAGCGCCTCGGCGGTGACCGGAGAGACCGGCCCCTCGAGGCGCAGCACGAGCAGGCGGCCCGCCGCCGGCTTCGCCGCCGCGCGCGCCTGCTTGCGGGCCTCCGCGAGCCGGCTCGCGCGCGCTTGCGGCACCGTCACCCAGAGCAGCCCCACGGCGGCTCCCAGCACGAGCAGCACGCCGGCGATGCCGAGCACGATGGGCGCCAGCGGCAGCCGCCGTCGCGCCGGGCGCAGGAGGTGCGGCACGTCCCGCGCCGCCCTGCGTCTCCGCGGCCGGATCCCGATGAGCCTTCTCATGGCGACTCCTCCCCCGCGCGCCGGGCCAGCGCCGCGCGCCACGCCTCGACGTACTTGAGCCCGCTGCCGGTGTCGTAGATCACCACCCGCTCCCCCGGCTCGACCTCGCCGCCGGCCCTCAGTTGACGCAGCGCGGCCAGCGTGGCGCCGCCCTCGGGGCAGACGAAGCAGCCCTCGCGGGCGGCCAGCTCGAGCATGCCGTCGAGCATCTCCTCCTCGCTCACGGCCACCGCCGTGCCACCGCTCTCGCGCAGGGCGCGCAGGATGAGGCGGTCGGCGAACGGCGCGGGAACGCGCAACCCGCTCGCCAGCGTCCAGGCGTCCGCCCAGGGCGCGGCCGTGGCCGCGCCCTCGTCGAAGGCGCGCACGACCGGGGCACAGCCGCGGGCCTGCACGGCCACGAGGCGCGGCAGCGGCCCGTCGATCCAGCCCAACTCGCGCAGCTCGAGGAAGGCGAGCCACATGCCCACCAGGCCCGTGCCCCCGCCCGTGGGATAGATGATGACCTCGGGCAGCCGCCAGAGCGACTGCTCGGCGATCTCGTAGCCCAGGGTCTTCTTGCCCTCGAGCCGGAACGGCTCCTTGAAGGTGGCCACGTTCCACCAGTCCGGGGATGGCGCCCAGTGCGCGAGCTCCCTGCCCGCCTCGGTGATGGTGCCGGGCACCAGCTTCACCTCGGCGCCGAAGGCGCGCTGCTCGAGCACGAACGCCTCGGGCGTGTCCTCGGGAACGGCGATGCGGCAACGCAGCCCCGCGGCGGCGGCGTAGGCGGCGGCCGCGCTGCCCGCGTTACCGGCCGAGGGCAGCGCGATGGCGGTCTTGCCGAAGGCGACGGCGCCGTTCACCGCCAGCGCGAGCCCCCGCGCCTTGAAGGACTGCGTCGGGTTCGGCGACTCCTCCTTCATCCACAGTTGCGCGACGCCCGTCTCGCGCGCCAGCCGCGTCAGCGGCAGCAGCGGCGTACCCCCCTCGCCCAGGCGCACCGCCGGGAAGTCGGGCGCGAAGGGCAGCACCGAGCGGTAGCGCCACAGGTCGGTGCCGAAGCGGGCCAGCGAATCGCGCGGCACCTCGGCGCGCACGCGCGCGAGGTCGTAGCGCGCCACCAGGGGCTGGCCGCACGAGGGACAGACCCGGCGCGGCTCGGAGAGGTCGCACGAGCCCCCGCAGGCGGGGCAGTCGAGGTCCGCGAGGTACGGATTGAAGGACGAGAGGGGCGCCATCACGGCCGCTATGAAGCGCCGATTGCCGGGCCGCGTCAAGGGGGCGGCGCATGGCGCGGGCGGTGCGACGCGGCCTACGGCCGCCCGCGCCGCCGGCGCGTCTCGAGCGTCGCCTCTTCCTGTTCCAGCTCCTCGCGCAGCTTGAGGAAGGACTCGTAGCGCAGCCGCGAGACCTGGCCGTCCGCCACCGCGGCGCGCACGGCGCAGCCGGGCTCGTTCCCGTGGCGGCAGTCGGTGAAACGGCACTCGCCGAGGAAGCGCCGGAACTCCACGTACGCCTGCTCGAGGTCGCGCGAGCCGATGCCCCACAGGCCGAAGGCCCGCACGCCCGGCGTGTCGATCAGCTCCAGGCCGGGCTCGGGCTGCAGCAGCACGGCGGCCGTCGTCGTGTGGCGGCCCTTGCCGGTCTTCTCGTTCACCTGCCCCACCAGCAGCTCGAGCGCCGGCACCAGCGTGTTGAGCAGCGTGCTCTTGCCCACGCCCGAGTGCCCCACGAAGAGCGAGCGCCGCCCGCGCAGCGCGTGGCGCAGGGGCTCCACGCCAGCGCCCGTCAGCGCGCACACGGCGTGGCAGGGCACGCCGGCACGCTCGTAGCCGTCGAGCAGCTCGCGGGCGGCCTCCGCCGTGCCCAGGTCGGTCTTGTTGAGCACCAGCCGCGCGGGGATGCCGGCGTGCTCGGCTTGCGCCAGCACGCGGTCGGCGAGCCCCGGCCGGAACTCGGGATCGGCCAGCGAGGCGACCAGCACCACCTGGTCGAGGTCCGCGGCCACGACCTGCTCGATGGGCTGCTCGCCCGCGGCCCGGCGCGAGAAGGCGTTGCGGCGCGGCTCGACCTCGTCCACCACGGTCTGGCCGCGCTCGGTGGTGATGCGCACGCGGTCGCCCACCACCACGGCGTTGCCGAGGGCCTTCTTGCGGCCCATGAGCCGGCCGCGCACGGTGGCCGCGCACAGGGTGCCGTCCTCGCCCAGCAGCGCGCAGGCGCCGAAGTCCACCCGCACGACGAGCGCCGTGCCCGTCACCGCGGCGCCGGCCGCCGGGTCGCGGCTCAGGCCCAGCCCCCCGGGCCGCTCACGGGCAGCGTGATGGTGAAGCACGCGCCCTGCCCGGGCGGGCTCTCGGCGGTGATGCGCCCGCCGTGGTTGGTGACGATGCGGTACGAGGTGGAGAGCCCGAAGCCGTGGCCCTCGGCCTTGGTGGTGAAGTGCGGCTCGAAGATGCGCGTGAGGTTCGAGGCCGCGATGCCGGGGCCGGTGTCGGTGACCACCACCCGCACCAGGCGCCCGCGCTCGTCGGCGGAGGTCGTGACGCCGATGATCCCGCGGGCCGACGGCTTCTCCTTCAGGGCGTCGGCCGCGTTCATGAACAGGTTCAGCAGCACCTGCTGCAGCTGGCCCGGGTCGGCGCGCAGCGCCGGCACCTGCTCGGAGAGGCGGAGGTCCCACTCCACGCCGTCGAAGCGGTTCTGCGTGCGCACGAACTCGACCGAGCGCTGGATCAGCGCGTTCAAGTCCACGCGCTCGATGTTGAGCTCGGCGCGCGAGAAGTCCATCAGCCCCCGCGCCATGGCCTCCATGCGCTTCGACTGCTCGATGATGATGCGGCCGCGGCGCTCGACGTGCTCGTAGACCTTGCGCTCGGCGTCCTTGAGCAGCATCTGGGCGTGGCCGCTGATGGCGGCCAGCTGCGTGCGCAGCTCGTGGCCGATCTCGGCGGCCATCTCGCCCTTCGCCGCGAGGCGCTCGGTGTGGATGATCTGGCTCTGGGCCTTGCGCAGCTCGACGTAGCGCTTGCCCGACTCGTAGATCATGAAGAGCGGGGCGAAGAACAGCGCGACGCCCAGGTAACCGATGGCGCGGTAGGCGATCACCATCAGGGGCGAGAGCAGGAACGCCGCGCCGTCCTCGAGCAGCCGCTCGGCGTAGAACCAGTCCTCGCGCAGCACGCGCCGGTAGGGCCGGTCGGTGGACCAGGCAACGGCCACCGCGACCAGTGCGCGGTTCACGAGCAGGAAGCAGACGAACAGGGCGAGCACCGCGGGGATCATGCGCAGCGCCAGCAGCTGGCCACCGTGCACCCCCTCGACCGCCAGCCCATGCAGCCCCTCGCGCGTGCCCCCGAGCAGCGCGAAGCCCCAGCCGGCGACCCACATGGTGACGGTCATCTGGCCGCCGTTGAAGAAGGCGCGCACCCAGGGCTTGCGCAGCACGAACAACTCGGCCAGCACGGTGCTCACGGCCGCGATCCACATGGCGGGCGCGTGCCCCCAGAGCATGGCCGCGGTCAGGGTGGCGCTCGAGGACAGGCTCCAGGTGGCTTCGCCCGAGATGGTGCTCAGCCACATCCTCTCGGACACGACGCAGATGAGGATCCACGCAGCGTAGTGGGGCCACAGTGCGGGCATGCCGCCGGGCAGGTGGAGGGCGAGCAGCGCCACCGCCACCACGACGACGGCGATGACGTAGGCGCGGAGCCTCGGGCTCACGAGCCACCCCCCACCGGCACGACCCCGAGACCGGGCCGCTCGGAGAGCGCGATCACGCCCTTCTCGCGTGGCGCGCCGTCGAACGGGTCGTGCCGGAGCAGCCAGTGGCCGTCCAGGTCGAGCACGTCGGCCAGCGGGGCCAGTTGGGCCGCGGCCGACAGGGCCAGGCTCGACTCCACCATCGAGCCCAGCATCACGCGGAGCCCGAGCGCGCGCGCGGCGTGGATCATGCGCAGCGTCTCGCGGATGCCCCCCGTCTTCATGATCTTGAAGTTCACGCCGTCCACGCGGCCCTTCAGGTTCCCGAGGTCGGTGAGGTGGTGCACGCTCTCGTCGGCGAAGACCGGGATGCCGCTGCGCTCGCGCACCCAGCGCAGGCCGTCGAGGTCCGCGCGCGGCACGGGCTGCTCCACCAGGTCGATGCCGAGCGGCTCGATGGCGCGCAGCACGCGCACGGCCTCGGCCGGGCTCCACGCCGTGTTGGCGTCCACCTGCAGGCGGCCCCGGTAGCGGGCGCGCACCCGTCGCAGGTTGTCCACGTCGCCGGGCCCGCCCAGCTTCACCTTGAGGATGGGGAACTCCAGCACCGCCTCGAGCTTCTCCTCCATCTCGGCGGGCGAGGCCATGCCGAGCGTGACGCACGAGAGCGGCGTGTCCGCGCGGTCGAGGCCGAGCATCCGCCACACCGGCAGGCCCAGCTTCCGCCCCAGCCAGTCGTGCAGCGCCATTTCGAGCGCGGCGCGCGCCGCCCACTGGCCCTTGAGCGTGGCGGACAGCCGGCGCTCGAGGGCCTCGAGGGCGAACGGGTCGTCGCCCAGCAGCGGCACCCACGTGTCGAGGGCGGCCTGGGCCAGCGCGCGGCTCTCGCCGTAGTAGCGCGAGGGCGCGGCCTCGCCGATGCCCTCGATGCCCTCGTGCTCGATGCGCACCAGCAGGTTCTCGTGGCTCTTGCGCGCCCCGACCGCGATGCGGAACTCGTAGGTGGTGACCAGGTCGAGGGGCTCATGACGCAGGCGCATGATCCCTCCTCCAGGCGACCAGCGCCGCGGCCAGCGGCCCCGCGCCGAAGCGCACCGGGTCGGTGGCCGGCAGTCCCGTCTCGAGCGCGGCGCCCTCGCAGGCGGCACGCGCCGCGCGGTCGTCCAGGCCCAGGGTGTTGAGCGCCACGGCCACGACCCGGGCGGGCCGGAGCCAGCGGGCCGCCTCCTCGTGCGCCTCGACCAGCATCGCCAGCGGCGGGATCGGGAACTGCCCCGGTGCCGCGCTCACCCGCAGGTGCGTGCGGCCGGCCTGGTGGCAGAGCACGAGGGCGGACGGGCAGGCCCCGTGCAGGATCCCGAGCGCCACGCCCGAGTAGGCCGGGTTGTGGAGCGCGCCCTGGCCCTCGACGATGACGTAGTCCGCGTCCCGCGCCGCCGCGAGCACCAGCTCCTCCGTGAACCCGGCCACGAAGTCCGACGGCACGGCGTCCACGGTGACGCCGTGGTCGGCCACGAACATGCCGGTCTGCCCGGTGGCGACGAAGGCGGCCCGCTCACCGCGCCGCGCCAGCTCGCGCTCGATCTCGACGGAGGCCGTCATCTTGCCCACGTTGCAGTCACTCCCCACCGTGAGCACGACCGTCGAGCCGACTCCGGCCGCGCGACCGGCCGCGACCGGCCGGCGCGCCGGCGGGCGCCGGGCGTCGTGGATGCGCGCCCCCGTGCGCAGGGCGGCGGCCGCGAGCTCCGGGTCGTCCGCCAGGAACGCGTGCAACCCCGAGAGCACGTCCCAGCCGCGCTCGAGCGCCTCCAGCACCGGGGCGCGCCACGCGGGGGGCAGATCACCGCCCTGCGGCGCCACGCCGACCAGCAGGCTGTCGGCGCCCGCCGCGGCCGCGGCCGCCACGTCGGCCACCACGGGCACCGTCCCGCCGACGCCCGCGCACTCCTGGGCCGTGCGCCCCGCGCGGGTCGAGTCGATCACCGCCGCCACCTCCTCCGGCCGGTAGCGCAGCACGCCGACGGCCGTCTTGGCGTCCGAGGGCGAGAACCTCCCCTCGGCCAGAAGTGCGAGCTTCCGCGGTCGTCCGAACATGCCTCAGCGCAATGAGTCGTAGACCTGGATGTAGCGGTCCACCATGTCGTCCACGTCGAAACGCTCGCCGGCGATCCGGCGGGCGCGGCGTCCCATCTCGCGGCGCAGCTTCTCGTTCCTGAGCAGCCTGAGCACGGAGTCGACGCTGCCCCGGACGTCCTCGGGATCGTGCAGGAACCCGGTCACGCCATGCTCCACGACCTCGGGGAGTCCCCCGATGTTGGAGGCCACGACAGGCACCTCGGCGCTCATGGCCTCGAGGGCCACGAGGCCGAAGCTCTCGGACGAGCTGGGCAATAGGAAGACATCGGCAAGCGGGAGCAGTTCCTCCATGCAATCCTGGTTCCCGAGGAAGAGCACGTCCCGTTCCACGCCGAGCTCGCGGGCCTGCTGCTCGGCGGCGGGCTTCTCGGGCCCGTCCCCGATCATCACGAGCTTGCACGGCACCTGCTTGCGGACCTCCGAGAACACGCGAATCACGACCGGTATGTTCTTGACCGGCCGGAAGTTGGACGCGTGCATCAGCACCCTCGTGTCGGGCGGGGCGAGGCGCAGCCCCGAGCGGCGGCGCGGCGCGAAGACCTCCGTGTCCACGAAGTTGTAGACGACCTCGATGGGCCTCGTGATGCCCAGCGTGGCCCGGGCCCGCTCCGCCAGGTAGCGGCTCACCGCCGTGACCCGGTCGCTCGACTGGACACTGAACTGGGTGACCCGGAAGTAGGCGGGCTCGACCCCCACCACGGTGATGTCGGTGCCGTGCAGCGTGGTCACCACGCCCAGCTGGCGCGGCAGCAGCAGCTGGCGCGCCAGGTAGGCGCTCGCGGCGAAGGGCATGGCGTAGTGCACGTGCAGCACTTCGAGGCCGTGGTTCTCCACCACCTCGACCATCTTGGTGGCGAGCGCCAGGTTGTTGGGCGGCTGCTCGAAGACCGGATAGGTGACCGGCGTGACCTCGTGGAAGGCGACGTTCGACTGGAACGTGCGCAGCCGGAAGGGCAACCGGTGGGCGATGAAGTGCACGTCCCAGCCGCGGCGGGCGAGCGCGCGACCGAGCTCGGTGGCGACGACCCCGCTCCCCCCGAAGTGCGAGTAGCAGGTGATGCCGATGCGGCGCCGCTTCTGGGTGCGCGGGGGCCGGGCCTGCTTCGCGCGGGTCCTCCCGGCGCCCGATGCGGAGCCGACCGCACGGCGTCTGCGTTTCTCGGGACTCATCGTGGACCTCCATGCAGGCCGGCGGGCAGCAGGGCGCGCGCGTCCGTCACCGGCACCGGGCCCCGCAGGCGGTAGCCCTCACCGTAGCGGGCGCCGATCGTGGCCCCCAGGGAGCGCGCCCGGGACTCGACCTCCTCGAGGAAGCCGGGGGCCGTGAGATAGGTCGCCGGGCCGCGCTCCGGGTCGAGCTGGCTCGCGTGCGCGCGCACCGCGCGCATGCGGCGCTCCCACACCGGGCTCACGTCCACCACCAGGTGCGGCCGCGAGGCCGAGCGGTAGAGCGCGAAGAGCAGCCGCTCCGGCCGGTACCGCTCCCCGGGGGCCTCGATGCGCGCCAGGCCCGACAGGTAGCAGGCGCGCGCCACGAGCTGCGAGGCCTCGACGTGGTCGGGATGGACGTCGTCGGGGTCGGGGGCCACCACCAGGCGGGGCCGGTGCCCGCGCAGGCAGGCGACGACGGCCAGCTGCTGCTCGCGGTCGCCGCGATCGAGCCCCAGGTCGGGCAGGCCGAGGCTGCCGCGCCAGGCCACGCCCAGCTCGCGCGCGGCGGCCGCGGCCTCGGCCGCGCGCGCCTCCACGTCGCCGCGCGTGCCCATCTCGCCGCGGGTGAGGTCCGCGATCCCCACCGCGTGGCCGTGCGAGGCCAGCAGGGCCGCGAGCCCGCCGGACGACAGCTCCACGTCGTCGGGATGCGCTCCGAAGAACAGGGCATCGAGCATGTTCACAGCTCCACGACCAGGTGCTCGTTCACGCCGCGCTCCAGGGCGCGCGCGTGCTCCGCAGCCAGGACGCTCAGATCCGACGCGACCCCGCGCCCGCGCCGGGCCACGATCTCGAGCAGGGCGAGCCGCCGCTCCTGCAGCCGGTCCCCCGGCAGCAGGTAGTAGCGCAGGCGCAGCCACTCCGGGTGCTGACGCTCGAGGCGATGGCGCACCTTGCCCGTGAGCCCCTGCAGCAGGCGCTGGAACTGATAATCCACCTTCCCGCGCGCGGACTCCACCATCTGGGGCAGGCTCGCGTCCACCTCGCGCACGGAGCCGGCCAGACGCTCGAGCCCGGCGAGGGCGCCGGCGTGGGCGCGCTCGAGGTCGGCCCGCGTCGCGGCGGGCACCGAGCGCTCGGCCAGCCGGCGCAGCACGACGTCCGCGCCCGTGACGACCTCCCACGGCTCCGCCCCCGAGGCCTCGAGCAGGGCGACCGCCGCCGCCGGCAGCCAGGTGAGCCCCAGCCTCGGCACGGGGCAGGCGGCCCGCACCTCCAGCATCTCGAAGACCTCGCGCAGCTGCGCGAGGTAGGCGATCTCGCCCGGGCCGCAGGCCATGGCCACGGTCGGGAAGACCGCGTCCTGCACGACCGGGCGCAGGGCCACGCTGGGCGAGAGCGCTCGTGCGGCGCCGGCGGCGCGCGCCCCGGCCAGCGAGAGCTTGTGCCGGGCGCCGCCCTCGACGGCGAAGACGAACGACTCGAGCGCGGCGTCCGAGAGCGGCCGCCGGCCCGTCCGGCCCTCGAGCCACGCCCCCGCGGCGCGCGCCGCCGCCGCCAGGGCCTCGCCGCGCTCCAGGTAGCGCTCGAGCACCGGGCGCGAGGCCGCTCGGAACTCCGGCAGGCGCGGATCCACCACCACCAGCCCCTCGTCCGCGAACAGGGCCAGCATGAGCGCGCTCTGGGCCTCGCCCAGGTCGCGCGCCCGGGCCAGCGAGTCCCGCAGCAGGCCGGCCGCGGCGGCCTGCCCCGGCAACCCCTCCCACGCGCGCAGCGCCTCCTCTCCCAGCGCCGCGAGCGCCCCGGTCGCGATGGCGCCCACCAGTCCCCCGTCCGCGTGCGCCGCGTCGGGCAGCGCCGCCTCGTGCAGCGTGAGGGCCGCGTCGGCGAAGGTGGCCGTGCGGATCTCGGCGAAGTCCGAGTCCTCGCTGTGGGTCCAGAACAGCGGCACGCACGGCACGCCCGTGCGCTCGCCCGCCACTGCCGCGAGGCCCACGGTGGTCGCGGTCTTGTGCAGCGAGTAGAGCGGGCCGCCGAGCGGCGCCGGCTGCTGCCCGGCCACCGCGCACACGGCCTCGCCCCGCGCCAGCCGCTCGAGCGCCGCGAGCGAGCGCGGCGAGGCCCCGAGCCGGCGGTGGTAGTCGGCCAGCTCGGCGGCCAGCGGCGCGGGCAGCGGCGCGCGCTTCGCCCGGGCGAGGTCCGCGAGCGTGGCCGTGTCGCCCCAGCGGGCGGCGAAGCGCTCGCGCGCCAGCGGCCCCTCCACGGTCACGTCGTGCGTGATGGGATCGAAGAGACGGTCGTAGGGAGGCTCGGGGCGGGGCGCGACGCGCGCGCGCACGCCGAAGGAGACGCGGGCCGGGTCGGGCACGGCAGGGCGAGGCGGGTCGCCCGGGATCGGGACGGACATGAGAGAGCGCATCCTAGTCCGGACGATTCACGAACCGCAAGCCGGGAGCGCCGGATGCGCGGCGCCCGCGCGCGGGCGCATTCCGCTTGACGCTCGCGCAGGGGCGGCCCAGTATCCACGGGCTTCGCTGCTGCCAGGCGTCGCCCCGCCCCCGGAGGGGCCCCGCCACCGACCCGCTCCAAGACGAGGCCCGCACCGCGTGATCCCTGGGCAGACATCCCCCGAGGAAGCCCGCCAGGCCACCCTCCAGGCCATCTGGACCTTCCCCTCCGTGTTGGGCAGCGCCTTCGTGGTGGCCTGGGGCGCGGAGGCCGCCCAGTTCTACGTCTCCCAGGGGCTGGCGCTCGCCGTGCTGGCCTGGCTCCAGACGCTGCCCGAGTTCGCGGTCGAGGCCGCCATCGCCTGGAACCGGGACATCCCGCTCATGACCGCGAACTTCACCGGGTCGCTGCGGCTGCTCACGGGCGTGGGCTGGCCCATGATCTGGATCGTCTTCGCGGTCACGCGCTGGCAGCGGGGCGAGCGCGACCCGTGGCCGAGCATCCGCCTCGACTCCGAGCACGCGGCCGAGGTCGTGGGCCTCGTGCCACCCCTGCTCTACTTCGGCTGGGTCATCATCAAGGGCTCGCTCGACCTCGTGGACGCGGGCGTGCTGCTCGCGCTCTACGTGGCCTACCTCGCGCTCCTCAACCGCATCCCGCCCAAGGAACACGAGGACATCGAGGATGTCGCCTTCGTGGCGCGGGCCGTGATACGCATGCCGCCGGCGCGCCGCTGGCTGTCCATCGCCGGGCTGTTCCTGGTGGGCGGCGCAGTCCTCTGCCTGGTGGCCTTCCCGTTCCTCGAGAGCATGAAGGGGCTGGCCTTCACCCTGGGGATCGCCCCCTTCGTATTCGTGCAGTGGGTGGCGCCGTTCCTCTCGGAGTTCCCGGAGAAGACCAGCGCCTTCTACTGGGCGCGCAGCCGTGGCAAGGCCGGGATGGCGCTGATGAACATGGTGTCGTCGAACATCAACCAGTGGACCGTGCTGGCCGCGATGATCCCCATCGTCTACTCGATCTCGCTCGGCCGGCCGGCGTCGATCCCCATCGGCGAACACCGCGTGGAACTGCTCCTCACGCTGCTTCAGAGCATGCTGGGGATGATCATCCTGGCCAACTTCCGGTTCGAGGGATACGAGGCGGCGGGCCTCTTCGTGCTGTGGTTCGCGCAGTTCATCCAGCCGCACTGGCGCGAGGAGGTCACCATCCTCTACGCGGTGTGGCTCGCGATCGAGTTGGTCTCCACGGCGTGGCGCCCCGGCCGCCTGCGGGCCTTCCAGGTGTTCCCGTCGCTGTGGAAGCGCCACGGTAAGGGACACGCGGCGGTGCACCGGAGCTGACGAGGCGGCCCGCGGGCCCGCCTACCTCCGCTTCAGCCGCCCCGCCAGCGAGCGCAGCAGCGACTCGACCACGGCGATCTCCTCCACGCGGAAGAGGCGCATGAGCGCCCAGCCCGCGCCCGCGGCCAGCACCAGGGCGGTGACCACCAGCAGCCCCTCGACGGCGATGCCACGGTGCCACGACGTCCCCAGGCGCGCCAGGCCCAGCGCGCAGGCCAGCCCCACGAGCAGCGACGCGGCGCCCACGCGCAGCAGGGTGCGCAGGATGCGGCGCCCCTCGAGCGGCCCGACGCGGCGGCGCAGGTAGAGCGCGAGCTGGAGGAAGTTGCCCACGGCGGTGACGGAGGTGGCGAGGGCCAGGCCGCGGTGGCCCAGGCCGAGGAAGGCGAGCGGCCCGATGAACAGCAGGTTGAGCGTCAGGTTCAGCGCCACCGACACGAAGGAGGCCTGCACGGGCACGCGCGTGTCGCCGAGGGCGTAGAAGGTGCGCGTCATCACCCCCACGGCCGCGAAGGCGGGCAGCCCCAGGCAGTACATGATCAGCGCACCCGCCGTCTCGACCGTGTCCCCGGAATGGAAGCGCCCGTGCTCGAACAGCAGCGCGATGACCGGCTGGGCGAGCACCGCGAGCCACACCGCGGCGGGCACCGTGAGCAGGAACACGAGCCGCAGCGTGGCCGAGAGCGTGGCCTTGAGCCCCGCCATGTCCTTCTCCACCGCCGCGCGCGACAGCTCGGTCATGCTCACCGTGGCGAGCGCCACGCCGAAGACCCCGATTGGCAGCTGCATCAGGCGGAAGGCGTAGTAGAGCCAGGAGACGCTGCCCTGCCGCAGGTGGCTCGCGATGATGGTGCTCACCGCGATGTTGATCTGGGTCGCGGCCAGGCCCACCGTGGCCGGCAGCATGAGCAGTGCGACGCGGCGCACGCCGGGGTGCCAGCGCGGCCATTCGAGCCGCAGCCGGAAGCCGAGACGTCCGAGGGCGGGAAGCTGGCCGCCGAACTGCAGCAACCCACCGAGCACCACGCCGATCGCCATCGCCACGATGGTGGGCTGCCCGAGCATGCGCATCACCGGGATGAGCGCCAGCCCCCCCACCACCATGCCGACGTTCAGCAGCGTCGGAGCCAGCGCCGGCACCCCGAAACGCCCGCGCGCGTTGAGCATCCCCATGGCCGCGGCAGCCAGCGCCACCGCCGGGAGGAACGGCAGCATCACGCGCGTGAGAAGGTTGGTGAGATCCAGCTTGGTGAGGCCGCCGAGCGTCTGCGGCACCTCCTCGAAGCCGCCCGCCAGGAGTCGCACGATCTGCGGTGTGAAGATCCACCCGACCGCGCACAGGGCGAGCAGCACGGCCAGCAGGGTCATCATGAGCTGCCGCCCGAGCGCCCAGGCCTCGTCCTCGCCGCGCTTCAGGCGGTACTCCGTGAAGGTGGGCACGAAGGCCGACGACATGGCGCCCTCGGCGAAGAGGTCGCGCAGCAGGTTGGGGATGCGGAAGGCGACGTTGAACGCGTCCGTGGCGAAGCCCGCGCCGAAGAACATGGCCATCACCTGGTCGCGCACCAGACCGGTGACGCGCGACAGCAGCGTCGCCGCGCCGACCATGCCGGCGCTCTTCGCCACGGCGCGCTCGCGGCTCACGCCCGCCCCGCCGCCGTTTGTCACGCCGGGACCCCGGTGCTAGCGTGCCGCGCCATGCTGCTCGCCACCCTCGCCCCCGCCGCGCAGGCGGCCTCCGACATCACGCCGTGGCAGGCCGCGGTGCTGGGCGCGATCCAGGGCGTGACCGAGTTCCTCCCCATCTCGAGCAGCGCCCACCTGTACGTGGTGCCCGAGCTGCTGGGCTGGCGGTACGAGGGCGTGGCCTTCGACGTGGCCCTGCACTGGGGCACGCTGCTGGCGCTGCTCGCCGCCTTCTGGCGCGACTGGCTGGGCCTGTTCCGCCTGGCGCTGGCCGGCGGCCGGGACGAGCGCGCGGGCGCCCTCGGGACGCTGCTGCGCCTGGCGGTGGCCTCGGTGCCGGCGGCCGTGGCGGGCGTGCTGCTGCAGGACGTGGTGGAGGAGCGGTTCCGCGCACTGCCGCTGCAGGCCGCCACGCTGGTCGTCTTCGGCCTGGCCCTGTGGCTGGCGGACCGCGCGCGCCGGGGCGGCCGCACCGCGGACGTGCCCGGCTGGGGCACGAGCCTCCTCGTGGGCGTCGCGCAGGCGCTGGCGCTCGTGCCGGGCGTGTCGCGCTCCGGCATCACGATGACCGCGGGGCGCCTGGCGGGGCTCGACCGGGTCTCCGCGGCGCGCTTCTCGTTCCTGCTGGCCACCCCCATCACCTTCGGGGCCGGGCTGGTCGAGCTGCGCCGCCTGCCCCACGACCTGCCCGTCCTCGCGCTGGCGGTGGGCGTGGCCACGTCCGCCCTGGTGGGGCTGCTCGCCATCCACGGGCTCATCCGCTGGCTCGGCCGGGCGGGCTTCGGGGCGTTCTTCGCGTACCGCGTGGTGCTGGCCGCGCTCATCCTCGGCTGGCTCGCGCTGCGCTGACGGCCGGAGGTCCCTTCCCCTCGCATCGCTCCTTCCCTGCGCGCCGGCCGGCTCAGCGGCTGAGGTCCTTCTTCTTCATCCTGTCCTGGAAGTAGCGCTCCAGCCGGTCGCGCAGCTGGATGCGGGCACGGTGCAGACGCGACTTCACCGCCGCCACCGACAGGCCCAGGATCTCGGCGACCTGCGCGTTCGAGAGCTCCTGGATGTCCCGCAGCACGAACACCGTGCGCAGCTCCTCCGGGAGCCGCTGGATGCCGTCCTCCATGACCTGCCGGGTCTCGGCGGTGAGCAGCTCCTCGGGCGGCTGCTCGGACCAGTCCGGCAGCTGCAGCGGCTCCGAGTCCTCGCTGGGGCTCTGCGACTGCTCGAGCGAGACGTGGTTGTCCCGCCGCTTGCGGTACTTCATCAGGCTCGCGTTGGTCGCGATGCGGTAGAGCCAGGTCGAGAACGTGGACTCCGCCTTGAAATTCCCCAGGCCCCGGTAGGCCGAGAGGAAGGCGTCCTGCAGGGCCTCGGCCGCGTCGTCCTCGTGGCGCAGGATCTTGTAGGACAGCCGGTAGACCTTGTCCTGGTAGCGACGCACCAGCTCGTCGAAGGCACGGGTGTCCCCGCCCTGCGCGACGCGCACCAGTCGCTCGTCGGTCTCGGTGCCGTACCGGTCGGCCATCTCTCCCATCCTCACGCCGGGCGCGCGGCATCCGCCGGCGCGCCCTGGTGGACCACTTCGCCTGCGCAGAGGGTACACATTGCGCGAGCCTTGTACAGCAGGGAAGCCGGCAGGCGATGCAGGTCCGAGTCCCAGACCACGAGGTCCGCCCTGCAGCCCGGGGCGATGCGGCCGAGCCGCTCCCCGGCGCCGGCCAGCATGACGCCTCCCCGCGTCCACGCGGTCAGGGCCTGGTCAAGGTCGAGGCGCTCCGCCGGGATGAACCCCCCGGGAGGCGTGCCGTCCGGGCGCTGGCGCGTGACGGCCGCGTGGAGCCCGGCCGCGGGGTCCGGAGGCTCGACGGGCGCGTCCGAGCCGAAGGCCAGCGGCACGCCGGCCTCGAGCAGCCTGCGCCACGGATAGGAGCGCTCCACCCGCGAGCCCCAGCCCCGCTTCGCGATCTCGATGTCCGAGACGCAGTGCGAGGGCTGCAGGCTCGCCCACACGCCGAGGCGACGGAAGCGGGGCAGGTCGTCGGGGTGCAGCAGCTGGACGTGCTCGATGCGGGGCGGCAGCGCCGCACGGGCCAGGTCCGCGGCGGCGCCCTCGATGGCGTCGAGCGCCGAGCGCACCGCGCGGTCGCCGATGGCGTGGATGGCGACCGAGATCCCCCCGGCCGCGGCCTCGCGCACGGCGCGGGCCAGCTCGGCGGGCGTCAGCAGGTCCATGCCGGTGTCCGTCGTACCCTCGTAGGGCTCGAGCAGGGCCGCGGTGCGCGAGCCCAGCGTGCCGTCGGCGAAGAGCTTCAGGGCGCCGATGCGGAAGACGTCGTCCCCGACGCCGCTCTGGAGGCCGAGCGCGAGCGCCGGCTCGAGGCCCGCGTGCGGCAGGTGCGCGACCACGCGCAGGCGGGGCACGGACTCATCGCGCGTGTACGCCCGCAGCGCGCGGGACTCCTCGGCGCCCTCGAAGACGTGCACCATGGTCACGCCGCGCTCGTGCAGCCGGCGCACGGCCCGCCCGAGCAGCTCGAGGTCCGAGCCGCGTCCGGCCGCCGCGAGCACTTCGGCGAAGCGCCGCACGGCGTGCTCCCGCACGATGCCCGTGGCCTCGCCCGTCGCGTCGCGCCCGATGCGCCCGCCGTCGGGGTCGGGCGTGGCGCGCGTCACCCCGGCGGCGCGCAGGGCCGCGCCGTTCACCCACAGCGCGTGGTAGTCCTTGCTGTGCAGCAGGACCGGCCGCTCCCCCGCCACGGCGTCGAGGCTGGCGCGGTCGGGCGGCTCGCTCCACTCGTTGGCATCCCAGCCGCGGCCCGTGACGGGCCCGTCGCCGGGGTGCGCGGCGAGGAAGCCGGCGACGCGCGCCAGCGCCTCGCGGCGCGTGGCGGCCCCGGCCAGCGCCACCTCCTCCAGCGAGCGCGCCCAGGCGAGCAGGTGCAGGTGCGAGTCCACCAGCCCCGGCGTCACGGTGGCGCCGCGCGCGTCGAGCCGCACGGCATCCGGCGGTACGAGCGCGGCCAGCTCGCCGGCCCGCCCGACGGCCAGCACCCGGCCCTGCGCCACGGCCACGGCGTCGGCCTGACCGTCCACGCGCCCGTCCGACCAGACGCGTGCGCCGGTGATGAGGATGGCGGTCCGGGGCTTCATCCGATGGCGGCCTCGACGCGGTTCGTGAGGACGCCGATGCCCTCGATCTCCACCTCGACCACGTCGCCCGGCACGACGGGCGCCACGCCCGCCGGCGTGCCCGTGGCGATCACGTCGTCGGGCTCGAGCGTCATGATGCGGGAGATGAAGCTCACCAGGGTCGGCACGGAGTGGATGAGCTGCGAGGTGTGGGCCTGTTGCCGGACCTCGCCGTTCACGCGACAGCGGATGCCGAGCGCGCCGGGGGACAGCCCCGTCGCCACCCACGGCCCCAGCGGGGCGAAGGTGTCGAACCCCTTGGCGCGCGCCCACTGCCCGTCGGTGCGCTGGTAATTGCGCGCGCTCACGTCGTTGAAGCAGATGTAGCCCGCCACGTGGTCGAGCGCCGAAGCGGCCGGCACCGCGCGGGTGCGCCGTCCGATCACCACCCCGAGCTCCGCCTCGGGGTCGAGCCGCTCGACGCCCGCCGGGTAGCGGATGACCTCCCCGGGCCCCACCACCGCACTCGGCGGCTTCAGGAAGAGCAGAGGCTCCGCCGGCTCCTTGAGGCCCCCGGGCAGCACGGTCGGGCTCTCGGCGATGTGCTCGCGGTAGTTGAGGCCGACGCAGACGATCTTGGTGGGCTCGACCGGCGCGAGCAGCGTGACGGCCCCGGCGGGATCGCGCGGCCCGCTCTCACGCCCCCCCGACCACGGCGGGGCGTCGAGCCGCACGAAGGCCTCGCCCTCGCGGCGGCCCCAGTGGGTCGCCCCGCCGGCTCGGTAGCGTGCGATGTGCTGCACCACGGCATCGGACATGTGAGGACCTCCCGCTGGAG
>Ga0315295_10001189_pt1 | contig 22379 bp, 19 predicted proteins | sample YL17G14_0_MG_FD_204453 | JGI IMG/M metagenome (GOLD analysis project Ga0315295, IMG submission 204453) | Sediment microbial communities from Yellowstone Lake, YNP, Wyoming, USA - YL17G14_0 | ecosystem: Environmental > Aquatic > Freshwater > Lake > Sediment | place: USA: Wyoming | collected...
GCACTCGAGTACATCCTGACCTTCGTCTTCACGGGATTCCCCTGGGGAATACTCGGCCTCAGCCAGTACAAAAATCTTTCCTTTATCCAAATGACATCCGTCACCGGCGTGTGCGGAGTCTCTTTCGTCCTTGTCCTTTTTCAGAGCCTGTTCGTTTTTTCCATCAAGACCATGAAAAGATGGCCCTTTGCCTTGGCCATTATCTTGATGGTCGCCGTCCATCTCGGCGGTTTCCTGAGCTTAAAAAAGATGGCCGAAACGCCGGACTCCTTCAAGGCCTCGGTCATCCAGGGAAATGTGTCATCCGACATCTACTGGAATGAGGTCTCGACCCAGGACATCTTGAAGCTGTTCGAAGAGCATGTCGAGCTCAGCCGGCAGTCCTCCGAACAAGGCGCTCGGCTCATCATCTGGCCCGAATTCTCCGTGCCTCTCTGTTTCGGCTGTGAGGACGCCCTCTACCAAAGCTTCAAGCGTATCCTCTGCCAATTCGCCCGGGACAGCCAAAGCACGCTCCTCCTGGGGACCAACGAGTCCACGGGACCGCCGGGCCAGAGGCTCTACCATAACACGGCCCTTTGTCTTGCGCCCGACCTGACCATGAGCACTTACTACAAGATGCATCTGGTCCCGTTCGGCGAATACACGCCCTATAAAAAGATCTTTGGTTTTATCGAAAAAGTGACCCACGCCATCGGCGAGATCACGCCCGGCCGAGAGCACGTGCTGCACAGGTTCGACAGCCTGAAGTTCGGGTCTCCGATCTGCTATGAGATCATCTTCCCCGACCTCGTCCGGCGGTTCGCCAAGAAAGGCGCCGACTTTCTGGTCACGATCACCAACGACGGCTGGTACGGCAACACGTCGGCACCCTATCAGCATTTCGCCAACGCCGTTTTCCGGGCCGTGGAAAACAGACGCTTTTTGCTCCGGGCGGCCACGACCGGGATCAGCGGCATCATCGATCCCTACGGCCGAATTCTAGCCCAGTCCCGGATCGACACCAAAACGTTCTTGACCGGAACCGTGACGCCCTCCAAAAAATTGACATTCTACTCCCGGTTTGGCGACCTCTTCTCCGTCCTGGGCTTGACTTTGAGCGCGATCGCCTTTATTCTGGCACTCTTTAAGAGACGGACATGACTCCTCCGAATCCCGTTTCCGCCGAACACTTCTCGGACCTTCAGGCCAAGGCCAAGGAGGCCTTCGCCAAGTTCGAAGAGCTTCGAGGTTTTCTTTGACCTCGATCAAAAAAAGGCCCAGGCCGAAGCCCTGAACGAAGAGCTCTCCTCCCCCGATGTCTGGCAGGACCAGAAGAAATCGCAGACGCTTCAGCAGAGTAAAAAACGGCTGGAGCGGGAGATTCATTTTTCAGCGAGCCTCTATGAGAAAAAGGAGGAACTCGATGTGCTGCTCGAGCTGGCGCGGGAGGGCGAAAATGTCGACCGGGAATTCGAGCAGAGCCTGGCCGCTTTCGGCAAGCGCCTCGGGGATGCCGAACTCCAGATGCTCTTTTTCGAGGCCGATGACATCCGCAACGCCATTCTGACCATCCACCCCGGCGCGGGTGGGACCGAATCTCAAGACTGGGCCCAGATCCTCCTCAGGATGTACCTGCGCTATGCCGAGCGCAAAGGATACAAAACGGAAGTCCTGGACCTTCAACCCGGGGAAGAAGCGGGTCTCAAAAGCGCCACCCTGCGGTTCGAAGGAGATTATGCCTTCGGCAACCTCAGCCAGGAATCCGGCGTCCATCGCCTCGTCCGCATCTCGCCGTTCGACGCCAACAAACGCCGACATACCTCGTTCGCCGCCGTCTTCGTCTTTCCGGAAGTGGATGAAGATATCGAAGTCGGCATCAACCCTGAAGACCTGCGCATCGACACCTACCGGGCCGGAGGCCGCGGCGGCCAGCACGTCAACGTCACGGACTCGGCCGTTCGAATCACCCATATCCCGACGGGAATCGTCGTCCAATGCCAGAACGAACGCTCCCAGCACAAGAACAAAGCCTCGGCCATGAAGGTCCTCAAAGCGCGCTTGTACGAGCTCGAGAAGAAAAAGCAGATGGCCAAGATCGAAAAAATGGAGGACGCCAAAACCGACATCGCCTGGGGCAACCAGATCCGGTCCTATGTCCTCCATCCCTACAGGCTGATCAAGGACCTGCGGTCTAAAGTCGAGACCGGCGATACGGACAGGGTCCTTGACGGCGGCCTCGACGACTTCATCAAGGCCAGCCTGCTCCTTCGGAAAAAGACGGCCTCCTAAAAAGAGGGCAAAAAGGGGACGGTTTTATTGGCTAAGACGGCTCGATAAAATCGTCCCCGTATTACTTGATTTCGTCCCAGATCTTGTCCATCTCGTCAAGGCTTGCCCGGCCGAGTTCTTTCCCTTGGGCTTGGAGTCTTCTCTCGAGTTTCGAAAACCGCCTCATAAACTTGCCGTTGGCCCGCCTGAGGGCGAGCTCCGGGTTGAGGCCGAGAAGCCGCGCCACATTGGCCAGGGCAAAAAAAACATCGCCGATCTCTTCCTCCGCCTCTCTGCGCCGGCGGGTTTTCAGGGCGTTCTCCAGCTCGCCGATTTCCTCTTTGACCTTTTGAAGCGCCTCGGCCGGGCCCGGCCAGTCGAAACCGAAATGGGAGACCCGAAGGCCGACTTGGAAAGCGGCCAGCAAGGACGGGGCTTTCCGGGAAATCCCGTCAAAATGCGACGCCCGATTTTTTTCGGCCTTCTTCTGCCGGATCCATTCATCCAAAACGCGGCGGGCCGATCCGACTTTTTTGACGCCGAAGACGTGGGGATGGCGTCGGACCATTTTTTGGTTGATCCCGTCGAGAACCCGGGAGATCGAGAAGCGGCCCTGTTCTTCGAAGAGACGGGAAAGGAAGACGATCTCCATCAGGACATCGCCCAGTTCCTCGGCCAGGGCCTGCGGGTCTCTGCCGGCGGCCGCATCGACGGCCTCATAGACCTCCTCCAGAAAATAATTCATGATCGTCCGCTTGTTCTGCTGCCTGTCCCAGGGGCATCCGTCCTTGGCCCGAAGCCTGCCGATGATGGCCACCAGTGTATCGAATTTTTTGCCGACATTTTTCTCAGGTTCCATGGTCTTCTCCCGGCGAGTTTTTTCCATTATAATTTGCGGCCGTCTGAATCACAAGCTGGCTTTTAGGTTTTTGCTCCTCTCCAATAAGCCGGAAGCGGGCCCCACGGACAGAATCCCGGAAGCACCTCCAAATATGTGATTTCAAAGAGGTGTCGGCATCGCCCCCGGCCCCCTGGGGAACCTGTCCCGGCGGTTCCCCCCGTCGAAAAGCCGACGGAGCCCCCCTCCGCTATGGGGGCTTCAGGGGCGATGCCGACACCTCTTTGAAATCAGACAAACGGGGTTGCTTGTCAGAATCCCTCGCGTCTTGAATTTTTAGGCAAAACCGGATAACATTTTGGACTTGCCTCGACCGTTTTTTTGTGTAAGAATCGCGCCTATCTGAATGCCCGAACAAAAAAAGACAGCCGACCGCCGCCAGGGATAAAAAGCCATGAGCAAAAAAGATTCGACGGATTCCCCGGACGCCGGGGAAAAAGAACAAGACGAGCTTAAGGAATTCCTGCCCCCTCTGGACTTCAGCTCGATTGTCTTCCCTTTCTACACCCAAGCCCTCGTCAAGCTGGGGCTGATGGAGGACCCGCTGAAAAGCGAGGTCGCTCCAAACCTGGATTTTGCCAAAAGGCTGATCGACATTCTCGACCTCCTCAAGACGCGGACCCAGGGCCAGCTCCAGCCCGATGAAGAGACCTTCCTTGAATCGTGCCTCGCCCAGCTCAAGATTAGCTACATGACCAAGGCGAACATCATCAAGCTGTGAAACCATGAAGGTCTTCCGCTCCTTCGAAGAGTTCGCCGGTCTTTCCAGGCATTCGGCCCTGGCCATCGGGAACTTCGACGGCCTGCATCTGGGACACCAGAAAATCCTGAAATTCATGGTCCGGCAGGCCAAACGCCAGAAGCTTCTCTCCTGTGTCCTGACCTTCTCCCCGCATCCGGAAAAAATTTTTGGGCCGGACAAGGTCTGCATGATCCAGACCCTCGAACAGCGCCTGGAGGGCATCGAAAACATCGGCGTCGAAGCGACCTTGGTCGTGCCCTTCAACCGGAGGTTCGCCAACCTCCGCCCCAGGGACTTCGTCGAAAAAGTCCTGGTCCATGCCGCGGCCGTCCGGACCGTCATCATCGGCGAGAATTTTCGCTTCGGGAAAAAGCGCGAAGGCGATATCCCCGCCCTCTGCCGGTACGGCGATGAGTTAGGCTTCGAGGTTCATGCCGTCCCCCAGGTCAGGAAAAACCGGACCATCGTCAGCTCCAGCCACATCCGAGACCTTCTCAAACAAGGGGCCGTCGAGGATGCCGTCCCGCTGCTGGGTCGGTTTTACGAAATCGAGGGGGATGTCATCTCGGGCGCCGGGCGCGGAAAAACCCTGGGCTTCCCCACGGCCAACGTCCAGAGCCCGAACGAGATCGTCCCCCGCGGTGTGTTCTTGACCCTCCTCGGCGTGGAGGGAAAGCCCAGGCCGGCCCTGACCAACGTCGGCGTCCGCCCGACCTTCGGCCGCAAAAAATTGACCATCGAAGCCCATATCCTCAACTTCCGGAAGAACATCTATGGAGAATCGGTGAAAATCGGTTTTTTGAAGAAACTCCGCGACGAACGGGCGTTCGCCTCGCCGGAGGACCTCTCCCGCCAGCTCCAAAAGGACATGGATGCGGCCGAGCGGTTTTTCCAGGGACGCCGAATTTTCCCATAGAAGGGCTGCCTGTTCTATGGTATAAAAGACCATGAGTTGGACATGTCCCGACGGGGCAACGCCTCGGAGCTTGAGTCAGGAGCAATGACATGGAAGAAAAAATCAAAGCCAGCGTGATGGACCCCGGCAAAATCAAACGCGTTCTCTACCGGATGGCGACAGAAATCCTCGAGCGCAACCGCAACCTGAAGAACTTGGTCATCGTCGGCATCCGGACGCGGGGCATCTATATCGGCAAGCGCATCGCCAAGCTCATCAAAGAGATGGAAAAGGTCGATATCCCTGTCGGCGTCATGGACATCACATTGTACCGTGACGATTTCTCGGAGATCGAAACGCAGCACATGGTCCAAAAGACGGAGATTCCGTTCACCGTCGCCAAGAAAGATGTCCTTCTCGTCGACGACGTCCTTTTCACGGGGCGGACGATCCGCGCCGCCATGGACAGCCTTTTCGACATCGGCCGGCCCAAGACGATCCAACTGCTGGTCCTTGTCGACCGCGGCCATCGAGAGCTGCCGATCCGGGCCGACTATGTCGGCAAGTCGCTCCCCACGTCCCGGCGCGAGCTCGTCCAGGTCCATCTCAAGGAAATCGACAACCGCGATGAAGTGCTGATCACCGAGCCGGCGGAGCTCAAGAAATAGGAGACCAGGACCGTGAGACTGCTGATTAAGAACGGGCGGGTGGTCGACCCGGATTCCGGGACGGACGAAACCCTCGATATCCTGGTCGAGAAAGGGAAGATTGTCGATCTTAAAGCCAAGCTCGACGTCAAAGATGCCAAAGTCATCGACGCCTCCAGGCTCGTCGTCGCTCCCGGTTTCATCGATATCCATGTCCATCTCCGGGAGCCGGGGCAGGAAAACAAGGAGACCATCGAAACCGGCTCGCGGGCCGCGGCCAAGGGGGGCTTCACATCCATCTGTTCCATGCCCAACACTTCCCCGCCGAATGACCACCGGCAGGTGACCGAGTATATCCTTTCCGAAGCGGCCAGGCAGGCCGTTGTTCATATCTTCCCAATCAGCGCCATCACCAAGGGGCTCCAGGGAACGGAGCTCACGGACATGGCCGAGCAGGTCGCCGCCGGAGCCGTGGCCTTCTCTGACGACGGCAAGTGCGTCCAGAACAGCCTGGTGATGCGGCGAGCCCTGGAATATTCCAAATTCTTGAATACGCTCATCATCGATCACTGTGAGGACCACAGCCTGAGCGAAGACGGCATCATGCATGAAGGCCCGAATTCCTATCAGTTCGGGCTTCGGGGCATTCCCGCTTCGGCCGAAGAGATCATGGTCGCCAGGGACATCATCCTGGCCGACAAAGCAGAGACGCGGCTCCACATCGCCCACCTGAGCACGAAAGGCTCCGTCCATCTCGTCCGCGAAGCTAAAAAGAGGAAAGTGAAAGTCACGGCGGAAGCCACTCCCCATCATCTCATCCTGACCGATGCCTCCTTAGTGCATTATGAGACCAACTATAAAGTCAACCCGCCCCTGCGCGGGCCCGACGACGTCAAGGCCCTCCTCGAGGCGGTCAAAGACGGCACCATTGACGTGATTGCGACCGACCACGCCCCCCATACGACGGAAGAAAAAGAGGTCGAACTGGACAAAGCGCCGTTCGGGATGATCGGGCTGGAGACGGCGGTTTCGCTCATCCTCGACAGGCTGGTCAACAAGAACGTCATTTCGCTGGCCAAGTTCATCGAGATGATCTCGACTAAGCCCGCCCTGCTTCTCGGCCTGGCGGGCAAGGGAAAAATCCGCGTGGGCGCCGACGCCGACCTGACCATCCTGAACCTGCACAAGGAGATCGTGGTCGACGTCAACACCTTCCAATCGAAGAGCCGCAACAGCCCGTTCGACGGCTGGAAGCTGAAGGGTGTTCCGGCCATGACCATCGTGGCCGGCCAGGTTGTCTATCCGGCCTGGCCATGATCGGGCTTTATAAAGGACCACCATGAAAACAAATCTTTCACAATTCGAAAGGAAAATCCGCTACCATTTCCGGCGCAAGGACCTCCTGGCCCAGGCGTTCACCCATAGCTCCTACGCTTACGAAAACCCGGATAAGGTTCGGGACAACGAGCTTCTCGAATTCCTGGGCGACTCTGTGATCGGCTTGATCACAGCCGACTTTTTCTACACGTCTTACCCGGAGAGGACCGAGGGCGACCTGTCCAAGCTCAAATCCTCCGCGGCCAGCACGATCGCCCTTTCGGAGTTTGCCAGGCAGATCAGGCTGGATCAGTTCATCCGGTTGGGGAAAGGGGAAGAGGCAAGCGGCGGGAGGAAAAAGAATACCATTCTGACCGGGGCGTTCGAGGCCATTCTAGGCGCCTTGTTCCTCGACGGCGGCTATGAGGTCGCCCGCAACTTTTTTCTGCCTTTGCTCGACGCCTCGTTCAAAAAAATCAAGAACGAGCGATTCCAGATCAACAACTACAAATCCGCTCTCCAGGAATACTTGCAGAAGGAAGATCTGCCCGGCCCCCATTATCGGACGCTGACCGCCGTCGGTCCGGACCACAAGAAGATCTTCGTCGTCGAGGTCTATGCCAACCGGACGCCTCTAGGCAAAGCCAAAGGCCATTCCAGGAAAAGCGCCGAACAGAAAGCGGCCGAACGGGCCCTCAAGAGCTTCCTGGGAAAACGCATTAAATCGTTGACCCCAGAGACGTTCATCATCAAAAAATAGCCGGCCATGGCGAAATGCTCCAAGTGCAAGAGCCGGAAAGCCAAACGGCATTGCCCGGCTCTGAGAACCGACCTGTGCCCCTTGTGCTGTGGGCGCTTCCGCGATAAAGAAATTCACTGCCCGCCGAGCTGCCCGCTTCTCACTCGGCACAAACCCTACCAGGAAAAGCGGATTGTTGAAAAGAAGCCGCCGCGTCCCTCCAGGTCCGGATTGCCTCAGGATGATCTCTTCCGAGACGAACGCATGGCCTGGCTCGCCCTCCATATCGAAGCCCCGCTGATGGAATACGGGCAAAAGGTGCCTTCATTCACGGATGCCGATGCGATCGTCGCCCTCGAGTACGCCAAAGACAAGCTGGAAAAAGGACGGTCCCTCGTCCTCATTCCTGGAGAAACGCATGGGCCCAAGAACGAAATCGGAGAGGCCGTCTCTACGAGCATGGAAAGCTGCCGTTATGAGCAGACCGTGATCCTGGCCGGACGGCCGGAAGGCTACATGACCGAGGAGAAGGTCCAGTGTCTCGACCGGGTGATCTTAGCGGCGAAAACCTGGGCCCGGAAGGACTATCATGGCCGCGGCTACATCGAGCACCTCTTCGAGCAGTTCGCCAGACTCGAGGAACAGTCGCGCAGCACAAAAATCCTCACCCCCCGCTGATCCTATACCATGAAAATTCTGTGACAGATACCAAGTTTAGGGAAATTCTATGATTTTTTACAGAGCGACGTGCAGGTGGCGTAAAAGGCCGCTCGAAAGCTTAGCGGTCATTCCATTTTCAGCCGGGCGAGGACTGATTGGCAAAAAAACATGAAGGAAAGTCAATCCGGCCGAGCCCCTCACTTGCTCATCAACACTTCGGCGAATTTCAGCGACGGAAAATTGCCGCAGACGATCTTCAGGATGACCATGATCGGAACGGCCAAGATCATGCCCGGAATGCCCCACAGCCAGCCCCAGAAGAAAAGGGCGAACAGGATGGCCAAAGGGCTGAGCCCAAGCCGCTGCCCCATCATTCTCGGCTCAACAACCGTGAGCACGCCATCCACGGCAAAAAGGACCGCGAGCACCCAAAAGGCCGGCCAAAACTTCTCGAATTGAAGAAGGGCGAATATGAAAGGAAAGATCTTGGCGATGAGGGGACCGATATTGGGGATATAGTTCAAGAGAAACGTCAGAAAGCCGAAGACGACGGCGAATTTGACGCCGAAAATGACCAGGATCAATGTCGCCAGGATGCCGGAGACGATGCAAATGAGGGTTTTCAAGGCCAGGTATCCTTGGACCTGGCGGTCGATGTTATCGATGATCCGGTTCCACTGGCCCGCCTGGCGGGCATGCAGGAAGTTTTTTAACTTCAGGTTGAGCTTGCCCCGTCCAGCCAGCATGAAGACCAAAAAAATCAGGATCAAGAACAGGTTGGAAATAAAGGACAGGATCGTTCCCAGCGATGCCAAGAAAAAGGAGCCAAGTTTGTTGATGTCCAGGCTTTCGACCCAGGCCAGGGGCTCCCACTTGGCCTTGGGGAGCTTGAGGCTAACCTGGAAGGATTCAAGCATTCCGCTGAGCTTCTGGCCATATTTGGGGAACTCGGCGGCAAATGTTTCTCCGCTCGAATAAAAAAGGATCCCCATGAGATAGATGACGAGAAATGTAAAGAGCAGAATGGTGACGACGGCGATCAGCTTAGGAACCTTCAGCCCGGTCAGAAAATCCAGAACGGGTGAGAGGACGAAATAAAAGAAGATCGCCAAGAAAAAAGGAAAGAGCACCGGTTTCGCCAGACGAAGGATGACGCCCACCAGGAAAATCGCGACGATTCCGCTCGAAAGCGTCAGGATCTTGTTGTTTTCCATCCTCGCTATTTTAATCCAATGGGCCGGATAAGTAAAACCCGACATTTGTCGGACGGTTTCCGGGGGGATTCGCCCTGCTCTTTTCTGGTGAGACTTCCCCTGCAAAAATCACCCCGGCCATCACCATGGGAGGCGATTGACCGCTTCCGGAATACGTTTAGAATGGGGGTGGATAAAGCCCTGGAATCTGAGCCCAGGGGCAAGACCCATGACGAAAACAGATCAGAAGAATCTCATGTTCTTAGAATCCCTCCTGGACAGCCTGAACGACGGCATCGTCGCCTTGGACCGTAAGAACAACATCATCGAATGGAACAAGGGCGCCGAGGCGATCTTCGGCTACAGCCGGGGGGAAGCCCTGGGGAAAAACCTGGACTATTTGATCGGCGGAGATCGTACGAGGGAGGCGGCACGCGTCACGAGAACCGTGATGACCAACCGGAAAACGGTCGTCAGCGTCGAGACCGTCCGAGTGGCTAAGGGCGGGGTTCCCGTCCAGGTCAGCATCTCCGCCTCCCCAATTCTTAACCGCGGACAATTCCACGGCGCGGTCGCTATTTACAAAGATATCACGGCTTGGAAACAACGCGAGCAGGAAATCCAGTTCGTCAGCCGCTTGCTGCGCGCCATCGGAGAGATCAACCAGCTGATTCTCCATGCTTCGGACGCCGATGTCCTCCTCCAATCCGCCTGCAAAATCTTGAAGAAGAATGGATATTACAGCCGGGTCCAGGCGGTTACGCTGGGCGCCGATGGCCGGCCCGAGAAATTTTTCGGGGTCGGCGAGACCTGGAAAGGCCGCCTGCCGCCCTGCGCCATCAAGGTCCTAAAAAACCAGCGGTCTCTGTTCATCCCAAATGTCTCCAAGGTTTCCTGGTGCATACCCTGCCGGCCCAAACATGTCGGCTGGACAGCCTGCTTTCTCTTGAAAAACAAGGATGACATCTACGGAGTCTTTCAAGTCGGCCGAGACGCCCAATCTTTCAATCAGCCTCAGGAAATCAAGCTCTTAGAAGAGATCGCCGGAGACTTAGGATTCGCCCTGAAAAGCATCCGGCAGGAACGAGAAAGGCAAAAAATCGAGAAAGAGCTGCGGTCCCTGAAAGATTTCAACGAAAACATCGTGACCAGCCTGGCCGAAGGGATCATTTTAGAAAATGAGCAGGGCCTGATCACGTTCATCAATCCGACGATGGAAAAACTCATCGAGTATCCGGCCGAGGAGCTCATCGGGCAACACTGGAAAAAAATCGTCCCGAAAGCGGAGCTGGAAAAGATCAGGGCCAAGACCCGGTCCCGGACGACGACCACCCTGGAAAAATATGAATCCAGGTTCCTGGCCAAGAACGGCCTCGATATCCCGGTGCTGATCAGCGCCCAGTCGATATTCGACAAGGGCCATTTCCGTGGCGTGCTTTCCGCCATCACGGATATCACCGCCCTGAAGCGGATCGAACAGGAACTCAAGGCCTCCCAGGCCAAAGCCCAGGCGGCCAACCGGGCCAAGAGCGAATTCTTGGCCAACATGAGCCACGAAATCCGGACGCCGATGAACGGGATCGTCGGCATGATCGAGCTCGCCCTGGACACGAAGCTCACCGACGAACAAAAAGATTTTCTGAGATCGGCCCGAGCGTCGGCCGATTCCCTGCTGGCGATCCTCAACGATATCCTCGACTTCTCGAAAATCGAAGCCCGTATGATTGAATTCGAGCCCATCGGCTTCGGCCTCCACAGATCGATCACGGACATCGTGGCCAGCCTCGCCCTCGAAGCCCATAAAAAAGGGCTGGAGCTGGCCTGCCATATCCCTCCGGCCCTCCCCGACGGCGTCGTGGGCGACTTGGGCAGGCTGCGACAGGTCCTCATCAACCTGGTCAGCAATGCCATCAAATTCACGGAAAAAGGTGAAGTGATTGTCGATGTCCAGCTCGTGGCCAAGTCCAAGCGGGAGCTGGTTCTCCATTTTTCGGTGAAAGACACCGGCATCGGAATTCCCAAGGACAAACACCGGGTCATTTTCCACGCCTTCGTCCAGGCCGACGGTTCGATGACCCGCAAGTACGGCGGCACCGGGCTGGGCCTGGCGATTTCCTCCCAGCTCGTGGAAATGATGGGCGGAAAAATCTGGATGGAGAGCGAACCGGGAAAGGGCAGCACGTTCCACTTCACCGTCCGCCTCGGCCTCCAGGCAAGAAGCCGGAAAAAGCCCCGTCCCGTCCAGCCCAAGGTTCTCCATAACCTCCGAGTCCTCGTCGTCGACGACAACGCCACCAATCGTTCCATCTTGAGAGAGATGCTCCTCAACTGGTCCATGAAACCCGTCGAAGTCGGCAGCGGGGCCGAGGCCCTGGATAAAATGCGGCAGGATAAAAAAAGAGGTGAATTTTTCAAGCTGATCCTTGTCGACTCCAGCATGCCCGACATGGACGGATTCAGCTTGATCGAACACATCCAAAGGGATCCGGATTTCTCTGCGGCGACGATCTTGATGCTGACCTCGTCCGACCGGCGCGGGGATTACGCCCGATCCAAAAAATTGGGGATCTCCGCCTATCTGACCAAACCGATCAAGCAGTCCGACCTCCTCGACGCCATCATGATGGCCATGGGGAATTCGTCGATCGAGAAGGACGGGCGTCGCTTGATCACCAGTCAGTCGATCCAAGAGGGCCGGCCGCGGCTGCGCATTCTGCTCGCCGAGGACAACCCGATCAACCAGAAAGTGGCCGTTCGCCTCCTCGAGAAACGTGGGCATACCATCGCCGCCTACAGCGACGGGAAAAAAGTCCTGGCCGCCTTGAGGAACAATCGTTATGACTTGGTCCTCATGGATATCCAGATGCGCGGGATGAACGGATATGAAGTCACGGCGGCCATCCGAAAAAAAGAAGAGAAAACGAGAAAGCATATACCCATCGTGGCCATGACCGCCCATGCCATGAAGGGCGACCGAGAACACTGTCTGGAGGCTGGGATGGACGATTATCTGGCCAAACCGCTGCGGCCCGAGGAGCTCTTCGAAACCATCGAACGGGTTTTCAGGGAACATCACAAATCATCCCTTTTCAAGCTCAGTCACTAAAGGAAACAGACCGATGAAACCTCAGCCGGAAGCCAAGAAGAGTGGGCCCAAGGAGGCCATGCAGATTCTCATTGCGGACGATGATCCGGTTTCCGGCAAGATCTTGGAAAAAAATCTCCGCAAATGGGGGTATAAAACGATCCTGGCCAAAAACGGGAATAAGGCCTGGCAAGCCCTTCAGAAAACCGGGCTGCGCCTGGCCCTGCTCGACTGGATGATGCCCGAAGTCACAGGCCTGGAGCTGTGCCAAAGAATCCGGCAGGTCACGAAGCCCAACTATACGTACATAATTCTCCTCACCTCCAAGGACGAGCTCCAGGACATCATCAAGGGACTCGAAGCGGGGGCCGACGACTACATGACCAAGCCCGTCAATTTTCTGGAACTGCACGCGCGTCTCCAGACCGGCCGAAGAATCCTCGCACTGGAAGATCATCTCTTGAAAACCCAGAAAAGGCTCTATGAACTTTCGACGCGGGACAACTTGACGGCGCTCTGGAACCGGGCGACGATCCTCCAATTTCTCCAAGAAGAACTCGAACAGGGCGCCCGGGAAAAATCTCCGACAAGCGCCATCATGCTCGATGTCGATCTTTTCAAGATCGTCAACGACACCTACGGCCATCTCGCGGGAGACGCCGTTCTCCGGGGGATCGCCGCGGGTTTGGTCAAGAATGTCCGCCTCTATGACAAAATCGGACGCTACGGGGGTGACGAAATATTTATCGTTCTTCCCAATTGCAGCCTTACGAACGTCGCGAAAATCGCCGAACGGCTTCGCCTCGCCTGTGCCAGGAATAAAATCAGGGTCCCGGGAGGACGGATTTCCGTGACGCTTTCGCTGGGCTGCGTGTCTTCCGAGGCCATGGACCGGCCGTCGGTCGACCGGATGATCTTCGCCTGCGACCGGGCTCTATACCAAGCGAAGCACCGGGGACGCAACCGTGTCGCACTCTCGGAGCCTCTGCCAGACTCCAGAAAAGGAACGACCCATGGAAAAAAGACCAGATGAAGGGACTCTTCCCATCGACCGCGCCGAAGCTTTAGAGAGGATCGGCGGGGACCCCGATTTCCTCAAAGAACTCCTGGGGATCTATTCCGAAGAGTTTCTGTTGAGAGCTAAGGAACTTCGCCCTGCCCTGAACGGACAGGAGTTCCAGACGATCCAGGAGCTGGGACACAGCCTGAAAGGCTCCTCCGCCAACCTCAGCCTGCCCGGGCTTCGACAGGCCGCCATGGACATCGAAACGGCCGGGCGGGAGAAAAATATCCAAAAAGCGAAAGAATCCTTTGCCTGTCTTGAAAAAGAATTCGAAAAACTGAAAAAGCACCTCGCCCAGTCCCCCGACTAGACGGCCTTTTTTCCTTTCAAAACCGTCGTCATGGCCTCAAGATATTTCCGGCCGACCTCTTCAGAACCATCCTTAATCTTGGAGACGCCGGATAAAAATTTTCCGGCCTGGGCCAAGAAGACATGTTTCAGATAAGGGTCCTTGACATGAATGCCATAGGCCTGCTTCTCGACCGGCTGGCCGATCTTGGCAAAATGATCGAGGTACTGCTTCAGCATGGCCCCGGCCTCCTCGTCGGATTTGCCTTCGATAAAAAAACAGTCGAACTCAACGTCGTTCACCTTGTAGTTGGCGATGTACCCATTGCCCAAGAACTTGAATCCCAAAAAATTGCGCAGGATGAATTTTTCTCCGTTGGCGATCAGGCCGTCCTTGGGGAAGACGGTCAATAGGGCCGGCAGACTCCCGGGGTCCTTGATCTTCCCAGTCATATCCTTGGCACCGCGCGTCAGGAACTCCTCGGATCGAGTCCCGGCTTCGAAACAGAGGAGCTTGACGTAGTAGCGGCCGACGAGGAAATTCAACGTCCCCTCATCCAGATAGCCCTGGTTCCCGATGGGAAGAAAGCGGCTTTCCGGATACCGTTCGGCGCTGTAGATGCCGAACGCATGGCGCCCGTTCCCCATGTCATAGATCTCCACCGTCATCGAGGCTTTGCTGCTCTTTTCCTGAAACTGGGCGACAAGGAGCTCTTTGAAATCGTAGCTCAGGTAGACTTCGGCGGCCCCGTCGATATACTCAAAAAGCGTATCCGGCCGGAACGGCCGGGGCTCCTCAGTGAGCTTCCAATTCGTGAGCTGGGGAAGGAGAGAGGCCAAAGGAGAAGCCGTTGCCGCGGGCTTTTGTTGAAACGCGGCGCCGGAGAATAACAGCAGCAAAACGGCAGCCAGGCCAAATCCCTGTTTTTTTCCCTTAAGATATTTCATGTTTTGACTCCTGTTCATCAAGCTTCTATTTTACTACAACTTCCGGGATCAAACCCACCTCTTTGGCATTTGAATTCCCCCCGAAAAATATACGTCGGGCGAGGGGAGCCGCGTAAAAAGTCCTGATCGGATGGATGAGGCAAAAAATTTCCATTTCAATTAATTGAGACTGTTCAATAATACAAGTTTAGAGGTGTTCAATAATAAAGGAGGTAGCTGTTCAATACTCTATCTCCTCAAAATAGGGGAAAAACTGCGAGATAACTATTTGAAAAAGCAGATAAATACATAAAAATGGCGATTTTGAACAGATATATAAAAAATGCCCGAAAAATGGGGGTAGCTTTTCATAAAAAATGGGGGTAACTTTTGCCAAAAATGAGCTATTTGGGGTGTTTTTCGGCTAAAAATGGGGGTAAGTCCCAAAATTGGCCCTTATAAACTGTTTATATTAAAGTGGTTACAAGTGTTGAACAGTCTTTAATTATTAATACAAACGCAATAAATAAAGTGACAATGTATGGGCGGCGCTTAGGCCGCCCTCAAGCCCCCGTAGCGGAGGGGGGGCCCCGGACACTCTTGGAGGAGGACCCTTTTGCAGGTTCCCCCTCCAACGGGCGGCGGGAATACCCGCCGGCCCTGCCACCCCTCCAAGGAGCATCTTCCCATGAATTCATCGCCAAATGCTCCATGGAAAGGAGGCAGAGAGCGAAGCGAGCGTTGGAGGGAAACCCTAAAGAAGGGTTTCCCTCCAAGAGTGTCCGACGGGACTGGTTCCCCGGGGCCCGGGGGCTGCGGGCGGCCTAAGCGCCGCCCGAACTGGGATGTCATTTTAATTATTATGTTGATATTAGTAAGGAACATGTTCCGAGCTCCGTATTATTGACTTCGGGGAGGAGCTGGAGTAATTTGAAATCGGATGGCCGCGGTGAAAGTCGTTCGGGTGAGAGGCAGGGGAGTTCTCCGCGCCGAAGGAGATATCAATCCAGCGATCATCCAGCGCATGTACGACCGCGGAATCCAGCTGCTCACCGGGCAATCGTCCGCCGCCGCGGGGCTCAGCTCGCTTTTTCGTCCCTCAGACCGGGTGGGAATCAAGATCAACACGATCGCCGGACGACGACTGACCACGCCTCCCGACGCCGCCCTCCCCTTCTCCAGGCTGCTTGCTCAGAGCGGCCTCCCCGAAAAAAATATCGTCATCTGGGACAGGACAAACGACGAGCTGAAAGAGGCCGGATACAAACTCCACGCGGGCAGCGGACTCCGCATTTTCGGCACGGACGCGGCAGGAGCCGGCTATACATCGGAGCCGCTTATCCACCTGAATATCGGGAGTCTATTTTCCACCATTCAGTCGGATTTCGTCACCGCCTCGGTCAGCCTGGCCGTCCTCAAAGACCATGGGCTGGCGGGAATCACGGCCGGCATGAAAAACTATTTTGGAGCGATCCACAATCCCAACAAATACCACGATTCAAACTGCAATCCCTACGTCGCCGAGCTCTTCGACATGCCGGCGATCAAAACCAAACACCGTCTGACAATTCTCGACGCCCTGGTCGTTCAATATCACCGGGGACCCTCGTATCATGCTCGCTGGGCGGAAAGATACGAAAGCCTGATTTTCAGCCTGGACCCCGTGGCCGCCGACTTTATCGGATGGCAGATCATCGAGAGATTGAGAAAAGCCCAAGGCCTCCCCACCCTGGCCGAAGACAACCGGGAGCCGCTTTACATCCGGACTTCATCTCGAATGGGTCTGGGCAGGGCGGCCTTCAACGATATACAGTTCATCGAAGAGGACGTATAATTAAAAAGATCAAGAAAAGGATGCCATGAAAAGACGGCGTTTCCTTCAAACGACGGCGGGCGCAGGCCTGGCCCTCCGGGCAAACCTTGGAACCTCCCTGGGCAATTTATACGCCTTCGGCCAAACGGCCAACCTGTCCCACATCGAGGCCCGCTACTACAAGAAGCTTCCCGACCGGGAGATCGAATGCCTCCTCTGCCCGCGGAAGTGCAAGCTGGGCGACAAGGAGCGGGGATATTGCGGCGTCCGGCAAAACGACGGGGGCACTTACTACACGCTCGTCTACGGCAAAGCCTGCACGATGAATGTCGATCCCATCGAGAAAAAGCCCTTCTTCCACGTCCTGCCGCAGACCCAGGCCCTGTCCATCGCCACGGCCGGCTGCAACGTAAACTGCAAGTTCTGCCAGAACTGGGAAATCTCCCAGGTCAGGCCCGAACAGGTCAACCATTTCGACCTGCCGCCTCAGGCCGTCGCCGAAGCCGCGCTGAAATATCGCTGCCCCTCGATCGCGTATACCTACTCCGAGCCGGTCGTCTATTATGAATATATGTACGACACGTCGATCGAAGCCCACAGCAAAGGCATCCGGAACGTCGTCGTCACGGGCGGCCACATCAGCCCGGAGCCACTGGAAGCGCTGATCAAGGTCGTCGACGCCATCAAGGTCGATCTCAAAGCGTTTAATCAGGATTTCTACACGGAGTATGTCCGCGGTGAGCTTCAGCCCGTGCTCGACGCCATTCGGATGATCGGCCGGAGCAAGCGCTGGCTCGAAATCGTCTATCTTGTCATCCCCACATTGAACGATGACCCCGGTCAAGCCCGGAAAATGGCCCAATGGATCCTGAAGGAGATCGGCCCCGACACGCCGCTTCACTTCAGCCAATTTCACCCCATGTATCTGATCAAGAACCTGCCTCCGACGCCGGTGTCGACGCTCGAAAAATTGCGGCAGACAGCCATCCAAGAGGGGCTGCACTACGTCTACTTGGGAAACATCCCCGGCCATGAAGGCGAGAACACATATTGCCCAAAATGCAAAAGGATCATCATCCAGCGGTTCGGCTTTGAGATCAAAAGGATCGAGCTGAAGGGAGGCCTGTGCAAATTCTGCCAAACTCGGATTCCGGGAATCTGGTCCTGAGATTTTTATCCCCCGCCTTTCTTCTGGGATTTCTGGCGACGTCGTTCCAGGTCTTTCTGGCCAGGGAATTTTCCGCTCATTTCTACGGGAACGAGATGACCTTCGGGTTCGTCTTGGCCGCCTGGCTGCTGTGGGGCGGCCTGGGAAGCGTCCTGGCTTCCAAATATCCTCTGCCCAAACGCCACTTCGTCCGGCTCTACTACGCGGTCCTGGGGATTTCGCCCTTCTGTTTCCTGGCCCTGCGCTTCTCGCGCTTTCTTCTCGGGACTCTGCCCGGAGAATTGACGGGCATCGCGCCCATGCTGACCTTCGCCCTGATCCTGACCTTCTTCATCAATTTTCCGCTGGGCGTGATATTCGTTCTGAATGTCGGCGTCGACCAAGGGAATATTGCCCGTGTTTATCTGTGGGAATCCGCGGGAGCGGCCGCCGGCGGTCTGCTTGTCTATCTGCTGCTGGTCCCGTTTCTCTCCAACTGGAGGGCCGTCGCTCTGCTCGGCTCGTTGGCCGCGGTTTTCGTCTTCTTTTCATTCGCAAGAAAGAGAGAAAAGCCGGCCCTGGGACTCGTTCTTTGTCTCTTTCTGGGCATGTTCCTTTTTGACGAGCCCAGCCAGACGATTTTTTGGAAACCTTTCACACTTGTTCGCAGCAAGGACAGCCTCCACGGCAAGCTCCAGGTCATCCGGACGGGCGAGCAAGTGACGCTCTATAACAACGGGCTCCTGGCTTATTCCTACCCGGATCCGGCCGCGGCCGAGGAGGCTGTCCACTTCGCCTGTCTTCAAAATCCCGACGCCGGAAAGATCCTCCTCATCGGCGGGGGTGTCGGCGGCAGCCTTCAGGAGATTCTCAAATATCCGAGGACGGCGGTCGACTACGTAGAGCTGGACCCCGAGATCATCCGGCTTTCCCGAGAATTCTTGCCCCAAGAGGGACAAGCGGCCTTGACAGATGTCCGTGTCCACATCTTCTTTGAAGACGGCCGACGATTCCTGGAACGGACCAGACAAAAATATGACCTGGTGATCCTCAACCTGCCCGAACCTGCGACGGCCCAAATCAACCGCTTTTACACGCAGGAGTTTTTCCGCGAAGTCAAAGACAAACTCAACCCAGGGGGAGTGTTGTCCTTCCGCGTTCCGTCCGCAGAAAACTACATCAGCCCCGAGCTCCGGGGCTTCCTTTCAACGCTCTATGTCACCTTAAAGGAAGTCTTTGCCGAGGCAGCGGTGGTTCCCGGCGACACGAATATTTTCCTGGCGTCGGGCGCACCGCTGACGCTCAACGTCGGAGACATTGCTCAAAGAATCAAGACGCTCCACCTCCGGACAAGGTTCGTCACCCCAGAAATGCTGCCGGCGAGGCTGAATCCGATCAGAGTCGACAGGTTAAAAAAGAATATTCAGTCCGGACAAGGCCACATCAACTCGGATTTGGCGCCCATCTGCTATTTTTTCAACTCGGTCCTGTGGAGCACCCAGTTCAAGAGTCTGGAATCCGGGGTTCTGGCTTTTCTGGCCGGGATCCGGCTCTTCTGGCTCTTGGATGTTCCGCTTCTCCTTTTTGTTCTTGGTCTCATTCTCTTCAGGATGAAACACAAAGAATCCAGCTTCTTTTTGGTCCCCTTGGCCGTCCTCGGGCTGACCACCATCGCCTGCGAAATCATGATCATTGTCTGGTTCCAATCCCTCTATGGATATGTCTATCAACGGATGGCGCTTTTGCTGACTTCATTTATGGCCGGTTTAGCCTTGGGCGCGTGGCGGGGATCGAAGAGAAAAACCGCCCGCTATGCTCAGGTCATCTTCATTCAATTCTGCATGCTGCTCCTCGTCCTGGCCCTGAGATTATCGTTAGCCATGGCTCCCACGGAAATTTTCTTTTTTGCCGCGTTGCTGCTGCTCGGATTTTTCGGAGGCGACCTGTTTATCGTCTCCAACAGGCTTTTCATAAAAGACAAGACTCAAGCCGGGCTCGGCTACGGATGGGACCTTCTGGGATCGTTTTTCGGCGCGGTCTGCCTCTCATCCATCCTGATTCCCCTGGCCGGCCTGCCCGTGCTTTTTCAATACCTGTTTTTGGCCAATTCGTTCTGCCTGTTGTTTCTCGTCCTCAAGCCGAAAACGACCGTCTAAATATCGGTGTTTCTCACCGAATTTCCATAAAGCAAATTGGCTGGGTCTGAATCTCCCTTTGCCTCCCCTTTTGGTCTTTTGACTTTTCTATCAAGATCTCCGATAATGAAAAAGATATTTCGAAGCAAATCGGGAGGAAATAATGAGAAAGAATCTTTTCATGTCTTCCATTCTTATTTGTCTCGTTTTCATCGGGGCCGGGCTGACCATGGGGCAGGACAAAGTGGAGGTTAAAATGGTCGCCGGAATCCCGCATGTTCTCAATCCGGCCAACCCTTTAAAAGGGATTATCTCAATAGAAGTTGAGAAAATTCTAGAGATTGACCCTTATAAAATCGCAGATGTCGGCATGAGGATGATCTTTTTCGCCCGCAACGGCGACGGGTCCGTGATTCTGTATGATCCCAATTCCGTCGAGGCCCGAAGGTTCAACAGCAAAGGGGAGCACCTCGGCCTCTTATTCCGCAAAGGCCAGGGGCCCGGTGAATTCTGGCAAGGACCTGGCGTGAATATATTTTTCATGAACAACCAGATCTGGGCGTTCAATTTGGTCAAGCTGGCGAAATATGACAAGGAGGGCCGGTTTCTGGAGGACAAGAAACTGCGTTCCGAGCCGGTAATCCTTGTGAATAATGACCTTTGCTTCATCAGGGATCGCCGTATGGATACGGAAAAAATCGAGCTGACAAGTTTGGATCCGGGAAAAGAAAATTCAAGCCCCGCGATCGTGTTTTTTCAGGCGGAGAAGGTGGGAATGCACCGTTCCCCAGACGGAAAAAGGGGGTTTGCCAATATCTGGATTACGCCCAGTGTCAATTTCACTTACGACCAGGCCAGCCAGACCTTTTATGGAGCGCTCAACACGGAATACAAGATCCACCAAAAAAATTTGATGGGCGAAACGGTGGCCGTCATCGAAAAACCCCATAAGAATGTCAAACTGAGCCGGAAGGACAAAGAACAGATGCTCCATATCCGAGATGCCTCCGACAATTGGAAGTACGATGCCTGCCCCGATTATCTCGTGGCCATCAGTGGACTGGCCGTCCTTCCTAGCGGTTATCTAGCCGTTGAGCGTTTTACGAGTGTCCAGGAAAGGGAGATCGATGTTTTTGATCCCAAAGGGCAGTATGTTTACGTCCTGAAGCTGCCCGAGGGAATCAGACTCGATAAAACTCAGTTCTTTCGAAGCGGAATCGCCGCCATCCTCGAACGCAACGAGAGCTATATTTACGCGGACTTCAAAGTCAAAAACTTGCCTGAAATTTTTCATTAATCTTGGGCACACACTCCCTCAAATTTCTTGACACAATTTTCAAATTATGTTTAACTGTAACCTTTACTTTTGATGCCTGGCCAGGGCTGTGCGGACAGCCGAACGATCTCATAAAGAGAAAGGGAAATCTGGATGAGAGTTAATATATCTCAGAAAAAAGTCCGGGATCAATTCGTCGCCAAAATCGAGGAGCTCAGCGGGCAAAGCATCCTCGCCTGCTACCAGTGCGGGAAATGCTCGGCCGGCTGTCCCGCCGTCTCTGAAATGGACATCCTCCCCAACCAAGTCATCCGGTTCGTCCAATTGGGGCTGAAAGACGAGCTCCTCCAATCCAAATCCTACTGGGTCTGCGCCTCCTGCTTCACCTGCAACGCCCGCTGCCCCAAGGGCATCAAGATCGCCGAGGTCATGGAGGCTTTAAGGCAGATTCTCCTCCGCAAGAAAAAAGATTACGTTAAGATCCCCAAGCTGACGGATCACGAAAAGGAAGATGTTCCGCCCATCGCTCTCATCAGCAGCTTCCGGAAATACACATCTTAAGAACTCATCATGTATGGACACGGTCCAAATTTTCAATCAATAGGGAATTATCATAATGAAAATAAGCTACTATCCGGGCTGTACCTTAAAAACCAATGCGAAAAACTTTGAAGATTCGACGCTCTGCTCGCTGAAAGCCCTCGGCCTCGAGGTCGAGGAGATCGACCGTTGGAACTGCTGCGGGACGGTCTTTTCTCTGGCCACCGACGACCTGATCCACCACGTCGCCCCCATCCGCAACCTGATCCGGACCAAACAAGCCGGCTCGGACGCCGTCATGACACCCTGTGCCATGTGCTACAACACGCTCAAACGGGCCAACGAAAAGGTCAAAAGCGACCCGGACAGCCTGGAGAAGATCAATAATTTCATCGACTACGAAAAGATCTCCTACCATGGAGACGTCAAGGTCCTTCACCTGCTCGAGATCCTGCGCGACCAGGTCAAGTTCGAGAACCTGGCCAAGAAAGTCGTCAAGCCGCTGAACGGACTTAAGGTGGCCAGCTATTACGGCTGCCTGCTGGTCCGGCCCAAGGAGATCGGCCTGGATGATGTAGAAAATCCCCAGGTCATGGAAAACCTGTTCACGACCCTCGGCGCCAAGCCCATCGATTTCCCGCATAAAACCGAGTGCTGCGGGTCCTACCAGACCGTGGACAATCCCTCGATCGTCGCCGAACGGACCCATAAAATCCTGACATCCGCCCGGAATCGGGGCGCGGACGTCGTGGCCATGAGCTGCC
>Ga0315295_10001192_pt1 | contig 22367 bp, 13 predicted proteins | sample YL17G14_0_MG_FD_204453 | JGI IMG/M metagenome (GOLD analysis project Ga0315295, IMG submission 204453) | Sediment microbial communities from Yellowstone Lake, YNP, Wyoming, USA - YL17G14_0 | ecosystem: Environmental > Aquatic > Freshwater > Lake > Sediment | place: USA: Wyoming | collected...
CACGGCTCCTCCCGTCCCTGACCAGAGCCAGCGACAGAAGCCGCCGGCTCTGGTTGCCGTCCTTCGAGGCCTTGGCCAGCCGGCGAAGCTCCGCCGCCGAATAGTCCGTCCGCATCTTCACCGCTGATCCCATCCTCCCCGCGCCAAAGAATCACAGATCCACCCGGGCGGAAATCCCACCAAGAGTCAGCCGTCAAAGCCGTTGGTATCAGTTGAATCCGGTTTTCCGAAAGCGGGCAAACGAAAGGCCGCGCCCTTAAGGGCGCGGCCTTTATCTCAGCCTTCTAAACTTGGCCTTCTAAACCTGATTGCGCTTTGCCTACTGCGCCGGCGCGGGAGCCGTCTTCGGTGGCGCGACCGTGGCGTTCGGCGCGGCCGGGGGGGCTCCGCTTGCCTCCGCTTCGCCGCCGCCTTGCGCCTTTTTCTGCTGGGCCTCGGCAGCCTTGTTGGCGAGCTCAGTCTGGCGTTGACGGAACTTCTCCATCAACTGGCGCCGGGCTTCCTCATATTTGACATTGTCGACCGGAGGGCCGTCGAAAACCTTGCTGAAGCCGGTGAGCGGCACCGGAAAAGCCATCGTCTTCTGCTGCATGTTCATGGCAGCCACTGTCATCTGCTTGCCCTTGCGCATGCTGTCGAACATTTCCTTCGTCAGGTCCATTTGCACTTGGCAGCTCGTGGGGAAGCAGACGGCATATTGCAGCGAAATCGGCTCACCCTCATCGATCTTGATCTGCACGCCTGCCGGCATCACCAGCGAATAAGCGGTCGGCAATCTTACGAGGAGGCTTTGCTTGTCCTCGCCTTCGACGCTACGGACCGCAGCGGCGACGAGAACCATCCCAGTATTGGGCTCGAGCCCTTCGTGATTGACAAGACAAATCTCTTTATTGCCGGTCTGTTCGTTTTTCAGACAGAGCTTAACCCACGCACTGTCCTCGGGACCAGCACCGGCCGCGGGAGCCGCGCCGGCTGCAGCCGCTGCTGCGGGGGCCGGCGCTGCAGGCGCTGGGGCCGGAGCTGCGGCCTTCGGCGCTGCCGTGGTCTTGGGCACGGGTTGGGCGTCCTGCGCGATCGCCAGAGATGTTCCAAGCCCCAAAGCAAGCGCCGCAAGCAATCCCCCCCGGGCCATGCCGCGAAGCGTGTTCCAACGATCCATCGACGAGATCATAATCGGCCTTTCCTCATTTCTGCGGGCCCCGATTCAGCTTGTATGTGAACCTGGCTACTCCCGCGTCCCTGCACTAGGGTCAATACCCGAATTGAGGCATGGACGTGGCTAGGTGCGACGGCGGAAGGCTTTCCAACCAAGCCTTCTCATGCGGCTCCGCGCCCTTTCCGTCACAATCGCCACAAAACCAGTGCCGCCCTCACCTGTGTGCGTTGCCCGGCCATGCTACCCTTGGACCATGCTGCATCGCGGAAGCATCTATAGCCACACGCGCTCACCGTTGAAAGTCCCCATTTCGCTGCTGGTTCTGGCCGTCTTGCTGTTTCCGTGCAGCGGCCGGTGCGAGCCCGGCTCCAGTATTGCCATGCATGGGGAGGCGCTTGAGCCAGCGGACTTCGCCTATTTTCCCTACGTGAACCCTGACGCCCCGAAGGGCGGACGGCTGACGCTCGGCATGCGCGGCTCCTTCGACAGCCTCAACCCGTTGATTGTCAAAGGTGTCAGCGCGGAAGGCATCCGCGACTATGTCTATGAGAGCCTGCTCGCGCGCGCTTATGACGAGCCGTTCAGTCTCTATGGCCTGATCGCCGAGAGCATCGAAGTGCCCCAAGACCGAAGCTTCGTGGAGTTCACGCTCAACCCGGAGGCAAAATTCTCGGACGGCACCCCGATCACGGTCGAGGACGTGATCTTCTCGCATGCGTTGCTGCGTGACCATGGCCGCCCCAACCATCGCTCCTATTATCAGAAGGTCGCGCGCGTCGAGAAGACCGGAGAGCGCAAAGTCAAATTCACCTTCGACGGCAGCGGCGACCGCGAGATGCCGTTGATCATCGGGCTGATGCCGGTTTTGCCGCGCCACTTGATCGATCCGGACAGCTTCGAGAAGACGAGCCTCTCGCCGCCCATCGGCAGTGGACCTTACCTCGTGGACAAGGTCGATCCGGGCAAGAGCATCAGCTACCAGCGCGATCCACATTATTGGGGCGCCGGCCTTCCCGTCAATCGCGGCCATTTCAATTTCGATGAGATCCGCTTCGACTATTACCGGGACAGCGGAAGCATGTTCGAAGCCTTCAAGTCCGGCGCGATCACCGTGCGGCCCGAGGACGACCCCACGCGATGGACGGAAGGCTACGACTTCCCCTCGCTTCGCGATGGCCAGGTTGTCAAGGAGGAGTTCCCGATTGAGGTGCCTGCCGGTATGTCGGCGCTCGTGTTCAACACGCGGCGTCCGCTGTTCGCCGATGCACGAGTGCGCGAGGCCATGATCAAGCTGTTCGACTTCGCATGGATCAACCGCACGCTCTATCATGGCCAGTACGCGCGGACCCAAAGCTATTTCGATCGTTCCGAGCTGAGCTCCCATGGACGCGCCGCAGATGCACGCGAGACCGCCCTGCTCACCCCTTTCGCCAGCGACCTCAAACCAGAGATCTTGGACGGCAGCTTCGCCTTTCCGCTCAGCGATGGGTCGGGCGAGAACCGCGAGGGGCGCAAAGTGGCTCTCGCGCTGCTTGAGCAAGCCGGCTACCGGCTTGAGGGTGGCACGCTCATCAACCAGGCCACGCGCGAGCCTTTTGCCTTCGAGATTCTGGCCACGACCAGGGCCGAGGAACGCCTGCTTCTGACCTATGCACGCGCCTTGAAACAGGTGGGAATCGATGTGCGAATCCGTCAAGTTGATTCGGCCCAATATCAGCGGCGCAAGCAGACCTACGATTTCGACATGATCCAGTATGACTGGCCGGTCTCGCTGTCGCCGGGGAATGAGCAGTCGTTTCGTTGGGGGAGCGAGGCTGCGGTGACTGAGGGCTCGTTCAACTATGCCGGCGTGAAGAGCCCGGGCGTCGACGCCATGATCAAGGCGATGCTCGAGGCGGAGGATCGCACGAGCTTCGTATCAGCAGTGCGCGCGCTCGACCGCCTCCTGCTGTCGGGCGACTACGTCATCCCCCTCTTCCATTTGCCGCGGCAGTGGCTTGCGTATTGGAGCCGGCTCGGGCGGCCAGCCAAGACCCCGCTTTACGGCTACCAGCTCGACAGCTGGTGGATAGAGCCCGCGCCGCGGAAGGCTCCCGGCCCGGCCCCTGCCCAGCCCTGACGCCATGACCATGAGCAGTCCCGCCGCCGATATTGAAGGGAGGGAGCAGAGGCCCGGCGCCACGCTCACGGCAGAGGGCTTGTTGCGCCGACGCGCGGCACATTATCCCGAAGCCCTCGCACTGGCCGATCCGCCCAATCGCGAAGGGCTTGGGCTTGGGGCAAAGCCGTTCCTTCGCCTATCACGAGGCCGACTCGGTCGTTGACGCGCTCGCCCGCGCCTTCATCGAGCTCGGGCTTGCGCCGGGCGATCGCATCGCTGTCCAGCTTTCCAATTCGACCGAGCAGCCGCTTACCGTGCTTGTCGCCTGGCGCGCCGGATTGACGGTCGTCATGCTGCCGGCGCTGTGGCGGCGCATGGAGATCGCCAAGGTCTGCGCCGAGCTTAAGCCGCGCGCCCTGATCGGCGTCGGCGGCTCGGCCGGCGAGAACCCGATTTAGAGCCTCTGCACCATCGCCGCCACCGAATTGGCGGTGCGTTTCGTACTCAGTTTCGGGCGTGACCTGCCCGACTGCGTCATGTCCCTCGACGACGCGCTGCAAGCGCGCCAAGACCCGGCCGCAAACCCGGTCACGGCGCGGACGTTCAGGGGCCTGCGCTGATCGGTTTCACGGTCCGCGCCATGATGTGATCCTCAACTCTTACCCCTCAAGCGGCGCGACGCGCCAGACGGCCAGGGCTTCGTCGCCTCGGGCTTGTGTGCACCGCCCGCGATCTCGACCAGGCGGTGGAGCAGATCGCGGGTGCCCGCAAGCCGTTCCTGCGGCGTATCCCAATCGGCGTAATAGATGAGCCGGTGATCGGGCTGCAGTTTAACGCCGGCCCCCTCCTCGCGGATGAAGGCGATCAGCCCTTCCGGATTGGCGAAGCTCTTGTTGCGGAAGGCGATGACGGCGCCCTTCGGCCCGGCATCGATCTGCTCGATGCCGGCCTGCCGGCACAGCGCCTTGATCTCGACCACGTCAAGAAGATGCCTGACTTCCACCGGCAACGACCCAAAGCGGTCGATCAGCTCGGCGGCGAAGGCTTCGATGGCGTCGTGGCTGTCCACCGCGGACAACCGGCGATAGAGCCCAAGCCTCACTTGCAGATCCGGCACGTACTCCTCAGGGATGAGCACCGAGGTGCCCAGATTGATCCGCGGCGACCATTGATCCTCGATCACCGCGCCCTCCCCGCCCTTCAAGGCCATCACCGCCTCTTCGAGCATGGCTTGATAGAGCTCGAAGCCGACTTCCCGGATGTGGCCTGATTGCTCCTCGCCGAGCAGATTGCCGGCGCCCCTAATGTCGAGATCGTGGCTTGCGAGCATGAAGCCGGCGCCCAGCGTGTCGAGTGACTGCAACACCTTCAGCCGCTTCTCGGCGGCGGGCGTGAGGCGCACATCGGCGGGAATGGTGAAATAGGAGTAGGCGCGGATCTTCGAGCGCCCGACGCGGCCCCGAAGCTGATAGAGCTGGGCGAGGCCGAACATATCGGCGCGATAGACGATCAGCGTGTTGGCCGTCGGAATATCGAGTCCAGACTCCACGATCGAGGTGGAGAGCAGCACGTCGTATTGGCGGTCGTAGAAGGCGTTCATCACCGCGTCGAGGTCACGCGAGGCCATCTGGCCGTGGGCGCGCGCGACCTTCAGCTCCGGCACATGCTCGGCGAGAAAAGCGGCGGCGGCGTCGAGGTCGGAGATGCGCGGTACGACATAAAAGGTCTGGCCGCCGCGATAGCGCTCCCGCAACAAGGCCTCGCGTAGGATCACCGGATCGAACGGCGTCACATAAGTTCGCACGGCGAGCCGATCGACCGGCGGTGTCGCGATCAACGACATTTCGCGCACGCCGGAAAGCGCCAATTGCAGCGTGCGGGGAATCGGCGTCGCCGTCAGCGTCAGCACATGCACGTCCTCGCGCAGCTGCTTCAGGCGCTCCTTGTGGCCGACGCCGAAATGCTGCTCCTCGTCGACGATCAAGAGGCCGAGATCGGCGAACTCGATGCCCTTGGCCAACAGCGCGTGGGTGCCGATGACGATGTCGATGGTGCCACTGGCCAGGCCCTTCTTCACCTCGGCAAGATCCTTGGCCGTGACAAGGCGCGAGGCTTGCGCGATCTTCACCGGGAGCCCGCGGAAGCGCTCGGTAAAGGTGTTGAGGTGCTGGCGCGCGAGCAGCGTTGTCGGCACCACGACTGCAACCTGCTTGCCGGCAAGCACCGCAAGCAGGCTCGCCCGCAAGGCCACCTCGGTCTTGCCGAAGCCCACATCGCCGCAGATCAGCCGGTCCATCGGGCGGCCGCTGGCGAGATCGTCGAGCACGGCAGTGATGCTGGTGGCCTGGTCCTCGGTCTCCTCGTAGGGAAAGCGCGCGGCGAACTCCTCGTAGACGCCGTCGGGCGGCGTGATCACCGGCGCTTGGCGAAGCTGGCGCAAGGCAGCCACCTTGATCAGCTCCTCGGCGATGTCGCGAATGCGCTTCTTGAGCCGGGCTTTGCGCGACTGCCAGGCGACGCCGCCGAGCTTGTCGAGCTGGACCGTCGATTCATCTGAGCCGTAGCGGCTGAGCAGCTCGATATTCTCGACCGGCAGATAAAGCTTGTCGCCGCCCTGGTAGAGGACTTCGAGGCAGTCATGGGGCTCGCCGGCGGCCTCGATGGTGGTGAGCCCGGCGAAGCGGCCGATGCCGTGATCGGCATGGACCACGAGGTCGCCGATCGTGAGGCTCGAGATCTCGGTGAGCACATCGCTGCCGCGCTTGCGCCGGGTGCGGCGCACCAGCCGGTCGCCGAGGATGTCCTGTTCGCCGATGACGGCGAAGCCCGGCGCCTCGAAGCCCGTTTCCAAGCACAGCACGGCGAAGGCGGTGGCGGATTGCGGCGCCGCCAGGACCTCTTCGAAAGAGTCCACCCGAACCGTGTCGCCGATGCCATGCTCGGCGAGCAGGATCGCCAGCCGCTCCTTGGCGCCCTTGCTCCAGCAAGCGATCAGCACCCGCTTGCCTTGCGCTTTAAGCCGTCCGGCGTGGGCGACCACGGCGTCGAAGACTTTGCCCCCTTCGCTCTGGCGCTCCGCGACGAAGGATCGTCCCTGCCTGCCGGCGAAGGACACGACGATTGCATCCCGTGCAGCCTCGGGATGCTCGAACGGGTCGAGGGCCACTCTTTGGCGGCCCTGAAGCGCGTTGCGCCAGTCGCTCTCGGTGAGGAAGAGGCTCTCCAGCGGCACCGGGTTATAGGGCGGCGCGCCGAAGGCCTTGCGTTCCAGCGCCTGCTCGCGTGCGTCGTAATGGTCCTTGATCTGCTCCAGCCGCTTCACCCTCGCATCCTCCACGAGCGGATCGAAACTGACGAGAGCATCCGGGAGATAGTCGAACAGCGTCTCGAGGCGCTCATGGAACAGCGGCAGCCAGTGCTCCATGCCCTGATGCTGGCGCCCCGCCGAGATCGATTCGTAGAGTGGGTCGTCGCCCCTAACGGCACCGAATAGCTCCACATAACGGGCGCGGAACCGCTTCCGCGCCTCCATGTCGAGCGGCGTTTCGCTCATCGGCAGCAGCGTCATGCCGTCAAGCCGCGCTTGGGTTCGTTGCGTCTCGGGGTCAAAGGCGCGCACCGATTCCAGCGAGTCGCCGAAGAAGTCGAGGCGGATGGGTTGGTCGCCGGGAGGATAGAGGTCGAGGATGCCGCCTCTGACCGCATATTGACCCGGATCCGTCACCGTGCCGGCGCGGCCATAGCCGAGGCTCTCTAGACGCTCGACGAGGCTCGCCATGCTCACGACATTGCCGGGCGCGAGCCGTTGCATCGACGCCGCGAAAAAGTCGTGCGGGGGCACGCGCTGCAACACGGCATTGATGGTGGTCAGCACGATCAGGGGCTTGCCGCCTTTGCCGTCACGCCCGGCAAGTTCGGCCAGGGTGCTGACCCGACGCGCCACGATCTCGGCATTGGGATCGACCCGGTCATAGGGAACGCTGTCCCAGGCCGGGAAGCTCAGCCGCCTGACCTCGGGCGCGAAGAATTGAAGGGCGTCGTCGAGCATCGCCAGGCGCTGGCCGTCGCGTGCGATATGCAGGATCGGCCTTTGGCCGTCGGAACCCCCAGCCTGGCGGGCAAGCGCGCCGAGCACGGCCGCATCGAGGCCTTCGGAAACCCCGCTCGCGATAATGGAGCCGCCTTTAAGAAGGCGCTCGACCGGCAGCAATGGAGATTTCGGCTCTGCCACGGGGTGCACTTAGCAGCTGCTCACGCGGCCCTGCACGACACCGTGAAAATGCCGCAAGCGTCGCATGAGCCCGTCGAGTTCCGGCTCGCCGAGCGAATTTCCGTCGAACAGGCTCACGGCGATGTTTGGATCGGGCGCGTCAATCAGACGCTCCAACACGCACAGCTCGGCCTCGGACATGGTCTCGATCGTTTGCTCGGTGAAGCGGCCGAGCAGGAAGTCCAACTCCTTGCTTCCTCGGTGCGTTGCACGGTAGAGCGCCCGGCGCCGCCGCATCGCAAGGTCATCATCATCGCTCGACATAGGCCGAGGGTTAGAGCGGAGGGCGCTTGCCTCTGTCAAGCCGTGCGACTTTCGTCCCTCCCCTTGATAGCGAGGGTGGCGAGGATGAGCGCAGCAAAATCCCGCCGGGTGGGGCGAAGTGCCTCGTTGCTTTGCCCCCACCCCGACGTCGCCGATGGCGTCGTCGGACCTCCCCACAAGGGGGAGGTATGAACGCTGCGGGCTTGTCGTTGTACCCCATGTGCTTGATGTTCGGCAGATGCGCCCCGCTCTCCTCAATCTCCTATTCGCGCCCGCCCGGAGCCTTAGCGGCGTGGGGCCCAGGGTCGAAGCTCTGTTGAACAAGCTCGTGGCCCCGCGCCACCAATCGGCCCATGCGCGGGTGGTCGATCTCCTTTGGCATCTGCCGGTCGGTATCGTCGACCGCCAAGTAACGCCGAGAATCGCCGATGCCCGCATCGGCGAGCTGGCCACCCTCGAAGTGACCGTGGCCGAGCATCGGCCCGGGGGCCCGCGCCGGGGTGCGCGGGCCCCCTATCGCATCCTGGTCGAGGACTCCTCTGGCGCGCTCGATCTGGTCTATTTCAAGGCCGATCCCTCTTATCTGAAGCGCCTCCTGCCCGAAGGCAGCCGGCGTCTCGTCTCGGGCAAGCTTGAATCCTATGACGGCTGGCTGCAGATGTCGCACCCCGATCACGTCGTGGCGGTGGACAACACGAGTGACGGAGGCGCGGGCGGAAATGGTGCAACGAAGTTGCTGCCGCTGCTCGAGCCCGTCTATCCGCTTACCGCCGGCCTCACCAACACCACCTTGCGCAAGGGGATCGCCCAAGGCCTCGCTCGGCTGCCTGCCCTGCCCGACTGGATCGACCCGGGCTGGCGGGAGAAGAATGCCTGGCCGTCCTTCGCCGACGCCCTCCGGCGCATGCATGCGCCAGAGACGGACGCCGACCTTGGCGCCGCGTCGTCGGCGCGGCTCCGGCTTGCCTATGACGAGCTCTTTGCCAACCAGCTCGCGCTCGCGGTGATCCGTCAGCGCTTGCGCCGGAGCGCTGGACGGCGGCTGTCTGCGCCTGGCAAATTGCGGCAAGCAATCCTTGCCAATCTGCCCTTTAAGCTCACCGGCGCGCAACTTCGCGCGCTTGCCGAGATCGACGCCGATCTGGCGAGCCTGCACCGCATGCTGCGTCTCCTGCAAGGCGACGTCGGCAGCGGCAAGACCATCGTCGCCCTGCTCGCTATGGCCACCGCCGTTGAAGCCGGATCGCAAGCGGCGCTGATGGCGCCGACCGAGCTCTTGGCGCGGCAGCACCTCAAGACCATCGGCAGCTTCGCTGCATCTGCCGGACTGCGGATCGCGCTCCTCACGGGGCGCGAGAAGGGCCGCGAGCGCCATGACGTCCTCGCCGCGCTCCGCGAGGGACGGATCGACATTTTGATCGGCACCCACGCGCTCTTGCAGGAACCGGTCGATTTCCACGCCCTCGCCTTCGTCGTCATCGACGAGCAGCACCGCTTCGGCGTGCATCAGCGGCTTGGCTTGCAGGCGAAGGGGAGCGGCCCCGGCGCCGAGCTGCTGGTGATGACCGCGACACCCATTCCGCGCACGCTGCTGCTCACCAGCTATGGCGACATGGACGTATCGCGGCTCGACGAGAAGCCGCCGGGGCGGAAGCCGGTCATGACCCGCATTGTGCCGAGCGAGCGGCAGGAGGAGATCGTGGGCGGTCTCGCGCGCGCCATCGCCAATGGAGCGCAAATCTATTGGGTCTGCCCGCTGGTGGCGGAATCCGAAAAGCTCGACATCGCGGCCGCCGAAGAGCGTCATGCGGAGTTGCGCAAACGCTTCGGGGACAAAGTCGGCCTCGTGTATGGACGGCTGCGCGGACCGGAGAAGGATCGCGTCATGGCGGCCTTCGCCGCGGGCGATCTCTCGGTCCTGGTGTCAACCACGGTGGTCGAGGTTGGCGTCGACGTGCCGAACGCCAGCATCATGGTCATCGAGCACGCCGAGCGTTTCGGGCTTGCGCAGTTGCACCAGCTCCGAGGCCGCGTGGGCCGGGGGGCCAAGCAATCCTCCTGCATTCTGCTCTACCGCAAGCCGCTGTCGGAGGCCGCGCGGGCGCGGCTGGCGGTGATGCGAAGCACCGAGGACGGCTTTGTCATCGCCGAGGAGGATTTGAAGCTCCGCGGCGGCGGCGAACTGCTCGGCACAAGACAAAGCGGGCTCCCGGCCTTTCGCGTGGCCCGGCTCCCCGAGGACGAGGCGCTGTTGCAAGCGGCCCGGGACGAGGCGCGGCTCGTGCTTGCGCGCGACCCCGAGCTCAAGGCCAAGCGCTCGGAGCCGCTCAGGCTCCTGCTCTATCTGTTCGAGCGCGATGACGCGATCAAACTGATGCGGGCCGGATAAACCGATTTTCCAAGACGATCATGCCTAGAGCCTAGCGCGATCAAACGACCGGCTCTTCCTCGGGCACGTGCTTTGGCCCCTTCCGTTTGGCGAGCTCGCGCAAGCGATCCTGCTGGTCGGGCGCCACCAAGCCTGCGGACACCACGAGTTTGGCGGCGTCCTCGACCGACAGATCAAGTGGGATCACCTCGTTCGCCGGGACAAAGACGATGAAGCCGGTGGTCGGATTCGGTCCGTTCGGCATGAATGCGGTGATCATCGAATTGCCGCCGCCGATCTTCTCCTCGACCTCTGGCGGCGGATCGCCGGCAAGAAACACGATCGAATACAGCCCGCGCCGTGGGAATTCGATCAGCCCCACACGCTTGAACGAGCCACCGTTCTTGGACAGCACCGTCTCGAAGATCTGCTTCAAGGTGCGATAGACGCTGCGCACGATCGGCATGCGGGCGAGCATCATCTCGCTATAGCCAACCAGCGTCCGCCCGAACAAATTGGCGGTGAGCGCGCCGATCACCATCAAGCCCGTGATGCCGAAGATGAGTCCCACCCCCGGCACGGTGAACGGGAGGTAGTGCTCGGGCAGATATTGCGGCGGCACGAGCGGCTTCACCCAGTTGTCGATGAGCGTGATGAACCACCAGACAACGTAGGTGGTGATGGCAACCGGCCCGACCACGATGAGGCCGGTCAGGAAGTAGCCGCGCAGGCGCGCCCCGAGATGCGAGGAGGTGGTCTCGTCCTCGTCGACAACGACGAGCTGCCGCAGGCTCTCGCCGTCTTGTACGGGTGCTTTTCTATTTGGGTCGCTGGCGGGGTTCATGTGTTCTTCCGAAGCGCGAGAGGAGCGCTGGATGATCGATAGCTGCAGTTGCTTACATTACTGCGACATCGCCCGCCGCTTGGCGCTCGACGGGCGTAACGCATGAGGCGATCGAGGTGCTTAGGGGTTGACGAGGAAGCAATCAACTCCGCTTCGCTTCAGCGCGTTGCAAAGCTTAAGGCTTTCCGCCTTGCTCGGGAAGGGGCCGACCTGCAGGCTATAGAAGGTGCCGAGATTACCCATGTCGGTCTTTTCGATCCGCGGTTCGACGCTGGCAAGCTGCTGATTCTGGCTGATGACCTTCTTCCAGAGCGCCTTCGCCTCGTCCTCCGAACGGGTGGGGGTGAGTTGCAGACGGTAGTCGCCGCCACCGGTAGCGGGCGCGGTGGGCGTGGCCGCCGCTGCTCGCGTTTCTGGTCCTCCAGCATCGGAACTCGCCGTTTGGGTCTGCGTCGTCCAAGCCGAGGCTGTCGCTGGAGGGGCGGCCGGAGGCTTGGCGCTCGCTTCGCTTGCAGGCGCAGGGCCGCCCTCATTGGAGGAGCCGCGGACGGAGCTCCACCAGCGGGAAACGCGATTGCCGCTCGAGGGAGTATCGGGCGCGGTGGTGGTCCATGAGCTCGGTGCAGTCGCATCCGCCGTGCGCACCGGTGGGGGTTCCGATGCCGTGGCTCCGGCGCCGCCACCTCCAGACTTCTCCGTATGAACCGCGGTCGAGAAGGCGGCAATCGCCGCAGAATCAGCAGCCGAACCGCCATTGTCGGCGAGAAGCCGATCCACCTCGCCGCCCTTGTCCGCCTTCCGTGCGAGGGCAAGCTCGGTGTCGGCTTGCGCCTTCTGGCCGGCGGCACGGTAGGCAAGGCTCCGGTTGACCATGGCCGAGAGGCGCTCGGAGGGGGATATTCCAAGCCACATCGCCGCGCCGAGATCGGCGATGGCGCGGGGCGACTGGCCGAGCCTTTGATAGGCGAGGCCCCTGTAATACAACGCCTTGGCGGCGTCGTTCGGGCCAAGTTTGTCGGAGCCGAGCGCGGCGGTAAGCTGCCTGACCGCAATTTCGTATTTTCCGGCGGCGAAGGCGGAGGCACCACCGCTCAGCGTTCCGGCAGGGCCTTCCTGGGCATGCAGCGCCATAGGCGCGAGGCTCGACAGAGCGAGCAGAGCACCGAGGGTAATCATGCGCCGGCGCAAGCGCGTGCCTGAAATGGGGTAGCGCGGCAACGGGCGTTTCCGATGAACCGCCATGTCTTTGCTCAATCAAAGAAATCAGGCAAATCCGAGGCTGTAGCCTATTCCACGGTCACGGATTTTGCCAAGTTCCGGGGCTGATCCACGTCAGTCCCCATGAACACCGCCGTATGATAGGCGATGAGCTGGACCGGCACGGCATAAACCAGCGGCGTCACAAAGCGATGCAATTGCGGCACCTTGAAATGGGTGCGGATGGCGCAGCCGGTGCTCGAAGGCTCGGCATCGCTGACCAGCACGATCTGCCCGCCCCGCGCCGCCACCTCTTGCATATTCGACACGGTCTTCTCGTAGAGATCGTCGCGCGGCGCGATGAAGATGACCGGCATGTTCTCGTCGATCAGAGCAATCGGACCATGTTTCAGCTCGCCGGCCGCGTAGCCCTCGGCGTGGATGTAGGAGATTTCCTTCAGCTTCAGCGCGCCTTCCAGCGCGATCGGATAGCTTTGGCCGCGGCCAAGGTAGAGCACGTCACGCGCTTTCGACAAATTATGCGCGAGCGCCTCGTAAGGTGCTTCGTCCCTGAGCACCGTGGCCATATGGCGCGGGACCTCGGCCAAGGCCTGAACCAGCTCGGCCTCCAGTGCTTCGCCGATATGTCCACGTGCCTTGCCGGCGGCAATGGCAAGACAAGCGAGCGTGGTCAGCTGGCAGGTGAAGGCCTTGGTGGAGGCAACGCCGATCTCGGGACCGGCAAGCGTCGGCAGCATGCCGTCGGATTCGCGGGCGATGGAGGACTCCCGCACATTGACGATCGACAAGGTGTGCTGGCCCTGCTCGCGGCAGTAACGGAGCGATGCGAGCGTATCCGCGGTCTCGCCGGATTGAGAGACGAACAGCGCCGCGCCGCCGGGATTTAGTCCGCCTTGGCGATACCGGAACTCCGAGGCAATATCGACGTCTACGGGCAGACGCGCCCAGCGCTCGAACCAATATTTGGCGACGAGGCCCGCGTAGAACGCCGTCCCGCAGGCCGAGATCGACAGGCGCGGGAGACGCGCGAAATCGAAGGGCAGCTCCGACAGCTCCACGCTTCCCGAGGAGAGGTCGACCATGTTGGCGAGGGTGTGGCCGACCACCTCCGGTTGCTCATGGATCTCCTTGGCCATGAAATGGCGGTGGTTGCCCTTGTCGACCAGGAGGGCCGCTGCCAACGACTTGGTGACGGCCCGATGCACGGCCTTGCCGCTGCGGTCGCGGATGGCAACGCCTTCGCGGGTCAGCACAGCCCAGTCGCCATCCTCGAGATAGGCGACCTCGTCGGTGAAGGGCGCGAGCGCCAACGCGTCCGAGCCCACGAACATCTCGCCCTGGCCATAGCCGATGGCGAGCGGGCTGCCCTGGCGTGCCACGATCATGAGGTCGTTAAAGCCGCGGAAGATCATGGCGAGGGCAAACGCGCCTTCCAGCCGCTTCAGCGTGTGATAGACGGCGCGGACCGGATCGTTGCCGGCCCTGATATCGCGAGTGATGAGATGGGCGATGACCTCGGTATCGGTGTCGCTCGTGAACGCCGCGCCCTCGGCCACGAGCTCTTCCTTCAGCTCACGGAAGTTCTCGATGATGCCGTTATGCACCACCGACACCTCGTCGGTCATATGCGGGTGCGCATTGGCCTCGGTCGGCTTGCCGTGGGTGGCCCAGCGGGTATGGCCGATGCCGATCTCGCCAAGCAGGGGCGCCGCCTTCAGCCGCGCCTCGAGATTGCGCAGCTTGCCCTCCGCGCGCCGGCGGCCGAGCTCGCCGTGCTCGACGGTGGCGACACCTGCGGAATCGTAGCCGCGATATTCGAGCCGCTTCAACGCGTCAACGAGTTGCCCCGCGACCGGGCCCCTGCCGAGGACGCCAACAATGCCGCACATCCGCCCTACTCCACACTCCGACCGCAGCCGTTAGCTATGCACGCGGCGTAACGCTCGCAACTCATAAGCTATGTCCCATTGTTTCCGCTGCCGCGCTGGCGCCGCTTGCGAAGCCGCGCGGCCCAGCCAAGGCGCTCCTCTTGCGGCGCGCGGGTGAGCGCCAGCGCATCGGCCGGAACGTCCTTGGTGATGACGCTGCCGGAGCCGATATAGGCCCCCTCCCCGATCTTGACCGGCGCCACGAGCGATGAGTTCGAGCCGATGAAGGCCCCGGCTCCGATCTCAGTGCGGTGCTTGGCGAAGCCGTCATAATTGCAGGTGATGGTGCCGGCGCCGACATTGGCGCCCGCGCCCACGCTCGCATCGCCGATATAGGCGAGGTGGTTGACCTTGGCGCCTTCGGCGATGTCGGCCTGCTTGATCTCGACGAAATTGCCTACATGGGCGCTTTCACCCAGCGTTGTGCCGGGGCGGAGGCGGGCGAATGGCCCGACCACCGCGTTCGCTCCGAGGCAGGCCCCCACAATGTGACAGAAGCCCTTGATGGTTACGTTGTCGCCGATGACGACCCCTGGACCGATAATCACATTGGGCTCGATGATCACGTCCTTGCCCACCTTGGTGTCATGGCTGAGAAATACCGTCTCGGGCGCGATGAGCGTGGCGCCGCCGGCCATGATCCTTGCTCTAAGCCGCTCCTGCATTACCGCCTCGGCCTCTGCCAGCTCAGCGCGGGAGTTTACGCCCAGCACCTCCTCAGCCTCGGACCGCAGCATGCGGGTTTCGAGCCTGTCCGCGCTTGCCAGCGCCACCGCATCGGTCAGATAGAACTCGCCCTTGGCGTTGGTGTTGCCGATGCGCGCCAAGAGATCGGTCAAGGTCTTGCCGCTGCGAAATCCCATGAGGCCCGAATTGCACAGAGTGAACGCGCGTTCCTTGTCGCTCGCGTCTTTCTCCTCGCGAATGCCCGTTAGCCTTCCGCGATCGTCGAACAGCAGCCTGCCATAGCCCGTCGGGTTGGCGGCCTCGAAGCCGATCACGACGAGATCGGCGCCGTCATCGAGCTCGCGGCGAAGCCGAATAAGCGTTTCCGCCTGGAGCAGTGGCGTGTCCCCATACAGCACGAGCACGGGGCCCGGATGTCCGGCAAACGCGGTCTGCGCGGCCTTGACCGCATCGGCCGTGCCCAGCGGCTCGGCCTGCACGAACACCGCAAGCTCCGGATCGAAGGCCCGCGCCGCGCCTGCGACCTCCTCCATGCCGGGAGCAATCACCGCGCAGAGCCGAGTGATCGAGGCGGCCTTGGCCGCGTTCAGCACATGGCCGAGCAGCGGCGCGCCGGCAAGCGCGTGCATCACCTTCGGCACTTCTGAGATCATCCTGGTGCCCTTGCCCGCGGCAAGGATGATGGCGAGAACTGAGTCTTGCGTCATGGCTCTTTGGTCACTGCCAAAATGCACCTGAAATCGAGTAAGAAGCGTGCCCCGAGGGTCTTCCTGCAAAGGAGAGTCAACCGGCTAATCTTGTCTTTCGCGCGTCACGAATCGCCGCCGCCAACCCCCGCGGAGACCTGTCTAATAGAAAGCCGGGGCAAGTGCCACAAGGCGAGTTGCCATCCGGGGGCTACACGCGGAAATTGACCCAGAGGGTAGAGCGAGTCATCTTCTCATTGCCGATCGGCAGACTGCAGCGGAGCCATATTGCTAGCGCTTTTCTGTGTAGATTCGAAGGTCTAGGGGAGGCTTGCGAAGGCCATGATCGTTAAGGATCGCCGGGCCGGGATGCGTAACTGGGTACCAGGGCTGTTCGCCGGTTTTTGGGTTTTGCTCGCGGTCTTCTCTGGCGCCTACCTGTTTCGCATCGTCACCGACCCCGCCGCGCATCGGGTTGAGACCGCTTCGGCGAGCCCCAGCGCCGCATCGGCCATGCCTAGCCCACAGCCCGGCGCGCCAACGCCGGTGAGCGCACAGCCAGCGGCGCCTCCGTCCCTATCGACTGAGCAGGCTACGGCGCTACTGCGCGCCAATGAGGCGAAGGACAGGGAACTTACCGAGCTGAAATCTCAGCTGCGCGATCTTTCCGGCCAAGTGGACGAGCTCAATACGCGCTTGAAGCCGCTCGAGAAGGTGCTTGGACCTGTGGCCGCGCTGCCGAGCTCGGCGTCCGTCACGACGTCGATGCCGTCCCCAGAGCCAATGCGGCAAGCGGAGAAGCCCCCTGAGCCGCCGAAACCGGAAGCGAAGTCCGTTCCTCCCGAGGTGAAGCCATCCGATCAGGCCAAGGCACTGGAAAAGCCCCCGGTCCCTACAAAGCCCGCGGAGAAACCATCCGAGCAAGCGAAGGGATCGGAAAAGCCGACTGACTCTGCCAAGCCTACAGAGAAACCAATCGATCAGGCCAAAGCGGCGGAGAAGCCGTCCGCTCTAGCCAAGGCGCCGACAGAGAAGCCAGCCGCTCAAGACGATGCGGATGAAGCGCCCTCACCTTCCGCATCGGACAACGCGCCCGAAAGATCCATATCCGCGGAGCAACCGTCTCCGCACTCGACAGCGACGCCGGGCTCCAAGGATCAGAAGCCGAGCGAGAAATCATCAGCGCCGGTGCAAGTCTCCTCGAACGAGCCTGCATCGACCCCCTCTGCGGCAACGACAGACACCGCTAATCTCAGCGTGCCGCCGCCCATTCCGCCCGGCGCGACCCGGTTTGGCATCGAGATCGGCTCCGTGGAGAAGCAGGACAAGGTGAGGCCGATGTGGCGCGACCTCCTGACCAATCACGCGGCGCTCGTCGCTGGGCTGCAGCCGCGGCGCATCATCGCGCCGGACAAGAAGTGGCGGCTCATCGCCGGTCCCTTCTCCAGCGCCGCCGAGGCGATGCAGGCTTGCGCGCTATTCAAGAAGGCAAGCCTGCCTTGCGAGGCGACGGTCTTCGCGGGCGACGCGCTCTAGCTTTTTATTATCGCGAGGGTCGTGGAATGATCGGCGGCGGCCGATTCGGCAGCCTGGTCAGGCGCTGCCTCACCATAGATCTCTCGATAGAGCTTGCGAAATCGGCCGCTGAGCCGAACCACTCGTCTTTGTAATTGAGCGATTCGCCGCAGCGTTTTTTGAAGCTGCTGGATACTGCCAGCATGCGCGTCGGCGCGAGCAGGGTCCAACGCTCGGCGTTGCTCGCGTAAAATTACGTGCACAAATTGCCGGGAATTCCCCTCAGGCGCGAGAAAGTAGGCGCTGCCTAAAGGTCTTTCGCGCTAAACGTGTCACATTGTTGGAGGCTACCGGTCTCGTAGCCCCGGCGGAACCAGCGTACGCGCTGCGCTGATGAGCCATGGGTGAAGGAATCAGGCACGACATAGCCTTGCGTCTGCTTCTGGATGCGATCGTCGCCGATGGCGCTCGCCGCCCCCAGCGCCTTATCGATATCGCCGGGCTCGAAGAGGTCCTTGGTTTCTTGCGCCTTGTTGGCCCAAATGCCGGCAAAGCAGTCGGCTTGAAGCTCGACGCGGACCTGTAGCGCGTTCCCTTGTCGCTCGCTCATGCGCTGCCGCACGGCCTCGACCTGATCCATAATGCCGAGCAGCTTCTGCACGTGGTGCCCGATCTCGTGGGCGATCACATAGGCTTGGGCGGCGTCGCCGGGAGCGTAGAAGCGGTCCTTGAGCTCCTTATAGAAGGAGAGGTCGATATAGACCTTCTCGTCGCTCGGGCAGTAGAACGGGCCCATTTGCGACATGGCGACCCCGCAGGCCGAGCGGACGCCGCCGGTGAACAGCACGAGCTTCGGGTCGTTGTAACTCTCGCCATATTGCTTGAATAGGCTACCCCACACGTCCTCGGTGTCGGCAAGGACGACGCCGACGAACTGCCTGAGATCGTCCTCGCTCGAGCTTTGCGGGTGCTGGATCTGCGGACCCCGCTGGCTAGGGGCCGGGAAATTGGTGGTGTCTGGCCGCGATTGCGGGAGACGAATGTCGGGGAAGCCCGATACGTCTCCGCCCGGCCCCCCGCCTTGCATGATGACGCTCGGGTCGACGCCGAAGAAGAACATCAATCCGAGCAAGATGAGGATGCCAACGATGCCGATGCCGCCGCCACGGCCCGTATCCCCGCTCGGAAAGCCGAAGCCGCCGGGGGACGGGAAGCCGTAGCCCCCGCCTTCGTCCCGCCGATCCTCGACATTCTCGCTCTCTCTTTCGCCGCGCCACCGCATCTTTAGGACCACCTCGACGATTCGCGTTCCGGGCTGCCGGACGGACCCGATCATTGTGCATGAGACGGCGCCGCGCACAAGATCAAGACTCGTCCCCGAAGGTCAGGAAAGCCATCCATGCGGGGTGAGGTGAATCCCGCAAATCCTTGTTGTCAAAAGCGAGATCGACAGGTAACCGTCAAAAAACTGCCATAGGCCCGAGGCATTCTAGGCGTGCCCGGTTGTATCTTGTCTGGGCTTTGTTGCGTTCTGTGTAATGTGTACGAGCCTCGGCAATCCCCGCGCCGGGGCTCTACTTTTTTTGGCCCCGGCCCCCACGCCGACAGAGCTCATTATTCGGCAGCTTCCAAGCGTTTCCCGGAAGGCACGTTAGTCGCCGCCTCCAGCGCCTGTTCTTCCGCCACACTGGCGCGCACCACGGGCTTGCGGCTCGCGAGGTAGCTGTAAACCACCGGGATGACGAACAGGGTGAACAGGGTGCCGACCAGCAGTCCCCCGACGATGACCCAGCCGATATCCTGACGGCTCTCGGCGCCCGCGCCGGTAGCAAGAGCGAGCGGCATGGCGCCGAGCACCATGGCGCCGGTCGTCATCAGGATTGGCCTGAGACGCAAGGTGGCTGATTCGATGACGGCCTCCCCGATCGGGTGGCCTTGAGCGCGGAGCTGATTGGCGAACTCCACGATCAGGATGCCGTGCTTGGTGATGAGCCCGATCAGGGTGACGAGGCCGACCTGGCTATAGATGTTGAGCGTGCCCCCGCTCCACCACAGCGCCAGCAGCGCGCCGGTGATCGAGAGCGGCACCGTCAGCATGATGATGAACGGGTCCTTGAAGCTCTCGAATTGCGCCGCGAGCACGAGATAGATGAAGGCGAGCGCGAGGAGGAAGGTGAAATAGATGCTGGAGCTCGTCGATTTGAACTCCCGCGACTGCCCCGCATAGTCGATATGGGCCGTCGGCGGGAGCACCTCCTCGGCGGCCTTCTCGAGAAAGTCCAAGCCCTCGCTCAGCGTGTATCCCGGCGCGAGATGGGACGTGATCATGGCCGAGCGGAGCTGATTGAAATGGTTAAGCTCCTTTGGCGCGACCGACTCCTTGACGCTCATCAGGTTCGATAGCGGGATCATAGTGTCGCCGTGGCCGCGCACATATATGCGGCGCAAGTCCTCGGGGTTCCTGCGATCGATGTCGGCGACCTTCACGACCACGTCATATTGCTCGCCCTCGCGCTTGAAGCGCGTGACCTGGCGCCCGCCGAGTAGCGTTTCGAGCGTACGGCCAAGGGTCTCGACCTCGACGCCCACCGCCGCCGCCTTGTCGCGGTCAATGTCCACCTCGAGCTGGGGCGCGTTCAGTTTCAGATCCGTATCGACATTGACGAGCCCCGGATTATCCGCGGCCTTGGCCAGCATCTTGTCGACCATAACTTGCAACTCTTCGTAGGGCCGTGACGTCTGGATGACCAACTGGATCGGCTTGTCACGCACGCCCTGGCCAAGCGGCGGCGGACTGCTCGGGAAGGCGACAATCCCGGGGATGGCTACCATCTCCGGGGTGATCGACGACGCTATCTCGTTCTGCGTCCGGCTTCGCTCGCTCCATGGCTTGAGCTTCAAGAAGGTGGTGCCTTGGGAGACCGTGGGCCTGCCGGACACCACGAAATAGCGCTCGGCTTCCGGCACCTTGGCGAAGATCGCCTCGAGCTTTTTGGCGTAGGTATCGGTGTAGTCGATGGTGGAGCCTTCGGGCGCCTGCATGATACCGACCAGGAAGCCCTGATCCTCGGTCGGGGCGAGCTCGGATTTGAGCGCGCCGAAAAGGAAATAGCTCGACCCCGCGACGGCAAGGCCAATAGCCAAGATCAGCGGACGGACCTTGAGCGCCCGGCGGATGAGGCCACGGTATCCCGAAGTCAGCCCGCGAAGTCCGGCCTCGATGGTCCGGTAGAACCAGCCGTGCTTCTCGTCACGGTGGAGCAGCTTCGAGCACATCATGGGCGTAAGCGTCAGCGCCACGAAGCCAGAGACGATGACCGCGCCGGCCAGCGTCCAAGCGAATTCGGTGAACAGCCTGCCCGTGGTGCCGGCCATGAAGCCGATCGGTGCGTAGACGGCCGCGAGCGTCACGGTCATGGCAAGCACGGCGAAGCCGATCTCCTTGCTGCCGACCAACGCGGCCTCGACCGGCTCCTCACCGTCCTCGATGTGGCGGTAGATGTTCTCCAGCATGACGATGGCGTCGTCGACGACAAGTCCGATGGCGAGCACCAGCGCGAGCAGCGTCAGCGTGTTGATGGAGAAGTCGAGGACGTACATGAGCGCGAAAGCGCCGATCAGGGACACAGGTATGGTGACGAGGGGGATCAGCGTGGCGCGGAACGAGCGCAGGAACAGGAAGATGATCAGCACCACGAGGACGATGGCCTCGCCGATCGTCTTGTAGACGTTCTTCACCGACTCGCGGATGAAGATCGATTTGTCGTGGGCGACCTCGGCATGCATTCCCTCGGGCAGCGACGCAAGGATCTCAGGCAGCGCCGCTTGCACCTCGTTCGAGACGTCGAGCGGGTTGGCCGTCGCCTGTTTCACAACGCCGAGCGCTACGGCCGACTTGCCGTTGAAGCGGACGATGCGGCGCTCGTCCAAGGCCCCAAGCTCCGCATGGCCGACATCGGAAAGGCGCACGAGATAGCCTTTGGCGTCCTTGAGCACCAGATTGTCGAACTGCGCGGGCGTCTTGAGATCGGTCTCGGAAAGAACCGTGAATTCGCGCTGCACACTTTCGATGCGGCCGGCAGGCACATCGACATTCTGCCGCCGCAGCGCGTTCTCGACGTCCTGTGGGGTGAGGCTGTAGGCGGCGAGCCGCTCCGGATCGAGCCAGATGCGCATCGAATATTGGCGCTCACCAAAAAGTGTGACGGCCGCGACGCCGGCAAGCGTTTGCAGCTGATCCTTGACGTAGCGGTCGGCGTAGTCGGTGATCTCGAGCGCCGAGTGCGTGTCGCTGAAGAAGGCGATGTAAAGTATCGGCTGGGCATCGGCTTCAACCTTCTGAATGACGGGTTCGTCGAGGTCGTCCGGGAGCCGACCCCTAACCCGTCCGACCCGGTCGCGGACGTCGGCAGCCGCGGAGTCGGCGTCGCGCTCAAGCTTGAACTTGATGGTGATCTGGCTCTCTTCCTGGCGGCTGATCGAGGTGAGGTAGTCGATGCCCTCGATGCCCGACAGCGAGTCCTCGAGCACTTTGGTGACCTGGGTCTCGACGATCCGCGCGCTTGCCCCCGTATAGGTGGTGGTCACGGTCACCACGGGCGGGTCGATATTGGGATATTCCCTCACGCTCAAACGGCTGTAACCGACGAGGCCGACCAAGGTCACCACGAGGCTCATCACCGTCGCGAACACCGGGCGATGAATCGAGATCTCGGAAAGCTTCACGCCTTAGGCTCCTGAGCCGGGACCACGGTCACGGCGGCCCCGTCGCGGATCTTGAGTTGACCGGCGGTTACCACGAGGTCGCCTGCCGCTACCCCATCGACAAGCTCGACGCGGCCGGCGCGCCTCGTGCCGATCAAAACCTTGGCGAGCTGGGCCTTGCCGTCCACGATCTTAAACACGAACTGGTCCTCGCCCTTTGGGACGATGGCGGCCTCCGGCACGGTCAAAGCATCCGGCTTGACCTCGTGGATCAGCATCACGCGGGCGAATTGGCCGGGCCTGAGCTTCTGCTCCTTGTTGGGCACGCGGGCGCGAATGAAGATGGAGCGGCCTTCGATGTCCACGCGGGGATCGATGGCAAACACCTCTCCCTTGAAGGTCTGCTCTGGAAACGCATCCACCTTGATCTCAATGGCCTGCCCGTTATGCACCGTCGGCAGATATTTCTCGGGCACCTTGAAGTCCACCTTGATCTGCTCGATGGCATCCAAGCCGATCAGGGCCTGGCCGGGAGTGATGTACTCGCCGACGCTCACTTGACGGAGACCCACGATGCCGGCGAACGGCGCGAGGATTCTCGTCTTCTCAACATGGGCCTTGGCGAG
>Ga0315295_10001193_pt1 | contig 22349 bp, 21 predicted proteins | sample YL17G14_0_MG_FD_204453 | JGI IMG/M metagenome (GOLD analysis project Ga0315295, IMG submission 204453) | Sediment microbial communities from Yellowstone Lake, YNP, Wyoming, USA - YL17G14_0 | ecosystem: Environmental > Aquatic > Freshwater > Lake > Sediment | place: USA: Wyoming | collected...
TGGCATAGACCGTTCAGTTTTAACACGAGTATCCAGACAGATAAAGCAAATAATCGAGCAGGGGGTGGAAATAGCTATAGTTGTGGGCGGAGGCAATTTCTGGCGGGGTACCGGTACCGAAGCTAAAGGAATGGACCGAGCTACGGCTGACTATGCAGGTATGTTAGCTACCGTTATCAATGCACTGGCTCTTCAAGATGCCCTAGAAGGCGAAGGGGTAATTACCAGAACTCAATCGGCAATTACCATGCACGCTGTCGCCGAGCCCTATATACGCCGTCGTGCCATCCGGCATCTGGAGAAAAAGAGAGTTGTTATTTTTGCCGGAGGGACCGGAAACCCCTACATGACTACTGACACTGCGGCGGCACTGCGAGCCATTGAAATCGGGGCAGAAGTCCTTCTTGTAGCCAAGAGTAGAGTCGATGGTGTCTACGATTCTGACCCTCTTAAAAATCCACAGGCTAAGAAATTTGACCGCCTAACCCATAAAGATGCTTTAAACTTGCGACTTCAGGTAATGGATAGTACTGCTTTCTCCCTTTGCCAAGACAATAGGCTGCCCATAATAATCTTCGACCTGCAAGGAAAACAAAGCATAGAGCGGGCCATCTTCGGTGAACATGTAGGCACCTTTGTCACCAGTGAGTAAAAATGATTGAGCAAGTAATCACCGAAATCAATGGTAAAATGCAAAAGGCTGTTGAAGCTTTGACTCGAGACTTGGCAGCTATCCGAACGGGACGTGCCTCACCAGCTCTAGTAGAGCATATAAAAGCTGATTATCACGGTGTCCTCACTCCAATCAACCAAATGGCTTCCATCTCAATCCCTGATGCCAAAATGATACTCATACAACCTTGGGATAGTAGTTCAATCCGCAGCATTGAGAAGGCCGTCCTTACCTCTGACCTCGGTCTAAATCCAATAAGCGATAGCCGTGTTCTCCGCATACCTATCCCACCGCTCACCGAAGAACGACGTAAGGAGTTAACCAGAGCGGTCCACAAAAGGTTAGAAGACGCTAGGATTGCTCTTCGCAATCTAAGACGCGAAGGCATCGAAAAATTGAGGCAGTCGGAAAAAGAAAAGGGAATATCACAAGACCAATGCGCACGTGCTTCTGAACAATTGCAAAGGCTCACTGACAACTTCGTGGACAAAGTAAACAATATAGGACAAACCAAAGAAACAGAGATAATGGAGGTTTAAAAACTCCGCAACTTACAAGCCACTACCTTTTTCAGGAAATAGATTTAAACATATAATACAATGATACAAGCCTCACCAACATTTCACATCCCTGGCTGCGGCCAACTCTATCTAAGACACGCAGAGTCAAAGAATAAATATGCTCAGGCATAGAATTCTAACTGCTGTTGTCGGCTTACCACTCCTAATCGCCATAATATGGTTCGGTGAACCGTGGTTTACCCTTTTGATAGCCGTCATGGCTGCTCTTGGCAGCTGGGAGTTCTACCGAATGGCAGGCGGATCAAAAGTACAGCCTATCACCTATTTCGGCATAGCCTGGGTATTACTTTTAATCGCCAGTCCTCACTGCCCATATCCGGATACATTACCTTTCCTGATTACCTCAGCGATAATTGTATCGTTAATCTGGCTGTTGTTTCGTCGCCCCAGAGACCAGGCTTTTACCAACTGGGCATGGACAATGGCCGGCATTCTCTATATCGGCTGGATGCTCAGCTACTGGGTTGATCTCAGAAGCTTAGAAAATGGTAGGGAATTTGTATTCTTGGCCATGTTCATTACATTTGCCAGTGATACCAGCGCCTTTTTTGTTGGCAGAGCTTGGGGCAAACACGCGCTAGCCCCGTCAATAAGCTCAGGCAAAACCTGGGAAGGAGCTGTAGGCGGGCTATTATCCAGTATTGTAGTTACTCTCATTCTCGGCATAATCTTTAAGTTGCCTTTCAGCTACTGGCAAATAGCCCTTTTGGGCTTCATTATCAGCATATTCGCTCAGCTTGGGGATTTAGCAGAGTCACTGCTTAAGCGTAACACAGGTGTCAAGAACGCAGGCAAGCTGATTCCGGGACACGGTGGCATCCTAGATCGCATCGACAGTCTCATATTCACCGGAGTTATAGTATACTATTTCTTAGAATTGACAAAATTATGAGCAACGCTATTAAAAAATTAGCCGTTATAGGCTCAACAGGTTCTATAGGGCAGCAAGTCCTGGACATAGTAAGAGACTTCCCTGACAAATTCAGGATAATAGGTTTAGCCGGTGGTAAAAATGCCAGCTTACTTAGTGACCAAATAAGTCAATTTCAGCCTAAAGTGGTATATTCACCACATAAATTCAATCTTCCAGGCAACATCAAGTTATCGTCGATGGAAGAGATTGCCACCCATCCAGAAGTCAACATGGTAGTCATAGCCACGTCAGGTAAAATAGGACTGACCCCGACATTAGCAGCCATAAAGTCAGGAAAAAAAATAGCTCTAGCCAATAAAGAAGTAGTGGTCATGGCGGGCGAAATTATTATGAAGGAAGCTAAACTCCGGCAGGCACAAATCATGCCTATTGATAGCGAACACAGTGCCATATACCAATGCCTGCATGGAGAGACGGGCGAGGTAGCCCAGCTCATTCTCACAGCTTCAGGCGGGCCTTTCTATCATCATTCACCTTCAAAATTAACTAAGGTTACAGTTGATGAAGCTCTGGAACATCCGACATGGAAAATGGGGAAAAAAGTAACTATTGATTCGGCAACTCTGATGAACAAAGGGCTAGAAGCAATCGAAGCTAGCTGGCTTTTTTCTATACCCCTTAGCAAAATCGAAATAATAATTCATCCACAGAGTATTATTCATTCTCTCGTAGAATTTGTTGACGGATCAATGAAGGCTCAACTTAGTGTCCCAGATATGCGTTTCGCCATTCAATATGCTTTGTCGTATCCGGAGCGGCTAGCTAACTACAGTTTGCCTCGCATGAACCTCGCACGATTGAATTCACTGACCTTTGAGACAATAAACTATGCCACGTTTCCCTGTCTGCAACTGGCATTGGATGCCGGGGAAAAAGGAGGAACCTACCCTGCTGTACTTTGCGCCGCCGATGAGATAGCTGTCGAACTTTTTCTTGAACAGCGTATTCGTTTCCCTCAAATCGCCGAAATAATAGACAAGACCATTAGCCTACACCACAGCATAGCTAACCCTACTCTGGACGAAATTCTAACGGCTGATAAGTGGGCAAGAGACACAGCCCTGAAGTCAGTAGCAAGGTAAATTTATGATTGAAACAATAGCACTTACAATTGTCAGTTTTGTAGGCGTACTGGTATTACTTGTCTTCGCCCATGAATTTGGGCATTTCATCACCGCCAAGCTTGCTCGAGTAAAGGTGGAGGAATTCGGCATAGGTTTTCCACCCAGGATTATCAGCTTCAAGCGAGGGGAGACAACATATTCTATAAATGCAATACCTCTGGGCGGTTTCACCAAGATGGTCGGAGAAGAAGACCCATCACTACCGGGCAGCCTAGCCAGCAAGAGCATTCCCATACGATTTCTGGTTCTTAGTGCCGGCTCACTGATGAATATTTTGCTACCAATATTACTGTTTTCAATTAGTTTTATGATCCCTCACGATATGATTCTGGAGAAAGTACAGGTACAAGAAGTAGCCGCAGGTTCACCAGCTCAGATGGCTGGAATTGAGCCCGGAGATACAATCCTGGCAATAAACGGTCACACAGTTAGAAATCGCGGCGATGTTGGTTATTTTATCCAGCTTCATCTCGGCTCACAGGTAAATATTCTGCTTCAAAGAGACGAACTCGCTCCAAATGAAGTAAGTTTGAAGCCCAGATGGAATCCGCCAAAAGGACAAGGGGCAACCGGCATCATTATCATCGGAGTAGACAGTACGACAGTCCGCGAATCTGTTCCTATTTGGAAAGCAGTGCCTTCAAGTATAGTTCATTGCTGGGAAATACTCATTCTATTCCGTAATGAAGTAGTAGGCTGGTTTATTGGAGGAGCACTACCTCAAGTAACCGGGCCAATAGGTATTGCCCAAATCACCGGCCAGATAGCTAAGGCCGGCATAAGCCCCCTGCTGGAATTTGCCGCGCTAATTAGTATAAACTTGGCCATAATTAACATGCTCCCCTTCCCGGGTCTCGATGGAGGCAGGCTAATTTTTGTGGCCTTAGAATGGGTTCGGCGAGGAAAGAGAATCTCACCAAAAAGAGAGGGGCTTGTCCACCTTATTGGTTTCGCGGTGCTTATGCTTCTGATTATTGTGATAAGCTACTTTGATATTACGCATATTATTCAGGGAGATAACATCTTACCTTGATAGTACGCAGGCAATCCAAACCTATCAGAATTGGAGAAGTGACCATAGGTGGTGATGCACCTGTTGTAGTTCAATCCATGGCCAAAACCGATACCAGAGATATACAAGCTACCGTAAATCAAATTAATGAACTCGCCGATTGTGGTTGTGAGATAGCCAGAGTAGCTGTACCAGATTTTGAAGCTGCAGAGGCTATTTCAATCATCAAGAAGAAAACCTCTATCCCAATTATTGCTGACATACATTTTGACTATCGGCTTGCCCTCAAGTCTTTGAAAGCGGGCGCCGATGGGCTTCGTCTGAATCCCGGTAATATCCGAGAGCCAGAACAAGTTGCCGAAGTGATAAAGGCCGCCAAGCAAAGGCAGGTACCCGTTCGTATCGGCGTCAATGCAGGAAGCCTGCCGCCCGCATCGAAGCCATCCATATCTACCTCTGCGCACATGGTTAACGTAGCTCTGGAGCAAATCAAGCTGCTGGAAAGTTTAGACTTTGATTTGATTAAAGTATCGCTTAAAGCCTTTGACGTACTTACGACTATTGAAGCTTACCGGGCAATAGCCTCCAAAATATCTTACCCCTTGCACTTAGGTGTAACTGAGGCGGGACTACCCAGAGCCGGTGCTGTCCGCAGCGCTGTGGGCATCGGTATACTGCTTCACGAAGGTATCGGTGACACTATCCGTGTCTCCCTTAGTGCTAATCCCTGCGAAGAAGTAAAAACTGCTTACGAAATCTTGAGAAGCCTCGATTTGCGACAACATGGGCCTACCTTAATAAGCTGCCCTTCGTGTGGGCGGGCTGAAGTCGATATCATAAGTCTTGCTGAATCCGTAGACAGAAGCTTAAAAGATATAAGTCAGCCTATCAAGGTTGCCGTCATGGGTTGCATTGTCAATGGTCCCGGCGAAGCGAAAGAAGCTGATGTCGGCATTGCCTGTGGTAAAAGCAAAGGTGTTATTTTCAGAAAAGGCAAGGTTGTCAGCACCGTAGCTGAAAAAGACTTTTTGGAGGCACTTATTGCAGAGATAAAAAACTGCTAAATTAAACAGATATATTTTCTAAAGTTAACTCAATACATCAGAATTTGAAGTCATTTGTTGACATGTGAAAAACAAAAAAGGAGAATAAAATGGAATACCCCATAACCATCAGCATAAGTTATACGGAGAAGCTTTCACGGCTAACCACCTTCTTTCGCGCAATTATGGTCATACCTCATTTGATTGTCCTTTGGGCTCTAGGCATTGCTTCCAGTGTTATCGCTTTCATTGCCTGGTGGGCAATCCTATTTACTGGCAAGTATCCCAGATGGGCTTTCGATTTCGTTGCCGGCTATGTTCGCTGGTATACTAGAGTGAGCGGTTATTATCTGCTTCTAACTGACAAATATCCCCCCTTTAGTATAGAATAACTTGCCAGCAAAGACTTAGCTCGCGGATATTCTTTAACGCTAGTAGGAATGAAAATATATGCGATTTTCCAATCTATTTGGCAAAACGCTAAAGGAAATACCGTCAGAAGCTGATACTGCTAGTCATCAGCTGCTACTTAGGGCTGGTATGATTCAACAAGTAGCGGCTGGTGTTTATTCCTATTTGCCATTGGGTTGGAGGGTGCTCAAGAAAATTGAACAAATAATTCGAGAGGAAATGGACAGAGCCGGAGGGCAGGAGTTGATGTTGCCTACACTCCAGCCCTTCGAACTATGGGAGAAATCAGGTAGATATCCTGCTTTCGGTAAAACATTGTTCACTGTTACCGACCGACGAGAACACACCTTAGTCTTAGGGCCTACCCATGAGGAGGTCATCACGGAACTTGTTCGACGTTTTGTGCAGAGCTACCGCGACTTACCACTTCTGTTGTATCAAATCCAAAATAAGTTTCGAGATGAACCTCGACCTCGAGGCGGGCTGTTACGTGTGCGTGAATTCATTATGAAAGACCTGTACAGCTTCCATACTGATGAGGCAGATTTAGAGCGAACATATCAGCAAATGATCCAAGCCTACAAGAACGTCTATTCCCGTTGCGGCTTACCAGCAGTGATAGTAGAAGCTGACAGCGGCGCTATTGGCGGCAAGGAATCCCATGAGTTTATGCTCATTGCCGAAACAGGTGAAGATGGAATCGTTCATTGCGCAAACTGCGACTATGCCGCCAACCTGGAAAAAGCTCAGAGCGAAAAGCCAAAATTTGAGACGAAAGCTACTTTACCAGTGGAGGAAATATCGACCCCTAATATAAAAACCATCGAAGAGGTAGCTAATTTCGTTGGTGTGACACCACATCAGACGCTAAAGGCCGTCTTTTATTCTGCCGACGGTGAGCTCATCTTCGTAGTCATCCGAGGCGATATAGAAGTTAACGAGACGAAACTCCGAAATCTACTGAAATGCGCTGAATTGCGCCTGGCTACAGAAACCGAAGTGAAGGCAGCCGGGTTAGTTGCCGGTGCAGCTTCGCCAGTTGGCCTGAAGGGAATAAAGATTATAGCCGATGACTCTATAACCCTGGGCTCCAATTTCGTTGCCGGTGCCAACAAGCCGGATGCTCACCTTAAAAACGTTAACTACCCCCGTGATTTCGAAGTCAGCATTATAGCGGACATTGCCACAGCTCGACCCGAAGATGGTTGCCCAAAATGCAGCGGTAAACTCTTTTCCAGCCTCGGAATCGAGGTAGGCCATGTCTTCAAACTGGGCACTTTTCTAAGTGAGCAACTTGGTGCCTCGTTTCTTGATCAAAATGGTGTATCACGCCCAATTATTATGGGTACATACGGCATAGGGCTTGGCAGACTGTTAGCAGCCGCAATAGAGCAGAATCATGATGATAAGGGTATTATTTGGCCCTTAAGCATCGCCCCTTATCAAGTTTACCTTTGCCCTCTTCGTTTAGAAAATCCCGATGTTGCTGAAACCGCCGAAAAAGTCTATCAGGACCTGACGAAACAAAACATAGAAGTTCTCTACGATGACCGAGATGAGTCTCCGGGGGTTAAATTCAATGACGCTGACCTTCTAGGAATACCGCTGCGCTTAACTTTAAGCCCTCGCACTCTGCAAAGCCAGAGCATAGAGATAAAATGGCGCAAGGAAAAACAAGCCGAACTGCTGCCTTTGGAAGAGATAACCTTGAAAATAGATAGGTTACTCCGCGAACCTGGAGAGAATTAAGGCATGCTTGTTCTTACACGCCGCTGAAGCCAAGCAGCTATAAATATCAATACACCACCCAGGACAATAGAGACTAGTATCTTGAGCACCTCCGGTAAGTCCATACTTAGAAAAAAGGTAAAAGTAAAGACGCCCGCGATGCAGGCAATAATATAACTTACCAAATGGGCCTTGATCGGCCTTCTTTTGACTGCTCTCCAAATTAACCAGCCGATAAAAGCCAAAGAGCCAACTACTGCTATAGCTCCCATAAATCACCAACCCCTCTCATCAAAATACTTCCCAAACAGAGCAAACATAGCCGTGGTCAGAGCTAGACAAGCTAGCTTCCCTGGCTCGGACAGATATTTAATATACTCCGCCGCTAGGTAGCCAACTCCTGAAACACAAAGTAAAATTCCAAAACCATACAGAATATAGATTCTCATACGCTTAAGACCTCATCACCTACTTGCCTCAGGCACAGGAACAGGCTGTGGCGATCCCTTCTCAGAATACCCGGGCGGATAATAGCTCAGGATTATTTTTCGCTCCACTTCCCCAAGCTTGATCCGCGCAGTATATTCTCTATATTCTCCAACACTAGGGCCTTCCCCCCCTAGATCCTCAGCCCGCAATTTCCAATTTACTGTTACTTCCTTAAACGGATCCACCGAGATACTCTCATCTAGTAGTTGTATTATCTCTTTACCGCTTTTCCAAACTGAGGCTTCAACATCAGCTTCATAAGTTGAAAAGGTTCGGTTATCGATCTTGTACCTAAAATAAACCGGCTCTCCCCATGAGGTTCCTATGCCATAACCCTGCTCTTTAACCCAGGGTTCCTGCCAAGAATAAGCTTCTATTTTCTGCTCATGCTCCCCAAATGTTATGTAAATCGTATCGTGAACGCCTAAATAGCCATCAACAACAAGGAAAGCTAAAATGCCAGCTAAACAAACCAAAGCCAGATATAAATATAGATTTTTACCCTTTTTAGTTGCCATCGTGAATCATTATAACAAATATCGGGCAAAAAATTCTAAATGAATTTCTTCAACCTTGAAGTTAAGCTCTTAAAGTAGCTCCCAGCTCTTTCGTTAACCTATCAAGAATCTGCTGTTGGACTTCTTCGACTTATCCTTTGCCGGCAAATCTAACCAACTTTAAGAAAAATAAACCTGCTCGATGAAACTATCTCTAGCGTCCCCTTTTGATATTCCGCAAAAAGAAAACCAATCGAGTTAAGAAGGCGACAGCAACAACGACGATGATTATGAATGCCCACAGCGGCATTAGTCCAGCCTTAAATTGTATCGATTGGGTCCAACCGCTATCATTACCAGCGCCATCTATAGCTTTAACTCGCCAATAATATTTTCCTCGAAGTAAAGACTCATCATCAGTCAGGGTATACTTAGACTCAACCAGATTTTCCTTACTTAACGGCGTAGTTGCAAAATCAGATTGATCAGATATCTGCAAACTGTAGCTAACACCGCTGGGGTCAGAAACAGCAGCCCATTCAAAGGTAGGAGTAATACGGTCGAAAAGGCCTACCCTGCTTCCTTCCTTCGGCGACACAATTTGTGGCACTGACGGTGGAGTTGTTTCCATAGTGAAAACCACTGAGGCTGAGGCGCCGCCGGAATCAGTAGCTGTTACATTATGCTTACCACCAAGACTTTGGGGAGCTACCAGGCTCGCCTGAAAATTGCCTTTATCATCGGTGGTGAATTCGGTAACTAAGTCAGTACTGTCGTATTTAAGAGTCAACTTTTTATCCGAGCCAAAACCAGTTCCGTTTACCGCTATATTACTGCCCACGTGTCCCTCGTCAGGCTCTAAAGTCATTTTCGATAAAATAACCATCTTGGTATCAGCAACTTCAGAGGCTGTAGTCGAAGCGCCATAGGCATCTAGCACATGATTGCCTGCTGTAGTTGACATTATTGTCATAGATGAGGTCCAGCAACCTTCGCTATTAGCTGTAATATCGCTCTTGATGATATTATCGTCAAGCGTAATTGTAATGCCGTTTTCACTCCCGCCAAAACCACAGCCAGCGATGGTGATAGTATCACCTACATATCCAGAAGCAGGCTTAACAGTCACAGCAGAGGACACAATAAAAGTGAGATCTGAAACATCATCAGCCTTCGTGGATGCACCCGAGGCGTCTATTGTATGGCCGCCTTTAGTTGAGTTAGGAATAGTAAAGACAACATTCCAAGACCCTTTGCTGTCTGCACTGAGCCCGGTCTTGGCATTAGTAGTATCGTAGGTAACTTGAATGCTGCCTTCATCTTTGCTAAAGCCGGTACCGCTAATACTAACTGAAGTGCCAACATTTCCAGATACCGGTGTCATACTGATTTTTGGGCTAATTGTTACGGTGACATCGGGAACGTCACTTGCTTTTGTAGTTTTCCCTGAGGCATCGACCGTGTGACTTCCTTTCGCAGAGGTTGGCAATGAAAAAGTTGTTTCCCACGAGCCTGTATCACCGGCCACGATTCCTGTCTTCATATTTGCGCTATCGTAAGTAACTGCAATGTTGCTTTCTGCGGCAGCGAAGCCCTTACCCCCAGCGGTGACAGAATCACCAACAATACCTGAATCAGGGCTAACGCTTATAGACGGAAGAACAGAGAAGGTAGTAGATAAAACCTGAGTACCAGTCGGATTATCTACCGTGACAGTATGATCACCTCCACTGGTATCAGGCACAATAAAGGTAACACTACCACCTCCCGGAAGCGTTCCTTGCTTGACTCCAACTCCATCCCATTTAATAGAATAAGAACCGGAAGCTAGTCCAGATATGGTCACCGTCGCCCCAACCACACCTTCACTAGGAACCATTCCCGCAGCCCGAACAGGAGTTACCAAACAAAGAGTTAAAAGCAAAGCCAAGCATAAAGCCGGAGCGAAAACTTTAGTTTTCACACTTGTCTACCCCCTTCCTGTAAATAATCACCTCCAATTATAACGCAAATCTAATCAAAATTTTCGCTTATTTAGAGAAATTTTTTGAAGACTTTGGTCACAGATAAATCAACTCCTCAAAACGGCCCTTAGTTCGCGCTGTAGTTTATCGAGAATTTGCTGCTGGACTTCGTCGACTTCACCATCGGTCAAGGTATGCGTCGATGATTGGTAAACGATTCTGAAAGCGAGTGATTTCTTACCTGTAGGCACCTGTTCCCCAATATAGAAGTCAAAAAGAACAACCGAGTTTACCAGAGAAAAGCTCTGAATGATAAAACAAATCTGTTGATAGGTTACTTTCTCATCTACCAAAAGCGCAATATCTCTGCTTGTGCTTGGATATCGAGGAATTGCTTGAAATGTTTTGAGAGTAACCGTAAAAGATGATAATTTATCTAAATCCATTTCAATAAGATAAGCAGTCCCGGAAAGTCCAAAGGCTTTTGCTATTTTAGGGTATAGTTCCCCAACTGTGCCCAATTTATCGTTCTCGACGACTACATCAGCGGTTCTGCCCGGGAATAAGCTTTCGTCTTCACTTACCTCAAATCTGGCCGCCACTCCTAACCGTGATAAAATGGTTTCCAGCACTCCCTTAGCAACGAAGAAATCAACCGGCTCCTCTTCACCGCGCCAGGATAACCTACGCTGCAAACCACTTAGTACAGCGCAAAGCATCTCCTTCTCCTGAGGTAAATCCTCTTCCCTGGGCATAAATACCTTGCCAATCTCAAAAAGTCTGATGCCGTCTTCTTGATATCTTTCATTGCGAGCCAGAACTGATAGCGCGCCAGCGCGTAGACTTGTCCTGAGATACTCTTGCTCTCTGGACATTGGATTAGCCACCTTCATCGGATTCGGACCTATTAAACGCAGCTCTGGCGAAAGCATCCCCAACATCTCCAAGCTGGTCAAAGAATAAGTAAGTACTTCCTGAAAACCACAGCTAACAAGGATGTTAGACAGTTGTCGTCTGAGAGACAGCATCGGCACCGGTTCGTATCTCGGTAATGACGAACTCAGCATTGTAGTCGGGATTTTATCATAGCCTATAATACGAGCTATCTCTTCAACCAAATCGGCAGTGCAATTTACGTCCGTGCGCCACCAGGGGACCTCTACTTGAATCTGTGAATTCGATTCTACTTGTCGACAACCAAACCCGAGTAGCTCCAAAGTCTCGCATATTTCGCCCACCTTTAACTCTACCCCGAGAAGGCGTTTGACATCAGTGACAGGTAAAAATATAGGCTCCTTCTGCTGTTTACCGGGATAAACATCGATAATGCCTTTCGCCACTCTGCCTTCAGCAAGCTCTGTCAACAATTGTGTAGCCCGTTTCAATGCTATCAGCGGTAAGTCCCGGCTAAGACCTTTCTCAAAACGCAGCGATGCTTCACTGCTCAAACGAAGACCAAGACTTCCTCGATGAATAACAGCCTGATTGAAATTCGCCGACTCTATCAGAACAGTTGTTGTGTTCTGCCTAACCTCCGTATCACCACCTCCCATGATACCGGCAACGGCGATAGCTCTCTCTTTGTCTGCAATCACTAGTGTATTAGAGTTGAGCGTCCGCTGTACCCCGTCCAACGTAGCTGTAGCCTCACCATGTGCAGCTCGGCGTACGATAATCTGTTTACCGCGTAACTCATTGTAGTCGAAGGCGTGAAGCGGTTGCCCGTATTCAAGCATCACATAGTTGGTAATATCGACAATGTTATTGATAGGACGCATACCGCAAGCTGATAGCCTTCTTTGCATCCACTGCGGTGATTCCGTTACCTTAATACTAGTCAACAAGCTAGCACAATACCTGGGACACAAATTCGGCTCGACAATTTCCACGGCCGCATAGGAATCTATCGCCTTTTCCAATTCATCATAATGAATTTCAGGAATGTGCGCCTTACTTCCTGTTAGAGCCGCTATCTCCCTGGCGACACCAATCACCGACAGACAGTCGGGGCGGTTCGGTGTTATGTCAAGGTCAAGAATTGTATCGCCAAGATACTCGGACAAAGGAGTACCAACAGCCACTTCCCCGGGTAGAATCATAATACCTTCGTGACTATCAGAAACCCCCAATTCTCTTTCAGAGCAGACCATCCCTTCAGAAACAATTCCGCGAATCTTAGCTGGCTTTAATTGCACCATTTCGCCGCTATGACCATCCGTGAGCTGGGCTCCGACTCGGGCAAAAGCCACCTTGTCACCAACTGCCACGTTAGGCGCGCCACAGACCACGGTGGAATGCTGTTTTCCTAAATCAACGGTTACTAATTTCAGCCGGTCAGCATTAGGATGCGGATTAACATCGATTATTTTGCCAACCACTATATTATTCCAGCTCCCACCAATCACCTGCACTTCCCCAACTTCTAATCCAGCCATGGTCAGCCGTTCAGACAGCTCCTCAATTGGCAGTGAAAAGTCGACATATTCCTTTAGCCAGCGAAGCGAAACTTTCATATTAAGCTCTCGGAACTAATACAGGTTCAAAACTGCCTTAGAAACCTGAGGTCGTTACCATAAAAGAGGCGAATGTCGTCTATGCCGTAGCGAAGAATGGGAATACGCTCCACCCCCATACCAAAGGCAAAACCCGAATAAACCTGAGGGTCAATACCAACTCGGCGAAGAACTTCGGGATGCACCATCCCCGCACCCAGAATTTCAATCCAGCCGCTATTGCCGCACAACCTGCAGCCAGCACCGCGGCATACCATACAATCAATGGCCACCTCAACACCGGGCTCTACGAAAGGAAAATAATCGCAACGAAAGCGGCATTTCCTGTCCTCACCATAAAGGCGGCGAGCAAATTCAAACAGTGTCCCCTTCAAGTCAGCCAGGGTTATGTTTCTATCGACTGCCAACCCCTCAACCTGATAAAACATCCACTCGTGCGTAGCATCTGTAGCTTCATATCTGTAGACTCGCCCCGGTGCTATTATTCTTATCGGGGGAGGTGATTTCTCCATAACTCTTATCTGAACTGGAGAGGTATGAGTCCTCAGGAGCATAGGTCTGTCACCGGTTTTGGTCTCGAAGTCCACCCAAAGCGTCGCAAACATATCGCGTGCCGGATGGTCGGCTGGCATATTTAGAGCCTCGAAATTATAATAATCCCATTCTACCTCTGGCCCCTCCACGATTTGAAAACCCATGCTGGTGAAAATGCCACAAATCTCTTCGAGTATCTGAGTTGTCGGATGGAGACGGCCAAGAGGAACTTGTTGACCGGGCAAGGTGACATCTAGAGTCTCGAGCCCGAGTGTACGAGACGAATCTCTCTCTAAATCAGTCTTCTTCTTATCAAAAGAGTTTTCTAGAGCTTTTTTTAGTTCGTTGGCTCGAGCTCCAACTTCACGTCTTTCCTTTAACGGCACAGTTGCCAACGAACGCAGAATCTGTATTAAATTACTTTTTCTGCCTAAATAATGTATTCGCCACGCTTCAAGTTCGCTGACATTGGTGACTTTAGATAGCTCATCAAGAGCTTTAGAGGCAAGCTCTTCAACTTGATTTAGCATATTCTCACTACGTGAGGGGGATTCTAGCTCTTAATTTTGGTTGAAGCTAGCGAAAGTAATTTGGAGAAGCTGGACGAGTCATTTACTGCCATCTCCGCCAATGCTTTGCGGTTTATTCCCACATTGGCTTTTTTCAGCCCGTCCATAAACTGACTATAAGAAAGCCCTTCAGCGCGGGCAGCAGCATTTATCCTGACAATCCACAACCGCCTCATATTACCCTTTCGCTCTCGGCGATGCCTGTAGGCATAAAACAAAGCATGCATCATTGACTCATGAGCACGCCGAAACAGAGAATGCCTGGTAGCCTTATGTCCTTTTGTTAACTTCAGTACCTTTTTATGTCGTCGATGCGTGACTATTCCGCCTTTAACTCGTGGCAATCACTTCCTCCTAATCTATTTTATGCCATAGGGCAGCAGTCTCTTCAATCTAACCTTATCAGCAGGTTGAACCGGAATCATCTCGTCATAAAGACGCTTAGTCCTGGCCGGCTTCTTACGCCTTAAATGGCTCTTGCCACCTTTAACGCGCATTATTTTGCCCGTACCGGTGACGTGCAATCGACTCTTAGCCCCTTTATGTGTTTTAAGCTTTGGCAATTAAACTTTCTCCTCCATAGCTGGTTTCTTAGTATGTTTACTTGGAACCGGTGTTAGCACCAGGCTCATAAAACGGTCCGCTGAAGACGGAGCAGCATCAAACACAGCTATGTCTTTCAAATCTTCCGCCACTTTTCTGAGAAGTCTCAAACCCAGTTCAGGATGCGTAAACTCACGTCCCCGAAAAACTACAAATACCTTTACTTTATCCCCCTCCTCCAACAATTTCCGCGCTATTTTAATTTTGGTCTCGAGGTCATGTTCCTTCACCCGAGGCCTGATTCTGATCTCCTTGAGTACAATATTTCTTTGACTTTTTCGTGCTTTACGCTCCTTTTTGGTCTGCTCGTATCTGTACCTACCATAGTCAAGAATTCGACATACAGGGGGAACTGAATTTGACGCCACCTCTACGAGATCAAGACTGCGTTCACTGGCCATCTGCAACGCCTTCTCAGTGGGGAATACTCCCATCTGTGCGCCTGTCTCCCCTATAAGCCGAACCTCCTTAGTCCTAATTTGCCGATTAACGCGTAATTCCTTGACTATGTCTCTCCTCACCTCCTTACACGAAGGGAACTATCGAGCAAAAATATAACATATTCACGAGCGGAAATCAAAGTTTATCTGGCGCCTTAGTTTCAATAATCGGTCTTACTCTGTCTAGGAACTTAGAAATTGATAGCAAGCCTAAGTCTTCTCCATTCCTTAACCGAAGGGAAACTTGAGAGGCATCCTTTTCTTTATCACCAACAACAAACATATAAGGGATTTTCATTAATTGCGCCTCTCTTATCTTTAAGTTCATTCTCTCCGAGCGGTCATCAACCTGGACACGAATGTTATATTCTCTGAGTTCATCCGCCACCTGATGCGCATAGCTCAGATGACGGTCGGCAATAGGTATGACAGCTACCTGAACTGGTGACAGCCAAACCGGGAAGGCCCCAGCATAATTTTCAACCAGGCAGGCCATAAAACGTTCCATACTTCCCAAAACAGTTCGATGTACCATAACCACTTGATGTTCCAAACCATCCTCACCTATATAGTTGACATCAAAACGCTGTGGCAGATTAAAATCGACTTGAATAGTTGGCCCCTGCCACAGCCGGTCCAAAGCATCCCTGAGCTTTACATCAATTTTTGGCCCGTAAAAGACGCCTTCGCCCGGGTCTATCGTATAATTAAGCCCAAGTCGCTCCAGTACTTTTCGCAGCGCTTCCGTAGCCTCTTCCCAAACCTGTATAGTCCCAGCATAATGGTCAGGGCGTGTAGACAAGAGAAGCTCGTACTCGTTAAAGCCAAAGGTAGTCATCATAAAGCGAGCCAATTGCACCACCTCTCCCACTTCGGCCTCAATTTGGTCAGGGCGACAGAAAATGTGAGCATCATCCTGTGTAAAACCACGCACCCGTGCCAGCCCATGCAATACCCCTGACCGCTCGTAACGATAAACTGTACCCAGCTCAGCGTAGCGAAGCGGTAGATGGCGATAGCTGCGCAACTGGGTCTTGTATATCATAATATGCCCCAAGCAGTTCATCGGTTTGACAATGTACTCCTGTCCCTCAACATCCATCGGTGAATATAGATTCTCCCGATAAAAGTCCCAGTGCCCGCTGGTTTTCCACAAATTCAGTTTGGCTATATGAGGCGTGTAAACGATTTCATAACCTCGTTTCCTGTGCTCCGCTTTCCAGAAATCCTCTATAATCTGGCGAACCAGAGCACCTTTGGGATGCCAGTGGACTAACCCGGGGCCGAATTCCTCATGAAGACTAAATAGGTCGAGCTCCTTACCCAGCTTCCTGTGGTCCCGCTTGGCAGCCTCAGACAATCGAGCCACGTAATTTTCAAGCTCAGACTCGGTATAGAAAGCAACCCCGTAAATCCTTTGCAGCATGGGGCGTCTTTCATCACCCCGCCAGTAGGCTCCGGCAATGCTCGTGAGCTTAAAAGCCTTAATCTCGCCGGTTGAATTTACATGAGGACCACGGCACAAGTCGACAAAAGAGCCCTGACGATAAATTGTCACCGTTTTATCTGGGAGCTCATCAATTAGTTCCAACTTGTAAGGCTGCTCGGAAAATAACTTGCGTGCTTTCGTCTTGCTCATCTCTTCTCTAGCAAAAGAAATATCCGCAGCAATTATCTCTCTCATCTTGGCTTCAATTGCTATTAAATCCTCTGGCACAAGAGGTCGGGGAAGTTCAAAATCATAGTAAAAACCATCCTCAATAGCCGGACCAATGCCGAATTTAGTCCCAGGGGAAAAGGCCTGGACTGCTTCAGCCATCACATGAGCAGCCGAATGCCGCATCTTTTCCACTCTCGCCTCTTTCTCTTCCATAGCCATTTCCAATTTCTATATCAAACCAAACAAAAACCTCACGCCATTTGTAAGCGAGAGGTCAATACTGAACCAAAATTGCTCATGAGCTAATGGGCACTGTCAAAACAATATTGGAATGATTTCCTATCGCTAAGCTAATCGCTTTAACTATAGCATTTTATCAACGCTGATATGGCGAGTCAAGCTTATTGTTCTGACTCTCAAATTGTATGAATTCGAAATCAGGACTATAATAGTATGTCGCTTTTTGCCTGGCTGCGCCTGCTGCAGTCCAGTCACTTTTTTAATTTACGATACAAATATATCGGAGGCAATAATGAAAACAAAAGACGCCATCGAATTTGAATATATCTTCAACCCTCGAGCGGTTGCCTTAGTAGGCGCATCTACCGATAATGACTTTTTACATGCTTTGACGAACACGAAGATGGAGGATAAACTGTATATGGTGAACCCGAAATACAGTGAACTCTCCGGCAAAAAATGCTACGCCAATATCCTGGACATCAAAGAGACTATTGACTACGTCATAATCGCGGCACCGGCCTCACAGGTTCCTAAGGTATTGGCCGAATGCATAGAAAAAGGTGTAAAGACGGCACATATTTTCACCGCGGGCTTCAGCGAGACCGGGCTGGAAGAGAGAATACGGTTAGAGAACGAAGTAAAAGACATTGCCAAAGGCAAGATTAGACTAATCGGCCCCAACTGTATGGGAATCTACTGTTCCAAATCCGGGTTAAGTTTCACTTTCGGTGCTTCGTTTGAAGAAGGCCATGTCGGAGTCATTTCGCAGAGCGGTACCTTTGGGGTCGAATTCTTGAACCTCGGAAAGATAAGAAACCTGAAGTTTAGTAAGGTAATCAGCTACGGGAATGCCGTAGACCTTGACTGCCCCGACTTTCTGGAATATCTTGCAGACGACCCCGACACTAAAGTCATAGCGTTATACATGGAGGGTACAAGAAATGGTGCGCGGCTCAAATCGGCTTTGGCCGAAGCTGCCAGGAAAAAACCGGTCTTAGCCTTAAAGGGCGGAGTAACTGAGCACGGCAGTCGGGCGGCATCTTCTCACACAGGTTCACTTGCCGGTTCGCCGGAAATATGGAGCTCGATTTTCCAACAGACCGGCGTGATCCAGGTAGAGGACTTCGACGAATTACTAAACGGCGCCTTAGCACTCACTTACTCACCCTGCCCTTCAGGAAAAGGCACCACTATCATTACCAACTCCGGTGGCTTCAGTGTGCTCGAAACCGACACCTGTGTAAAAGCCGGATTGGAAGTTCCTCAATTCCAGAACGAAACATTATCTGAACTTAGAAAACTAGTGCCGGTGGCCGGAACGAGTATCGGGAATCCTCTGGATGCCTGGCCTATATTCTACAATTTGTCGGGGACATCCGGTAATCTTGCCGACATCATAAAAATCCTGGCTCGGGATAGGAATATACATTCAATAGTGCTGCACTTCGATGAAATTAATTATCTCAGGCATATGTTAGGTGCAGCTTTTGAGGGGCACCTTAATGAGCTTGTTGAACTACTGATCAACGGCTGCCAGTATGCCAGGGATGAAATCGGCAAACCAGTTATAGTATGCATTTCACTCGACGCCTATTCAGAAGACGAAGAGGATAGAAGGTATCACCTGATGGTAAAAAAGGCTTTCGAGGACGAGCGATTTCCGGTGTATCCCACGCTCAAAGACTCAATTAAAGCCCTGTTTAATCTTTATAGATACGGCATTCAATTCCGCAAAGGATAGCCTCACTATACCACCCGAATACACCCATTGACGAGCCAAGGTATATTCATCACTAAGAGTTTTGGGTAAATGATTGTACGGGAAATTTGCGCCAGAACCATATTATCCAAATCAAAAATTTATGACTATACCATCAATGCTTATACTGGCTGCCAGCATGGTTGCACTTATTGCTATGCTCGCTTTATGAAAAGAACCACCGGACATATAGAACCATGGGGTGAATTTGTTGATGTTAAGATTAATGCGCCGGAACTGCTACAGAAAGAGACAAATAAGAAGCCACCTGCTAGAGTATGGATAAGTGGAGTCTGCGACGCCTATCAACCACTAGAGGCAAAATATGAACTGACAAGAAAGTGCCTCGAAATATTAGTTGAACATGATTGGCCAATCACTATCCAGACGAAATCGCCGCTTGTGTTACGCGACAAAGAATTGCTTAAAAAGGCCGGCGAGATTGAAGTTGGGCTTACAGTTACCACTGCAGATGACAATATTAGGCGACTTTTTGAACCCAGTGCGCCACCAATCAAGGAAAGAATCAAAGCGCTGGATGAGCTACATAAAGCAGGTATCAGGACTTTTGCTATGATTGCGCCTATGCTTCCTGGGGCTGCAGAACTAGCTGCCGTGCTCTCGGGAAAGGTAGATTATGTATTAATCGACAGAATGAACTACCACTATAGCGACCGGGTGTATCGGAAATATAATTTAGAGGCAGCAATGAGCGATGATTTCTTTTTCCGAACCGGTAAGGAACTTGCCTCGGCCTTTGAAAAACAGAGCATCAATTGCCAGGTTGTGTTTTGACGATGCGTCATGCGTTCCAGATGCCTTCGGCTCCTTGGCTAGATTTCTTATTAAGGAATAAAGCGCTCTTGCCTAGTCTTTCTTCCTGAACTTTGCCAGCCTCTCTTCTGTATCCTTAATATCAAACTCGCTCTTGGCTTCAAGCTCCAGGCCCTTTTTCAGTGTGTCTTTTACGCCTTGATTGTAAAGATATTTGTAAGCGGCCAGAGATGCCATACTATTCGCGGTCAACTTCTTTATCAGCTCTTGCACAGCCTCTTCCAGTTTATCAGCGGGGACTGCCATATTTACCAGGCCTAATTGCTGTGCTTCCTTTCCTGTAATCAAATCAGCCGTGAATGATAGCTCTTTGGCCTTCAACATACCGACAGCGCGAGGCAAGCGCTGGCTCATGCCCCAGGTAGGCCGTAGCCCCCAGCGCGCATGAGTATCTCCAAACTTCGCCTCTTCGGCGGCTATTACGAGGTCGCAACCCAACACGATTTCCATGGCTCCGGTTATGCAAAATCCATTGACCATAGCTATGACAACCTTGGGTACGTCCTGTATAGTCTGTATAAGGTCTCTGGCCGGGTCATCCAATATGGGCCCCACCTTTCCCCTTTCCAGTTTACGGTCTCCTAAAGCTATTAAGTCCACTCCCGCAGAAAAGGCACGGCCAGCTCCGGTGAGCACTATCACCTTCACCTCGCTGTCCTTCCCTGCTTCCAGTACCGCTGCCTTCATCTCTGATAAAAGCGTCGGCGTTAGAGCATTCATCACGCTGGGACGATTGATAGTTATCTTGGCCACACCATCTTTTTTTTCGTAGATCAGATTCTCATAAGCCATTTCTTTCTCCTTCCAATATTTAACTGTTGCTAGACTCAGTTTTTAACAGTAAAAATCAGATACACAGGAATATGTAGGGCTCCATCCAATTCTGGGGAAGAGGGGACTCGAACCCCTACGCCTTGCGGCACATGATCCTAGGTCATGCTCGTCTGCCAATTCCGACACTCCCCCAAACTTAAATTGATATAACATTTTAACATGCCGTAAAGCATTTTGCCTGTTTTTCCTATTACTTTGCATAACATCTATCTCACCTAAACGAAAAAGGTTTCGTTTAGGTTATTATTTGTGAAAGAAAGCCAAAAACGGGGTAAGTTGTCTAGTGTGTATCGCTTACCGAATTGACTTTAGAGGATGCCTAGCTCATTTGAATAAAGCAAACTGGGAATGATTACCGGCATGGAACACATATTAGCCTGTCCAAGGTGCAGCGGAGCAAATAGATGGGGTCAGCTATTCTGCCGGTTTTGTGGTCAAAACCTGGCACATAAATGTGCTCATTGCCAAGTAGATGTTGACCCAGCCATGCCAATTTGTCCATATTGTCGCAAAATACTACCAGCTTGGTCAATGGGACAAACCCAATCAAGCGAGGAACCATTCGAGAATCCAAATTCGGTACTGGAACTTAGCTTATCCAGTATACCTCCGCACCACCTACCAGAAATTTGCGCGTCTAGAACCAGAATTGTAAACCCAACTCGAGAACGGCTAGCGCCGTCGTTTGCCTATCTCCAGACTCCATTGCCCGGATATCCTCGCTAAGCAAAATTAGTCTGCGTGCGTTATAATATGACAGAAAGTAAACAGGCCAATGAAAGTATGGAGGTAAGCAAAATGAAGCTACGAATGATACCAATATTCGCTATGCTCATCCTATCACTGTGGCTTGCAGCCTGTACACCAGCCACGGGAACATCCGTGAATGTTTCTTGCGACGACTTTGATAAACAACCGCATATCAGCAAACAGATGACTGTTGCTGCCGGCAACACATTTACAGTGACGTTGTGCTCCAATGCCACAACAGGCTTCCAGTGGTCCGAGTCGGCACAAATCAGCGACCAAACGGTGGTTCAGCAAACAGGCCACGAACTCATGCCTCCTGAAAACACCAGCCTTGTGGGAGCCCCCGGCAAAGAAGTATGGACTTTTAAATCGTTCAAGAAGGGCACCAGCACCATAACTATGGAATACAGCCGGCCATGGGAAGGCGGCGAGAAAGGCGTTTGGACCTTCAACCTCACCGTCGTTGTCAATTAAATTTGGTCCAATATAAAGCTTGCTGAATAAGGCTTGGTCTCTCTGTGAGGTGCTAACTATGTCTCGCGGGGCTTATTATGCAATTGCCTGTATGACCACATCTTGATACAATCTCCAAGTTGCATCCGCCATTCGTTTTTCAATGACAGTATATAGCCGAAAAAGAATTAAATATTCTAGTGAGGTAAGGGAATGACAAAGCCAGATTTCTCTTTGAATGGCAAGGTAGCTCTGATAACTGGAGGCAGTCGTGGCATCGGTAAGGCCACGGCTCTCGGGTTTGCCAGAGCCGGCGCCGATGTTGCCATTGCCAGCCGAAAACTTCCTGACTTGGAGCAGGTAGCCGATGAGATAAGAGGTTTGGGAAGAAAGGCCTTGCCGGTGGCAGTGCATGTAGCCCGGCTGGAAGAGATAAAGAGCTTGGTTCAGACAGTTAATAAGGAATTCGGCAGAATTGATATATTGGTAAACAATGCCGGTACCAGTCCAGCCTTGAGTCCAATGCTGGACTTAGAGGAACGGCTCTGGGATTCAATCATGAATCTAAATCTGAAGGGGGTGATATTCCTCAGCCAGGCCGTAGCCAGGATAATGAAAGAGCATGACGGCGGCACAATTATCAACGTTGCCTCGATAGCTGGCTTCAGACATGAACCGAATATCGGTGTTTATTCAATCAG
>Ga0315295_10001194_pt1 | contig 22349 bp, 8 predicted proteins | sample YL17G14_0_MG_FD_204453 | JGI IMG/M metagenome (GOLD analysis project Ga0315295, IMG submission 204453) | Sediment microbial communities from Yellowstone Lake, YNP, Wyoming, USA - YL17G14_0 | ecosystem: Environmental > Aquatic > Freshwater > Lake > Sediment | place: USA: Wyoming | collected...
TTGTTCCGTTATTGTGGTTTCCATCGACCAATACTCTGGGGAATGGAGATATATAAGGACAGGGGAGGGGTGGGTGAAAAGTGAAACTACTCCTCCGTCGATAAAATCGAAAAAAGTGAAACTACCCGGGAAATCCCCATGGGAACCTAAGTGTATATCTAAATAATTACAATCTTTCTAGAACTAGTTATATATATTTATTATGACTCTTCTCCGAATTTAGGTAAGAATTAGTACCGTCTCAGCAATCATGATTTTGGCGAAATTATGAAGTCAAGACGGTACAAGTACAGCCAGATATTCCGAGGTTTATATACCTTCCTCGGATTTGTTTATGACTCGATTGCGAACAATATTGACATGATTGCGGTCGGTCTCAGGAAAACAAGAACGACTGCAAGATGTCCTAAATGTTATCATAGATGGCATCTTACAAATGAGAATTATCCAAGGTTTGTCCGTGACCTTGATATTGGTACAAAGCGGAGCTATATTTCATACACCGAGAATAAAATATTCTGTACCTGTGGTTTCAGGGGATACGAGAAGATCGATTTCGTTCGTCCCTACTCACATTGTACGATACGCTTCGAGGAGTACATTTATCGTCTATGCGAGAAGATGACCCTATCCGATATCAGCGAGATTACAGGGCTGAATTGGAAGACGATCAAGGAGATCGACATCTATTACACCAAACAACGGATCGAAAGCCTGCACAACCTCGAGCCTACTAGGATCGGTATAGACGAGGTTGCCTATGAGAAAGGTCACAAATATCTGACCGTCGTCAGAGATCTGGACCTGAATAAAGTTATTTGGGTCGGTCTGGAAAGAAAAGAGTCAACTCTCGATGCATTCTTTGATGAGCTTGGTTGGGAAAAGGCTCTTCGGATCGAGGTCGCAGTCTTGGACATGTGGGATCCGTATATTGCTTCTATAAAGAGCCACTGCCCACATGTCGATATTGTCTTTGACAAGTTCCATATCGTGAAATACATCACCGAGGCATTGGACGAACTTCGCAAGCAAGAGTTCGCCAATGCCGAGGAGGAAGACCGAAAGGAGATGAAAAGGAAACGGTTTCTCATTCTAAGACGAAACGAAAACCTTACAGAGGTTCAACGGGAAGCTCTTGATAAACTGATGAAGCTGAATGAGAACCTATACAAAGGATATCTTCTCAAGGAACAGATCTCCGATATTCTCGATGAAAAGGAATTAGAAGGAGCGATATCTCGATTGGAACAGTGGATCCGTAATGTGATAGATTCAGGAATTGAACCGTTTATCAAGTGTGTTAAAACCATCAGGCATTATTTCTATGGTATCGCCAATTATTTCAGGCATCATGTCACGAATGCTGGGAGTGAAGGATTCAACACGAAAATCAATATCATTAGACGGAAAGCCTACGGATATTCCGACCTGGATTATTTCATTCTGAAAATCTTCCAAGCTTGTGGGGTGATGAAGTGATTTTACCTAAAACGGGAGAAGAGCCGAAATAAGAGATGGACCCCACCATCCTAACCGATGAAATAAGTAGCAAGTTCATTAATCGATATGATGCCCCCAATCATCTTTTCCTGACGCCTCGCGGAATCAGGCCGATCTCGAAATCCCCTCTTGCACATCTGGAGGCCTGGCTTTCAGTCCCGGGTCTGTAGGCCGCGCAGACACCATCCCTAGTTCCTGGGCAAGGACGGTTAAGATATGCGCATAGGTATTCTTTCATTATCGCTCCAATGAACACGTATCTTTCTGTAGGTATAAAAATGTTGTTAGAAATTTTTCTACATTTCGTTGTTACTTATGTTGATATGTCTTGTTGTCATTTTCGGGGACATGACACTCGAGGGCAAGGGCAAGATCTATTGTCATGCCAGGAACCGCGTCATCATCTACATCCCTGCGGCCGTTCATCGTGATTCTGCGTTCCCTTTCAAGATTGGAGAAGAGGTCGTGGTAAGGATCGAAAAAAAGCGGCTTGTGGTCGAACCGAAGAAAAAAGTAGGTATTCCGATCAGCATAGAGGAAAGGAAGCTCTCCACAATCTCGGGCAGATGAGATTATAATGTTAAATGGGCCCGGCCGGATTTGAACCGACGACCAACCGGTTATGAGCCGGTCGCTCCACCAGCCTAAGCTACGGGCCCATCGACTGGATTGTCACAATCTAAAGCCGTTTTCAGACGATATACTGGCAGAGGGGTTTAATCTTTTTGGTCATTATCGCTGTCCCTCGCATGGGTAGTGGTCTGTCGACCAAGGCCCATCCAATATTTAACCCTGAAATTTGCTTCACCATCCGTGGACCTCGGTAATATTCACATTGACAACCCCTTTGTCCAGGCCCCGCTGGCCGGTATCACGGACCCGCCGTTCCGGACCATCGCCAGGCGTTTCCACTCAGGCCTCCTCTTCTCGGAAATGATAAGCGCTGAGGCCCTTTGCCGTGGGAGCAAGCGGACGAGGACCTACTTCCAGGTCGATGAGGTCCATCATCCGATCGTGCTTCAGCTCGAAGGTTCCAAGGCCGAACGGCTGGTAGAGGCCGCAAGGTTCGTCGAAGACATTGGAGCGGACATCGTGGACATCAACTCCGGATGCCCGGACAGGAAGCTCGTCCGCGATGGCGCTGGAGGAGCGCTTCTAAAGGACCTGACCAAGCTCGCTCACATCGCCAGGTCGGTGGTCAAGGCCGTTAAGGTCCCTGTGTCGGTCAAGCTAAGGCTCGGTTACGACAAGGACAATTCCATGGAGATACTGAAGGCCTTGGCGGACACGGGCGTCGCTTTCCTCACCTTCAACGGCTATACCGTCATCCAGAGGTTCAGCGGGAAGAGCGATTGGGAGGCCCTGAGGAGATTGGTCGAGGCCGGGATGGACATGGGCATGCCGATAATAGCCAACGGCGGTGCCACCGACGAGGCCAAGGCCGTCGAGATGCTTAAATGCACGGGGGCGGTCGGAGTGATGATCGGGAGGGCCACAAGGGGCCGGCCCGACCTACCCGGCACTGCCCAATCATTGCTCGAGACGGGGTCCTTCAAGAGGATGGGCCATGACCAGCTCGTGAGGACCATCCACGACCACGCCGCCCTTGAGGCCAAGGTCTACGGCGAGACGAAGGGCATCCTCCGCATGCGCAAGCTCGTGCATTGGTATCTGAAGGCCGCACGGATACCTACCTCGAGACTAGATATCAATGCATTGACCACGATGAAGGAACTGGACGCCCTCGTCGATAATGCGATGGCCACCAAATAACGGGCTCAATAGGACCTGAGCAGGTCGAACAGGTTCTTGGGCTGCTTCTCTATAAGTTCCTTCAAACTGTGGTCTATCTTGCCGAGCTTCTTATTGTCCCCGTCCCAGTTCTCAAGGATGGTGGCGTACTTCTTTTCGACATGGCGGAGCGCCTCCTTCATGTCATCCTTGAGCTTCTCGGTCACATTGCCTCTCACGACGGTGGAAAGGTATGCGAAGATGCCCCGCTCGATGATGATGGTCTGGTCGCCGTACTTCATCTCCTGCAGGCTGCTCTTCTCGCGCCCAGAGAAGGAATCCTTCACGAACTCCTGGATGGCCGTGAGCATGCTTGCGAGGATGTCCTTGTCTATCTTGCTGGCCTCCCCACTTCCTGTCAGATGGGTCACGAGCCGACCATCGTTGAAGATCAGGAACACATCATTTATCACGTACTTGTGGAACTTGATCCGCCTGTATACATAGAAAATGCTTGCGGTAGCGATTATGGCCAGAGGTATCCCGGCATAGAGATACCATGCGATCCTGTCTGGAATGGTCACTACCGTTGGCCCTGGTGGAGGACCGGTCTGATTGACCTTGTATGTGAAATTGATGGGATATGAGCTGACGGGAATGCCCTTGGCATCTCCGCTGATCTGTCGCGCGTAGAATATTACCTGTATGTTCTGGTCCTTCGTGGCATCCCGGGGGGGAATATAGAATACCCAAGTCCTTCCATAATTGTCTATCTTATATCCAATATCGATACTACCATGATTGTCGGTGAAGTTCAGCGGGTCATGCTCCTCATCGTAGTAACAGTCCGATATGGCAACCTGCCATCCATGGTCATGATCGATGATCGTTGGCACATTGACTAGACAAGCGGGGGTGAACACAGGGAGTTCGTCCACCGGGATGACCGTCAAAGTGATGGGCGTGGAATTCGCAATGAGACCGGGATTTTGGCTATCGTAGGCGGTGAATACGAGATTGTATATGGAGCTGGAACCTTCCCCAGGGGTCCATGAGGCATAGGCGTTCTCAGGTGTTAATCGCCGAATCGTTATACGCGTGTCGCTTGCCGAGAACTTGAGGCCATCCGGGCCCTCCCTATCTGTGAAATAGTCCATCAGATCGATCTGCCATTTGTGTTTCTCCAGCACGGAGGTATCCTTCAGCCCGCCCAAATATATTGGTGGATGGTTGTAAGTGATTGCTTGTAGCGTGAACGTATTGGAGGTCGTCGATAGGTCGGCTGTATGGTGTTCCTCGTAGGCCGTGATGAATATGTTGGGGAGGGTCCCTCCCCTGGAAGCATTCCAGTGGGCGGTCTTCGTGAGGTTGTCGATGATGATGTTCGGGTCCGAGGCCGTGAATGTCAGGACCTGCCAGTTCACATCGTCTGTGAAATAATCTAAAAGATCGATGATCCAACCACTGTCCTCAGAGACGTTCAGGAAATCGGGTATCTTTTGAAGCAAGATGGGGGGGTCATCCACGAGGGTTATGTTCACCGTGATCGGCTGAGTCACTGTCGAAATTCCGTCGCTAATGTTCAAAAGGATCGTGTCGTATCTTTGCTCGTTCGTGTAAAGGACCGTCATGGTTTTATCAGTGTTATTGAATGTGACATGGGGCGAGGTCGAGTTGAATTGGAAGTCTTTCTGGTTACTATCGGGGTCCGTGATGTAATCGGTAAGCCAGATTTTCTTTGGCTGATGTTCGATAACATTGATGTATAAGGGCGATAGACTGGGAGGATGGTTCAGATAGATCGTGACATTGATGTCATGGTCGATGTCGAGTATCGTCGTGTTCCTAGCATTACCCTCCTGGACCTCGACCTGGAATGGCCCAAAGGGTTTTACGCCATCACGGGTCACCTCGGCTTCATCGATTGTGAACCTGTGAAGGACTCCCCCGGGCCCGGCCCTGTCATTATAGACCATCATAGTTTTATTATAGATAGTGACGATCGCACCAGGCTCAGGTACGCTCTTGGTATTGACGATCCTCATGTCCACGGCCCATTGGATCCTCAGCGAGGACGTCCCGTCGGCCGCCACATGGCTCTTGTTGACCGGGGAGCTACTGACCGTCGGATGGGACCCGCTCTTGACAAGGAAGTCGAAGAAGGTCGAATCTATAATGGTGTCGTTGTGGAAGACGCTGTCCGTGCCAAGTTCGCATAGGAAGGCGAAATCGTTACCATGGAGCCGATTGTCCTGCACATCCATGTGCGAACCCTCGAGGATGGTGCCATAGAGGTTTTGGTCGATGTCGTTGTTCCGTATATCCGGAGACGCGGTCGGGCGGACGGTCAGACCACTTCCCTTGCCGTAGGCTATGTCGTTACCTAGGATCGTCGGCGTGGAACCCATCCCGATGTTGATGGCGGTGGTGTTCGAGAACCAGATGCTGTTGTTCTGGACGAACGGGTTCGATTGCGTGATATCGATGCCGATGTCCGTATTCCTGATGGTATTGTTCGTGAACGTCGGGACCTTGGAGTAATAGAATTCCGTTACGTTGATGCTAGAGACCAACTGGTTGAAGAAGCGATTGCCTTGGACTATGGGGGAGGACTGGCTCGACCAGATTCCGTAGCGGCCCCCTTTGAAAGTGTTGTCTATTAATGTGGCCCTGACCCCGGATTCCATCCTCACATTGTAATTGTTCCCGGTGAGCTCGTTGCTCTTTATCAACGGATTTGCATCGACATGCGCCATGAAGATACCGTCATTGACGCATCCCGAGATATGGTTCCTGAACAAAGATGTCTCCGAGCCCCATTCCAGAAGGATCCCATGGTCCTTTATTCCCTTGATGGTGTTGTCCTCGAAACTACCTTTCGAGGGGCCGCTTGCTGTGAAACCTTCTAAAGAGTTCTCTATTGTATTGTTGCGTATCTTTGGACTGGGCTTGATGGTGTTACCATAGAGATAGATCCCCGCATCCCTTGTCGCGTTGATAATATAATTGTGGTCGACCTTAGCATTGGTATATTGAATGTGGATGCCCCTGTTGCCCGGGTTGTAGATCTTGTTCCCGAACACGGTAGGGGTCGTTCCCTCGCCGATGTAAATGGCCGTGTTCTCGGTATCATGGATGGTGTTATTGGCAACATCGGGGCTACTGAACGGGATGATCGTCGGGTTGTCCACCATGTAGATGCCGAACTCACCACCGAAGATGGTATTGTTGTTCACGTTCGGCGAATATCCGGGATAGATATAGATGGCCGACCCATTGGCGTTGTCGAACCTGCTCTGCGTGATGAGGATGTCATTGTACGAGACCTTGATGGTATTGGGGTCCAGGAACATGCCTCCATTCGAGAAGGTGGACCCCCGGATGTCGGACTTGCCCTTCAGGTCTATGGTATATCTCCATTTGGTATTGACGGGCCTGATGGTCGTGTTCTTCATGAAGAACTGACCACCGGGCTCCACCGAGAATCTATACTCGTTAGAGAACGTACTATTGAATTCTAGGATGATGCTATCAAGCGTCAATTTTCCGCCGGCCTTCACTGTGACGTTGCCGTTCATCACAATGGTCGTGGACGACTTCAAGGTCACATCGTTATTGGGGATGATCCAATCGCCCTGGGCCGGCGGTTCTATTTGGCCTTGGACGGTAGGCATCAGATCAAACGACAGAAGGACAAGTTGCCAAAGGAACAGGAGCACGAAGGCGAAGCTCATGGCCTTCCTGGACAGCGACACCGCTCCTATTTGCCGTCGTCTAGGGCGTTCATGCACTAAGCACATTTCCCGTCCTGGCCTCAAGATGAACTCCTGCCAATTGCATAATAACTTTAATATTTAACCATTTTGGGACTTATTCTAATGATATTATACCTTTAATTGAGTAATTTTCCAATCATAAAAATCAGAGCGGGGATATATCTGATATACCAAGGTTGAGCGCCGTCGATCGGGTTCGAACCGATGACCACTCGGTTAACAGCCGAGTGCTCTACCAGGCTGAGCTACGACGGCAATGCTTGTTCAGGGCCACCTCATCGGAGGCCTGGGTGACGAAACATAAACAATGCCCCCTCATTTAAACCTTTTCTACTTCTGGGCAGTAAAGCCAGGACGCAACTGCATTTCGACCGTCGTCACTGGGGCTTCACGGACTTCCTGACCGTCACAATGGTACTGTTCATCTCCCTGAGTATATTCTTCAGGTGCGGCAGGAAGGACCTCATCTTCTCGCTGACGACGGCCCCATCGACGGACGGCTTGATGAGGCCGTCCTGTTCCAGTATCCTCATCGAGTACCTTATCTTGTGCTGTGGGAGCCTCAGGAGGGATGAGAGCCTGATGATGCCTATGGGCTGGTGCTTCTGGATGGTCTTGAGCATCAGGATGTGCCGTTCGAGCAGGTGAAGCTCCCGTCTCAGCTTGTTCGTAAGGATGCTCTTCTTCAGGATACGGTCCCTCAATCCTTTCAACCTAGACATCGTACACACCCTCCCAATATGCGTCATTCAAGGTCGTGATGACATGTCCAAAGTTGACATGCCTCACGCTAAGTGATAACATTATTACCACTTAAAGGTTCGGGCATAAAGGGACCTAACATGTAGAAAGATATTGGGACCTGACACCGCACGGTCCGAGAGCGAAAAAAATATCTAGGCTGTCTTTCTCTCTCGGGACTTGAGCCGAAGGCCCTTGTAGCCGCACTTGCGGCACTTGATTGCCCTCATGGGGTTCCGGGCGTAGCAGTTCATGCAGATCTTCTTGACAAGTTTTCTTGCTTCTGCCTCTGGGAACCGGGCCATCCTTTCCACATCCGTAAATGCTATATGACGCGGAAGGGGAATAGGGAGGCATGGGATATAAATCTATTGGGATTGAATCACGTTGTCAGCGAGGGAATTCCTGGAAAATCCAATTCGAAATATTTGTCTGGGGCCTTTGTGGTTTGTACATTTTCATGGAAGTCGTAAGTTCAAATCGAAAACCTTAATATCTGGCAAATCTTTTAACACGAATGTATTTTATATAACGTATGCAACAATATATAATTATAACCATTACGTTTTTATAGATAGATGTATATTTAGTCATATTGTATAAAAACTTTGCGAAATGGAATTGAGGGTGCGAACATGAACCAGGTTAGGTCCTATTTTCTCAAGCTGAGCGCGTTGCTGATTGTCGGCCTCCTGATGCTGGGTTGCATCCCCTTGGTTGCCCTAGGCGGGAGCATGATTGGTGGAAGGGCTGGTAATGTGCCAGTCGTGGTCCAAAATACCACGACGGCGAACCCTTCGACCATAATCCCAGGTCAGTTGACCGTCATCTCGACACCATTCACACATGCTGACCAATTGGCCCCGAGCGCCTTCAATATTACGTTTAAGGCCAAGAGCGATAAATCGGGGACGGAATATGCCATAGTTAGCAATGCGACCACCGGCTCAGGCAATCTGAAGGTTGTCCAGAACCAGACCGACAAGACAAAATACATAGCTAGCGTGAATTGGACGCCCCCGGTCGACCAGACTCTAGGCACTTATTGTCTATATTTCTATGTAAATGATTCGAAGAACCATGCCGAGGATGCCTGTGTCAACAATCCTCACAAACTCCTGATCGTTGCACCGGCAGCGATACCTATCATCGTCCCGGGGTCCACCAACGCCAATCCGAAGGTCATACAAGCACTCGGTAATTACAAGACGGTCATTTCGGTCAACTTCACTGATACTGATCACCCTGACGCTGGTACATTCAAGGTCACGTTCAAGGTCCGAGATCAGGGTAACAATATTGTGACGCTCGTCAGTGCCTCCAAGACCGGCATCAACGGGCTGCTCGTCAAACAGGTCGGTTCCGCAAGCTCCACGAGCTATTTTGCGAACTATACCTGGGACCCAGCGGATAACCAGACCATCGGGTCCTACTGTCTCTACTCGCGTGTCGAGGACGCCCATGGGGCCGCCGAGGATAGCTTCTCATCCAACTGCAACGAACTGACATTGACAAAACCCTCGGCCCCTCCGGTCATACAATCGGGCGCCACAAAGGCCCAACCATCGTCAATAACCAGGAACGGGCCCGAGACCACGACCATATCGACGAATTTCACACATGCCGATTTGCCCCCGGTCACGGACTTCACTGTGACCTTCCAGGTTCGGTCCGATAAAGGTACGATTTATACACTCGCCAATAACAAGCAGAACGGCTACGGATGCGTCAACATCATCTACTTCGGGCAGGGCAACTATCAAGCCTCCTGTGTATGGGACCCGAACGAGACCCAGCCAACGGGTAAGTACGACCTGTATATCAGCATCACCGATTCCCACGGGCACACGGCCAGCGACCTGTTCGATTCGAACGTAAAGGAATTGATGATAACCAAGAAGCCTGCAATACCTCACATCCTTGCTGGCGTGACAACAGTGACGCCCAGTACGGTGAACATATTCGTGAACGGTACCACCACCCTCACGACGAAGTTCACGGACTCGGACATGCCTGCCGTGGACCAGTTCAAGGTCTCCTTCAAAGTAAGGGATGTAGGGAACGTCGAATACAAGCTCGTGGACGCACAAGTGGCCGGTTACACTGGCCTGACGGTCTCAAGTGATTCAAAGGGGAACTACACTGCGAGCTATGTCTGGAAACCCTCGTCCTCACAACCGTTGAGCTGTTATGCGCTCTACTCCGCGGTAGAGGACCCCAATGGCGTGATGGTAGCGGACGATTTCGATAACAACCTCTGCGAGCTTACCTTGATAAAGTCCGCCGTGACCGGCAATGGAACAATAAAGGGCGTTGTGAAGGACTTTGACGGTAAAACCATCGCAGGCGCCACTGTGGAGATCCGGGACGCCAACAACCATGTGAAGATCGTGACCACGGCGGCCGACGGGTCCTATTCGACAACCGTCGCCGCAGGAACGTATTCCGTTGTTGCGATAGCCCCGAACTTCTTCAGCAAGAATCAGACGGACATCAAGGTCACGAAGGACCAAACGACCCAGGTCACGGACTTCAAGCTCATCAACAAGACAAGTGGTGGGCCAAAGACGATCAAGGAGGTCACCCCAACTTACATTTTCGGCCTGATTGTCCTCCTTGTCGTCATAATCGTCATCCTGTGCCTGCTATTGGTCATGGGTATGGGCAAGGAGCCATCCGGGTCCACCAAGGGACCAAGGTCACAGACCCACAGGCATGAGAGGGTCGATGACGATGTGGAACCGGACCACCCGATCGAGTCCCGGGAAGAGAAGGAGATCGAGAACGAGCCGAAACCCATCCCGATAAGCAGAGTGAGGATCGAGAAGCTGAAGGACAAGGAGCCGGAAGAAGAGGAGACGGAGGAAAAGGAGGAATAGGGCCTCAATCAAATCGATAGGCCCGACCCATGGTCGGGCCAGCGTGTTCCTTGATCCCATCATTATTTTTTCTTTTGTCCATCCTTGTCATCATCAACGGTCCTTTCCGACGACTTCCCATCATCCTTACCGTCGCTTGTCTTGGCCTCTGGACCTTCCTTGACCTTTTGCACCTTGACCTTTTTCGTCCTGGTCGCCTTCGGCGTTACCTCCTGTTCTTCGTCGACCTTTGGGACCCTTTCAGCCATCACATCTCCCTTCTTTCGCATCAACAGGAGAGCAAGGACCAACACGACGGCCACCACGGCAACGCCTGCGCCAGCGATTGCCGCCGTCGATACACCGCCCCCTCCTCCACCTCCGCCGCCTTTGGCAAGGACCGTGACATCGACCTGGGCCGTGGCCGTGGCGCCCTCATCGTCCGTCACAATGACCTTGACGGTGTTGACACCCCTGAAATTGAAGGTGCATGTCGCGTTCGGGGTCGTCCCTCCCATGAGCGTGTTGCCGACGCCGCAGCCCCATGCGTACTTCAAGGTCGGCATGTCGGATGTGGTGTCCGTGGCCTTCGCTGAGATGACCACGCTCTCGCTCATGTTCACCGTCGTCCTCGAGGCCTTTAACGTAACCTTCGGTGGAACGTTGTTGATCTTTATCGTGACCACTTCCTTGTCCTGCGCGCCCTCGTCGTCCGTGACCGTCAATGTGATGTCATAAGAGCCCTGCCCTGTGAACACATGGTCGACCTTCATCCCTTGGTAGTCCTTCCCATCGATGCTCCAGGTGAAGTTCAGCGTATGGATGTCCGATGGATTGTCGGTCGCGTTCCCCTCGAATGTGACCGTGGTGTCCTCGTCGAAGGTCGTCTTGTCCGGCTTCAGGATATTTACAATGGGGGGCTGGTTCGTCACTCTTGCTGTGGCCTCAGCGAACGATGATGCGTTGTCATTGTCCCTTACATAGAACACGACAGACTTCTCGCCGGCCCTGGTGTAGGAATGCCTCACGGTCGGCTCCAGGCTCCATGGAGAGCTCGACCCATCGCCGAAGTCCCATTTGAAATGCAGGGACAGCTGGTCAGTGAGCGTGTCCGTTCCCTTGCCCACGAAATCGACCAGCTGGTCCTCCGGTATGTCCGTCGGGACATCGACGATCTCCGTGATCGGCACCTGGTTGGTAACGAAGACCTTTACGGTGTCGTTCCCCTCGAGGCCCTCGGGGTCCTTGACGATCAACCGCGCGATATAGGTGCCGTTGTTCGGATAGGCATGGCTAGCCGTCGGGTCCAAGGAGAAGTTCGAAGCGTTGCCGTCGCCGAAGTCCCACATGTAATTCAGGCCCGCGCTCACATCGGTCGGTGTGTCGGTGCCTGTACCTGATAGGAACACGAGGTCATCCTCTCTTGTGACGATGGTCCTGGTTGATACCTGTACCGACGGCGGAAGGTCGTAAACGACCAGGGCCTTCTTATTGGAACCACTGGCAGCGTTGTGGTCCTTGACATAGACGGTGATGTTGTACAAACCTGGCTTCGTATAGAGATGTGTCGTCGCAGGTTTCAAGAGCCAGCCGGTCTTAAACGACCCGTCGCCGAAGTCCCATTTATAGCTCAGGCCCTTTGCCAGGTCCGTGGGCGTATCGTTCCCCTTGGCGTCGAGCTTCAGGACGCTGTCCTCGGGTATCGATGCATTGGCCGTGATGTTCACCATCGGGGCCACATCCTTTACCCATACCTTGCCCAGGACCGAGCTCGACGCACCGTAAGGGTCCATGACCGTGAGATTGATGGAATAATTGCCCATCTCCGTATAGTTGTGCTGGACCATCTTCTCCCTCGACTGACTGGTATTGGTCCCGTCACCGAAGAAGAACTGGTAGGTCAGGTTTATCTTGTCCCAGGTCGTGTCCGTGCTCCCGGAGGCGTTGAAGGTCGCATTCTGTTCTTCGAGAACGACCTTGTCATAGGTCAGTGCAGCAACGGGTTGCATGTCCTTGATATGGACCTTAGTGGTCCTATAGGCCCCAAGCGTACCAGCGGCGTTCATGACCTTCAATGTCGGATGATAATCCCACTTGCCCATAGCAATGAAGCTCTGGGGCGCGTTGGCATTGGCCGTGACATCATACCCTTGGTCCCCTTCATAGTCCCAGTATAAGGTGGCTGGGTTCCCTGTGACCGTGGCCTGGATCGTTATCTGTGTGTCCGGGAATGCCGTGGGTGGGTTTGCCGTCAGGGAGGTTATCGTCGGTCCGCTGACATCCTCTGTGACATTGATCCACTGGTCCGCCTGGATGTCCTTGAGGACCTGGACTATACCGCTCGGCCAACGTATCTCCAGCGAATCGACCTTCGTGGCAGACCCGAGGCCAAAGTTCAGACGCATGTCGTTCTGCTGGCCATGGCTGCCCATGCCTGTCTCCACTTGGCGCACGATGCCCTTCTGTCCGACATGGGCCGTGACCTGGGCCCCGATGCCGTTCTTGTTCGACTGGACACCGGTGAGATTCACCTCTAGCCAGTGGTTCCCATTCCCGTTGTTCTTGTAAAGTCGGACCAGGGCCGGGGTCTTGACATCGTTGTTCCCCCACTCGTTCAATCTTCCCGCAGCGAGCAGGTCCATGGTGCCATCGTTGTTGTAGTCCGCCCAGGCGCCGGCGTAACTGTCGATGATGTTGTCCAGGTTGAGCTGGTGGGACACGTTCTTGAATGTCAGGTCCCCCATGTTCTGATAGAGGTAGGAGTACATCCAATACTGGTTGTAGACCTGAGGGATATAGATGTCTAGGTACCCATCATTGTCGAAGTCCGCTATCGCCGCGTTGGCCCAGTTCTCGTCGTTATAGTAGATGTCGATCACCCCGCCCGTGGGCTTGATGGGGATGCCGGAGGTGCTCCTGATGTCCGTGAAGTTCCAGTACGGGTAACCGTTGTTGATGAAGATGTTCGAGTTGTCGCAGTACCTTCCCCTGTCCGGGTCCTTGTGGGCCAGGTTTGCTACGAAGATGTCGAGGCGACCATCATTGTTCAGGTCGGCCCAGGACGAACCGATGGTGTGACCGTAGTACAGGTCCGCCGGCTGGCCCTGGCCGTTCCTCCCGTGCCCGGCAGCACCCAGCTCCTTGCCCCTCTCCGTGAAGGTGCCGTCGCCATTGTTGTAGTACAGGTAATTCGGGTCGATCCGATAGTTCGAGATATAAATGTCCTGCCGTCCATCGTTGTCGTAGTCCGCCCAGGTCGCGCCACGACCGTAATACGGGCTCGCGCTCTCGTCGACATGAGCAGCTATCGTGACGTTCGTGAAGGTCCCGTTCCCGTTGTTCTTCCAGAATGTATCAGGGTACCATGTGGCTGTGTTGTCCGCGTGCCAGACCTCGCCGTTCACGACATAAAGGTCGAGGTAACCGTCATTGTTATAGTCCCCCCAGGATGCGGCGGTGCCGGGAAAGCTGTCCCTGACCTTGCCTGCCGCATCGGTCACATCCGTGAACGTATAGTTCGGCGGTCCATTGTTGTGGAAGAGGTGGTCGGACCAGTCAGCATCGTAGAGGTCCTTGTAACCGTCGTTGTCGTAATCCCCCCAGACTGCCCGCCCCCAAGCGGTCCCGAGGCCCTTCTGGGCGGATACCTCGGTGAAGGTGTAGCCCGGCGGCCCACTGTTCTGGTAGAGCGAATGACCGTCGACCATAAAGTCCATGAAACCGTCGTTGTTGTAATCGACCCAGTCGAAGAAGGTCCCGCCCACGCCAGCCAGCCCGACGGAATCTGAGACGTTAGTGAACGTCGGGAGGGCCCTCGCCCCCGTGTCCGATGGCTGAGATAGAGCCTGCATATCCTCCCCAGTGCCAACGGTGACGGAACTGCTCGACGGTGCCGCTCCCATGGACCAGGGCCATGCACCTATCAGCAATACGATCGCTAGGACCACATTGAACCTTCTCATGATCTCAGTGGACAAGGTCATCGACCATCCTTCTCAGTTCGAAATGGGCTTTCAGGTTAAAAAATCCATTGACAAACATTTGAAAGAGTCTAAACGAACCGCTCACCCTCACCCGTCCCGTTTCTGGATTCGTTGTGGGTCCTGCTGGGGCCTCAGGTGACCGGGGCTCCCTTTTCTTTTCTTTTTTATTATTCTGATATCTTTCTCTTTTTTCAATCCTTTATATATAAAAATTAACGCCGCAATTAGCAGAATCGCTATGAATAACCATAGCATCCATAAATATTCATCCATTGAATGATTATTAATTTGTCTTGCATTTTTAACTATAATTGTTCTTGTAATTATTAGAGATTGATAAATACCCCATGTGACCTTGAATTGGATTGTATGATTTCCATTTTGAAGTCCTTTTGTATTAATTGAATAGGACCATTTTTTGTTTGTTGACACATTAATCCATTCTTTATTGTCAATATTTATCCATATTGCTGTATTATTTGGCCCTTGGTAAGTACCGTTGGAAATGATTGTCCCTGATACTATCTGACCATTCTTTGGAAAAATAACATTAATAATAAAGTGAGGTTGAACTATAATTACAAACGTACGAGTCGTTTGATTTTTGTAATCCCATACTTTTACAGTTATTGAATATTTTCCTTCTTGGCCCGGGGTAGGAATCCATGTGATCTGGCCTGTATTGGAATCGATTTTCATCCCATTTGGTGGATTTGACAATGAGAATTCCAAAATATCCGAATCAATGTCTGTAGCATTTACTTTATAAGAGAATAATAAATCCACGGTGGTATTCTGATCTGGTATATGTGAGATTGATGGGGGATGATTGATTCTAATGACCCTGATTGTAAAGTTGGTCCAATTCCAGCCACCATTTCCATCATCGACGGAAACATTTATCCACCATATACCTATATTCAAATGTGTTGGCCTCCCTGTCACATTTCCCGAGATACTATCTATATGGGGCCAGGTTCCGTTGGTCTTAAGATGCCAAGTGACACGGCCCTGACCTTCATCATCACTATCAAAATGAAGGGAAACGGATTTATTTTCTAAAATCCTTATGTCTGTGATGTTCTCCCTTGGAACGATTGTTGGAGGGGTGTTAATCACACGAAGGGTAAAATTGTGAAAATCAGTCGCATTGTATGAATCCCTCACCATGATATTTACATAATAGAATCCAACATCACTATTATCGGGAATGCCTGAAAACGAATTATTGCCTTTGTGAATGGTAAGCCAAGTGGCGTTTGTCTTGGTGGTCCAATTGAGCTTCTCTATATTCGGTTTTTTGTCTGGATCAGTCGCATTATAGACGGTGGAATACAAGCGGTCTTCATAACATGTCGGGATATCTTTTGTAATTATTTTTGGTGGATGGTTCACATGTTTCACGGTCAGTGTGAAATTCGACCAGCCCCAGCCGCCATTCCCATCATCTACGGAAACATTGACCCAATATGAACCGACATCTTTGTTAATGGGCAATCCAGAAAGAACACCGGTTGTTGAATTAATAGACAAGAAGATGGAATTCGTCCGAAGATGCCAAGTTATTGTACCCTGTCCATCGTCATCGCTTTGATAATCAACAATATATTCTTGGTCCTCTGTCGCATTAGGAATATCCTTTGTAATTATTTTCGGGGGTGTATTTATCACTACAAGGCTTATGTTTCTCTTTGCGACATCGCCATATCGGTCCCACGCCGTCAGGTTAATGTAATATGAACCCACGTTTCGATTATCCGGGACACCAACAATAGTATGGTTTCCTTTATACCAAGTCAGCCATGAAGCATTGGTTTGCATAGCCCAAGTAGAAATTGAATCTTCGATATCGAAGCTTGCAAAAAAAGCCTTATCTTCATAGGCAGTCAATATATTGTCATTAAGCCAAATGGTTGGATGAGCTGGGAGGACTTTTAATGATGCGGAAATATTCTGATTTATTCTCGGTATCGCCTCAATAATTTCCCCTTCCTTTGCCCCAATAATGGAGCGGCCTTTGTCTGTCCAGTAACCAATCTTGAAAAAACCTCGAAAAATTCCTGTGTTAACATCTGTTTCATAGAGGATTATCCGGATCGGTAATGGATATATGGCGGAACTATTGATAAAGACTTCAATAGTGTCCTTTCGGCTTAAATTTGAATCTGTTCCCCTGACCTCGACATATATTTTGTCTAGAATATGTGCATCGACGGCAACCTTAGTGAAATTATTATCTGAAAATAATTTAATGGAATTTATATTGGTGGGAGGTGTTGGAGTGTTTGGTGAGACGAGATATACCTGTCCCGCGCTACGAAATGAATAATTATCGAATGGAGCAGATATCAGGCTCTCGGGCACTCCATCACCATCGACATCTCCGCCACCAGAAACACATTCTCCAGTCGACATCGTTTCACCTAAATAGGAGATGTCTGTAGTTGCAAGGGAAGTTTTCATAGCCCATCCTTTAATTTTTCCTAGGATGATATACGCTTTTCCTGTCTTTTCAGCATTGGGTGAGCCTATTAGAATATCATCAATTCCATCACCATTCACATCTCCAGCGCCAGATACCCCGCATGAAAAAATTCCCCCTGCACCATCTCCATAATTTTCACCAATGAATGATGCATTTGCGTTTGAAAGGGGAATCCCTTTGGACCAGCCATCTTTTTTTCCAAAGAAGAGAAAAACCTCGCCTCTATCATCAATTGAATTATTGAATGCGCTAATGGCAAAATCATCTAGCCCATCACCATTCACGTCCTCCAGTGGAGCGACTGATGAGCCAGAGAACTCGTCTGCGCGTGTTCCAATAAATGTGGCATCTGCATCGGATAGATTCATATCCGACCAATTGTTCCGATGTCCTAAAATGAGGTAGGTCTTTCCCGCATTTTTACCTCCGTCAGAATTTCCATAAGCTGAAATTAATACATCATCAATTCCATCACCATTTACATCTCCTGCTGATGCTACATAACAACCTGCAACGTCACCTGGCTTCTCACCATAAAATTTCACATTTGCATCATTCAAAGGGGTATTCATTGCCCAACCTTTTGGTTTTCCGAATAATAAATATATCTTACCCACATAATAGTCTCGTTCACTATTTGTTGGAGCACCAATGAGAATATCCGAATATCCATCGCCATTGAAATCACCCATTGCTACTGAAAACCCTGATTCTTCATGTGTGAACCCAATGAATGAAGCATTTGCATTAGACAATATCGTATTTTGTGTCCATCCATTCTTTTTACCTAAAATGAGATATGTCTGACCTGCTGAATTACCTCCTTTATCGTTCTGAAAACTGGGAATTAGAAAATCATCATAGCCGTCCCCATTAACATCACCACCCCCAGCAAGAGCCCAACCAATAGCATCATAAATTTCTTCACCGAGAAAGGAAGCATTCGCTTTAGAAACATTTGTACGTAATAACCATTTTCCTTTTTGGCCAAAAATAAGATAGACTTTACCAGATCCCCATCCATTCTCATTATTGTTTATAGCTGAAATAATGAAATCGTCATAACCATCATGATTTACATCTCCGACCATTGTAGTTGAAAAACCTAGTGTATCATTTTTTGCTTCTCCTACAAAAGAAATATTTGCTTGAGATACTGATGAATCTTTTCCATTTGAAAAAGGAATAACAGAATTAAAATCTATTATTATTAATAATAAGATGAAAAAAAATGAAATATATATACGCCCAGATTTATACGAATTCATATAAATTCCAACGAAACATTATTATATATATTTTAATAATCCTCCTAATTGTGGACTTTCCAGATATGCTCTACCGACAATTTGTTTTCCATTATGATATCCAGTCACCGTACAAGATCCTTCCCATAATTGGAGTCCTTGAAGTTGATTAACCATCGATGCCTCTTGATTATTTACAGTGGCATGAATTTCAAAATAGATATTCATAGATGGATCTTTATATATTACAGAAATCGGATAAATCAGTTGAGAAGTAGGACTTGGCCAAACAGATAAAGGTAGGAATATTCCATCATATGAATTAAAAGAATTATCGCCAGAATATAAATATGTAGATTGTGTTTGATAAATATTTGAATATTTTTGAATGAAATTATACATATCCATATATTCATTATTTACCATTGAAATTGCTAACCAATTATATCCGGCATAATAATTCATATTGGGTTGTACGAAACCTGTCCATTGTCCCCATTGGTGGTCTAACCATAATTGCCCGGATATAACATTATATGAAGTATCACCAATATTTATTTGATTATTAAATATATATCTCCCATTATCAATACCCGGGACTATTGGATATGAAATTACTGAATAATAATAAGAATATTGCGTATTTTCTGAGGGATCACCCCATCCCATTGTCATCTTCCCATTGCCGTTGAAAAGAATTGGATGAGTTTTAGCATTAATTGTTAAAAGTGCACTTAGGAAAGAGTTACCTGAATTTTTCATATCTCGTCCTTCAACATCTAATTTCAATACCCATGGATCATTGAAAGGATTATCATCAAGACGATATAATTTCTGTGTATATTTTGAATTAGTAGTAATGGTTGTAGTATATGCAAGGTCGAGTTTATCATCTGAAATTGTTGCTGCCGAATCTGCAATTGTATTAGCATATTCATAGAACATTCCAGAAGATTCATCTGTTAATTGAAGTATAAAGTGTTTTGGTTTATTAAAGAAACTGACCATTATACCGAATGTCCTTTCCATTCCATTATCTATCACATTCAAATAACCTGCTAAATACCACCATTCCTGCATATTCTGATTTTCATCTACATGACGGCCATCATCCCAAAAATCAGTCGGTGTTTGGCTTTTCCCAAAATTAAATGAACCAGTGGTAGTGATTGCCGCATGATTGAAATTTCCAATATTAATCGCTTGACTAACTTTATTATTATAAATATTCCAATCTCCACCATTTGTGACACCATTATTGACGCTAGCTGTCGATGAAACTGTATATGTTCCAATTAAATTGACATCAGTTATTATATACTCTGTCCATATTGCGGCTCTAGACGAAGTCAAAATATTATAATCTTGATGTTCCCTGGTCACCGTTGTTCCGATACTATATGTCACATCCAATTTGAGATTTGCATCTGTCATCCTGCCACAATTATTTATCTTGTTGATTATGATATATGCATTTTTGATAATTGGATGTGGGGTAATATACATTTCATGAGGATTAAAATAAAGATCAATCGCATTTTGTTGTGTAAAATAAAATGTTTGAGATATAGCATTACAATCTGAATTTTTATCGACAGTTTCTATTGAATATCTGATACAAAGAGTATGGTAACCCGCTTTGAATTTATCAGCTGAAATTTTAAATGACAGGATAGTATGTTCAACAGTAAATGCTTGAACGAAAATTTTAATTGGATTTTGTACGACACCTGTATTCGAAGATGTGATTGATGGATCAAAATAAATATCATTTAGATCAACATATCTCCGATTAAGAATTGATGGATTAATGGCCCAAACATCAATGGAACCATCGTAATCTTGGGTCGGTTCTTCTCTTGGTAGATTATCTGGTAGACGGATATCCAAATCAGAAATCGAGATTGACGATTTTAATGATGATGATGTGATAAATATTTGTTTTCCCAAAATATTATTATCTTCTGTAATTTCAGTTTTCGTTGTGACAATTCTTGCAAAGATTGAATGAGAACCCGGACCTAAGGTATATTGCAAATTATTTAATCGTTCTTCATTTTGATTCGGTTGGTAATAAATATCAGATTCTGTCAAAGGCATTGAATTTTTATTCGATGGATTACCGTCATAGATTATTATTTTACCTTGGCCAAAATCTCGGCATCCGATATTTCTCCAGGTTACAGAAGCTTGTATGTATGAAATGTCCAGTCCAGTAATTGCAACATCTGGCATTTTTTGTGTCGAATCTATGTTATGTTGAATCTTCCAATAATCCGACCAACCATCGCCCAAGGTATCTGCTGAAGTCGGATTCAATTGATAATTGTATGCCGGATTTTCCGTCATTTCTATGCTAATCGACGAGGCACTAGTCTCACTTTCAGTAATATAAACCGGTACTTTGATGGTCGAAACACCATTCGGGTCCTTTGAGGTAATGTAATTATTTAATTCTGTTACTATAGACACATTATCAAATAGACTATCAGAGAACTCACCGAAGGTTAGGGGGGATGAGCCAATCCAAATGGAATCTGAGCTAGAAGGACTATCTATTGGTCCGTAAATATAATATTCACCAACATTCGCACCCATAATATTTTCGCCTATTGAAATAAGTTCGCTCTTACCATCGCCATAAAAATCGCCGGAAGCAAGAGAAATCCCAATATTGGGAGAGCCTTCTCCTTCCCGCGTTCCCACTAATTCTCTTTCGGGTATTCTATTGATGACATCGGCTGTTCCTTTGAATACATCAACAATTCCATGGGCAAATACCGTATGTCCATCCGGATATTCATCCAAGAAATATCTACCATTCCATTGACCTGCTGCAATATCTATCAAACCATCTCCATTAAAATCACCAGTAGTTAAGCTTCTTCCAATACGATCATACTTTTGAGACCCGTATACTGAGAGCGGTATTGAATCGGCAAAAATATTATCACCTGAATAATCTGTTGTACCAAAATAAATATAGACCGCACCACCAACAGAATTCATATCCGGATTGTTATCTTTAAATGTATATGCACCCGGATCCGTTGCAATAATATCAGATATTCCATCTCTATTCATATCTTTCAGTTCTACTTGAGAACCGAATAATTTGTGATTATTAATATCATACTGAGGAGAGGATATGATCCAATATCCTGAAGGATCAATTCCCTCAGGTCCGCCGGGAAAGACATAAATAACATTCAATGCACTATCGCCAATAACGATATCATCATATCCGTCACCATTTACATCTCCTCCACCCGCAATGGAATTTCCAAAACCATCAGGACCATCAATAATGATTCTTTGATGAGGATTAGAAGAGAACCCATTTTCACTCCCTAAAAAGATTATTACTTGATTATCCGCGGCAGCCATAATATCGGTGTAGCCATCACCATTAACATCTCCTGCCGATGAAACCAATGTACCCAATTCGGTTGTGTCAGCTGGACCATATAGTTGAGTAGGAAAATTTGTAAATATATTATTTGAACCACCCGGATAAATAAATATTCTACCATAACTCAAATCCTTATCATAATCACGTGGTACAAATTTTTGGCCAATTATTAAATAGGGATGTTCATCCTTAGTTCCTTTTTGCGTCACTGCTACAGATGAACCAAAAGTGTTAGCTTTATTATCGTCCCAAGTAGGAGCGTAAATTATTTCATCTCGGTTAAAAGATAAACCCTCGTTTTGTTTTCCAAATAACACAAAGACTTTTCCTTGAAAATCATTACCTACTTTATTATATGGGAAACCAAGTACAAGGTCATCGATGCCATCTCCATTGATATCTCCTGTGGCAATTTCAGGTTCCCCTATATAATTTGTTATTTTATTTCTAAATAAAGAGAAATAGAGTTTTGCAGAAGAAAGCAGAGCCCCCTCCCCAGTTGTTGTATCAACAGGGATGGATATATCTTGTGTAAATCCATTATTAAAGATTGTTTCATTAAATGGTTCATTTGTGGGAAGTGTTGCAGAGTGACCGACTTCAGGACCATCTGGAA
>Ga0315295_10001196_pt1 | contig 22340 bp, 20 predicted proteins | sample YL17G14_0_MG_FD_204453 | JGI IMG/M metagenome (GOLD analysis project Ga0315295, IMG submission 204453) | Sediment microbial communities from Yellowstone Lake, YNP, Wyoming, USA - YL17G14_0 | ecosystem: Environmental > Aquatic > Freshwater > Lake > Sediment | place: USA: Wyoming | collected...
CCAATGATTCAAGCGTGTAGCCTACATAACCGAAAGACGATGCGTCTGCCGCCAGGATCCAGTTCAGCGTCTCAGCTTCACCGCCGGCCACGTCACCCTCAATGAAATTACCTTCGGCCTGCGGCCCTGCACAACCCAAGAGCAGCACCATCGTAAGTAATGTTGCCGCAGAAGGCAATCCAATTCTAATAGCTTTTTTACTCAGTTTGCCCTCGCTCAGAAACGATCAAGCCGTGCTCACTCGAACCACCAGAATTGATAATTATGGAGTATATTTATTCCCGGTTCGACGCCTTTGACATTGTTGCGGAAGGCGAAGTTGTCCTTATAAAACACTAGAAAGTCTACAGGCTGCTCCTCGGATATGATCCGGGACAGCTCCTCATAGATCTTTTTGCGGTTCTCCGGGTTTACCGCCTCCGTGGATTTCGCCCGTTTGTAAAGTGCATCGACCTTCTCGTTAAAGAACCCGAACAGGTTGAACCTGCCATTAGCTGAGAAGAACACATCACTTCCCTGCAGGGCGAGGGGATTGGCATATGTAGATAGTACTACCAGGTCCCAGGGCTGTTCGCTGACAGCGCCGGGGCCGTTATTAAAAGAAGGTGTCAGCTCGCTGTCCGGCACCTTGTTCATCAACCCCTCTTTAAAGATGATCTCCCGCGCCGAAAACTTGGGATTTATATCCAGACCGATGCTCAAAAGGTTTTGTCTGACAATTATCGCCAGGTCCTGCTCGAAGTCGCTGCTAATATCCACCAGGAAGTTCAGCTTTATAGGCTTACCCTCTTTGTCAACAAATCGCATCTGCCCATCGATCATCTTCTGTTCGTAACCTGCGCTCGTGATGAGATCTATTGCTTTCTGCCTGTCGGCAGCGGGTGTCATCCCATATTTTTTCAGGACCTGCTCGTTATACCAGGGCGAGTAAGGCGGTATGAAGCTGAACGCGGGGTCTGCGTAGCCCGTGTACATGCTGTTTATTATCTCGGGTTTATCGATGATCATAGACAGAGCTTGCCTGACTCTGGGGTTTTTCAGCCCTTCCCATCCATTGTCCCTCTGGTTATAAGCGACGTATACGTAGAATCCGGTAGGGATGGCATACACCTGGACATTGCCGAGATTTCTGATTGAGTTTGCCTCCTGCGGCTCGATGTATGCATAAGTAATATTGCCCTCGCTCAGCGCCTCGTTCACCATCTGCTGCAATCCAAACGGCTTGATCACATAGCTTTCAAAATAAGGCGCGCCGTTATTTTTACCAAGGTAATAATCGGGATTGCGCTTCATGACAAATCCTTCGCTGGAGCTCCAGGCCACCGGCCGGTAGGCCCCGAGGTTGCCGGTATAGTTCATATTATTAAACTCCGGCGATTGAGTGAACTCGTCCTGTTTATTCTCATAGTACTGCGCTATGTTCTTGGGGTAAGGCATCAGGTCGTAGATGGTGTAAATAAACTCGGGCTGCACCATTTTGCGCACTATCTTGAAGGTAGTATCGTTGACTACCTCGGGTGATACGAAGACCTTCTTTCCACCTACTTCTTCCTGCCACCTGGCTTTGTCGATGTATTCAAGCCAATCGGCAAACATGAAGTTCTTCAGGGTATAAACGTAATCTTCAGCTTTGACCTTCGTGCCATCCGACCATTTAAGATCATCCCTTATCGTAACGGTATAAACCAGACCATCAGGGGAAACATCGATATCCCTGGCCAGGCAGCGGAGTTGAAGTTTGTACTGGTTATCGAAAACAGCGAGGGGATCGACCATGAAGCTGGCATATCTCTTTGATGCTCCGCCATCGGTAGCAACAATCCAGTTAAGGGTCTGCGCGTCCTCGCCAACCTGGCTTTCGATGAATGTGCCCTTGACCGGGTGCAACTGCTGCGAATTCTGGCAAGCCGGGAAAAGAAGCATTAAAACCGCGATCATTGTTGATACATAAATTAGCTTTTTCATTTCACCCCTTATAACGCAAAGCCCGCCAATTTGTTGCTTGCTAAATGAACACTGTGCGTGAAAGATTGCGCAAAATCGAACGGGCGGCGATATATACTAACACAATTTGATTCTTAGATGAAATTTTGCTTGAACTGCTGGATTAGCTCATCAACCTTATCCGAAGTTTCCGCTCCGACCCGCTTAATGACTTCATCGACCTTCTGGTATTTCGCCCCGTCGTAAATATCATCGAGCTTATCATAATAACTTGCTCGCCTTCCCAGACGGAAGTTCAGCCTGTCCTTCAGAGGCATACTGAGGTATCTATTAACCGTCGCCAGGCACATATTCTTAACCTCGGGGAACTTGCCTTCCAGCTCCGGTAACAGGTTCAAGATATGATCGCTCTTCAACTCACCCGTGAAATCCAGCTTCGCGATGAATTCGCCTATCTCCCTGACTACCTCGTCCTCATTCTGCAATTCAAACTCGCCTGCTTCCAGCTTCGCCCAAAGCGGTATGATCTCATGAACTTGCAACGTGCGCAGGCGTATGAAATCCGGGTTGATTTCGCTGAGCACGCGGGCCGATTCCAAAGCATGCTCCTGTGACCACTTCTTCCCTCCCAAACCCGGCATATGATATTCCGAGAGCTCAATACCCGCCTCTTTTATATGCCTGCCGCCTTTCACATGATCTTCGGACGTCATCCCCTTTTCCATAAAAGCCAGCACGGCATCCGAACCGCTTTCCATGCCTATGTGAATGCGGGAAAGCCCCGCATCCTTCAGTTCCCTGAACTCCTCCACGTTTTTTTTGGCCGCAGTCCTGGAGCGGCAGTATGAGGTTATCCTGCCTAGCGATGGGAAACTTTGCTTCAAGGTGGCAACCACCTTAACCAGCTCAGGCGTACGCATGATAACGCTGTTGGCATCCTGCAGGAAAGCCGAGCCTCCTCCCGCATATAACCACAGCGCCACCTGCCTGACGCAGTTGCTGGTACCTGACTGGTTGTAAATAAACGCGGCAACCTCGCGCGGCCGGTCCCCATAGCCCGTTTTCCAGCCGAACTCCTTTATCCCATCGGTGATGATCTTCGCGGTTTCGATGTCCTTGAGGATATCATCGACCGGCCTCAGCTCGAATTTCTGTCCCTTGTACACCGGGCAGAACAGGCAGCGGTTCCAGGGGCAATTGCGGGTTGCCCTTATTAACAGGGAATACGCCTCGCTGGGAGGTCTGATAGGTCCTGTCTCGAAGTAATAGCCGGTTATTTTGTTCAGCGCCGGTGAGCCGTTCAAATCCATCATAGCTTGTAATAATTGTAACGGGTATTTCCATTTCTGAGAAACCGTATTGCCAATGATACCCTGCAAAAACTAAAATGGTATTATTTCAACGGTGGGAAAGTTAGTTCATGATGAAAAATAACATCAAGGTGGTCTCCTTCGATGTCGAAGGGACCATGGTCACGACCGATTTCAGCTATGCCATCTGGTTTGAGATGATACCGTCGCGCTACGCTGCCAGGCATAGGCTGGATTTCCCGCAGGCGCTTGCACAGGTCAAACAGGAATACGATAACGTAGGAGACCGGCAGCTCGAGTGGTACGATGTGCAATACTGGTTTGACCGCTTCGGCCTTGGAATTGCTGATATCGCCATGGAAGAACTGCAGCACCGGGTCAATTACTTCCCCGATACTGAAGAGGCTCTCTCACTGCTTGGCAAGAATTACCAGTTGAGCGTTGCCTCCGGCTCTCCCCGTCATTTTTTAAAGCACTTACTGCGTGATATCGGGCACCATTTCAGCAGCGTATTCTCCTCGACCTCTGACTTTAAAAAGGTGAAGACGGCGGATTTCTACATAAGCATATGCCAGCAGCTTGGAGTGGAGCCCGCGCAGGTGGTTCATATCGGGGATAACTACCAGTTCGATTTCCTCGAGCCCGGCAGCATAGGCATCCGGGCATTTCACCTGGACAGGGAAGGCAGGTCAGATAGCCCGAAATCCTTACGCAACCTGGCTCAGTTAACAGAGCTTCTTTACGCTCGTTGATAGACATTGAAATAAACTAGGGGAGGCAGTCATGGCAGTGACCATTACGACGCTCACGGAGAACACTTCCGGCTCGCCTGATATCATCGCTGAATGGGGACAGAGCCTTTTTATCGATGCCGACGGCGAAAAGATACTTTTCGATACGGGACCCAGCGGGCTGGTGCTGAAAAATGCCGGGAAGCTGGGCATTGACCTCGGCTCTGTTAAGAAAATCGTCCTCAGCCACGGGCACTACGATCACACCGGCGGCTTGAAAGAGGTGCTTATCAAGATGAGGGAACTTGGCGGTCATGATGAAGTCGAGATAGTCGGGCACCCGGATATATTCGGGCCCAAGTACAGTTACATTAAGGGCATAGTGGAGCGGTATATCGGTATTCCCTTTCCGCGGCAGGAGCTTGAAGCCCTCGGGGCCATGTTTAATTTATCCAAGCAGCCTGTGAAAATTTATGAAAACATTATGACTACGGGGGAGGTCGAATTTACGCAGTATTATGAGAAGATAGACCCTGTATTGTATGTCAAAGAGAATGATGGCTTTGTACCAGATAAACTCGCCGACGACCTGGGCATAATCATCAAGACCGGGCAAGGGTTAGTGGTACTGCTCGGCTGTGCCCACCGCGGCATCGTGAACACCCTGTTGCACGCGCGAAAGATAACCGGGATCAAGGAAATCTACGCCGTCATCGGCGGCACGCATTTAATCAGTGCTAAGCAGGAACAGATGAGCGCAACCATAGAAGCCCTCCGCGGATTCGGCATCAAGAAGCTCGGAGTCTCCCATTGCACTGGCTTACCATCGGCCTCCATTTTAGCCAATGAGTTCAAGGAAGTTTTCTTCTTTAACAGCGCGGGTACAAAGACGGTTTTACCGGATTGAACTTGCCAGACGGCATCCAACATTTTAAATATATTTAACTGCTAAAACAGCAACTTCTCTACCTTGACCTGCGGCAGCAGGCGTTCTACGTCGGCTTTGTGGCAGAGTTCAGTTCCCGGTGTCAGCGTCGCCGCGGTACCCGCCGCCACCGCAAGCCTGGACGCCTCTTCAAGGCTCCCGCCCTGGCTTAGCTTTAGCACGAGGCCTGCTACGGAGGAATCTCCGGCACCAACGGTGCTCATAACTTCGACATCGGGCGGCATCACCTTAAGCACCGCGTCTTTGCCGGCAATTATCAGACCATCACGTCCCCTCGAAATGGAGGCTATTTTAATTCCACTGCTCACAAACGTTTTTACAGCGTAGATAATCTCTTCCTCGGTTTTTAGCTCCACTCCCAAAAGGGTCTGCGCCTCACGCACGTTGGGCTTGATGACATCCGGCTTCGCCTTGATACCTTCTTTGAGCCATTGGTCTGCCGAATCGAAGACTGTAATTATGCCAAGCGATTTCATCTTCTCTATCAACACCCTGTATATATCCGCAGGCACGCCGGGTGGAACGCTGCCAGCAAAGACCATGTAGTCCGGCCTGGGCTTAAGATTAGTGATTTTATCTATCAGCTTCTTCAGTTCACCAGCGGATATTTCGGGCCCCGGCGCCGATATCCGCGTCTGACGGTGCGTTTTCAAATCCGTGATAATAAAGTTACTGCGTATCTCGCCTTTGATTGGTGTAAAGTCGCAGGGCACTCCCTTTTGCTTCAATATCCTGGTTTCTACCTCTCCATCGAAGCCGCCGATAAACCCGTAGGCCGCTGTCTCTCCACCAAGCTCACGTATCACACGGGAGACATTGATACCCTTGCCGCCTGGCTCGCGCCGGGAGCTGACCCAGCGGTTGGATTCGTCCAGCATAAGATTTTCTACCTCGACATGCCTGTCCAGGGAAGGGTTCAACGTTACCGTGGCTATCATCTAAATTTTTTCCACCTTGAGCATATTTGTGGTGCCGGAAACGCCCAGGGGTATGCCGGCTGTTACCACCACCAGGTCGCCCTCGCTTACAAGTCCAAACTTGCGCACGGCTTTTGCCGCCTGCGTGAACATGGTCAGTACCGATTTGGGTTCGCGGATATGTAGAGCAGATACCCCCCAGGATAGGGACAGCTGTCTCTGGGTTGACTCGTTAGGTGTTATGGCTATTATCGGCATGCGCGGCCGGTACTTGGAAACGCGTTTTGCAGTGCTGCCCGAAGCCGTATAGGCGATGACCGCTTTAGCGCCAAGCTGCTGTGCTGTGTGACAGGCAGCATAGCTGATGGCGTCATCCGTGAGCGGCTGAAGGTCTTTGCCCCTGCTGGCAAACGTCTCCTCATACGGCAGAGCTGCTTCGGCTTCAAGCGCGATGAGTGACATTATCCTGACAGCTTCCACCGCGTAATGCCCGATTGCTGTCTCCTCCGAGAGCATGACGGCGTCAGCCCCGTCAAAGATTGCGTTGGCAACGTCTGTAGCTTCGGCACGGGTGGGGACCGGAGAGTCCATCATTGACTCCAGCATTTGAGTGGCAACTATCACAGGTTTGCCAATGTGGTTGCACTTAAGTATGAGCTCTTTTTGAACGATGGGGACCCTCTGAATAGGTATCTGTACGCCCAGGTCACCGCGGGCAACCATTACCCCATCGGCAGCTTCAAGTATCTCCTTGAAATTATCCAGTGCCTCCCGCCTTTCGATCTTTGCGATGATCTTTGCCGGTGAGCTCTGCTGCTGTAAAAATTCCCTCACCTTGGCAACGTCGCTCTCGCTTTTAACAAAAGATAATCCTACGAAGTCGACACCCTGCTGCACGGCAAATTCCAGGTGATGCCAGTCTTCCTCGGTTATGGCATCTACATCCCACGTAACGCCAGGCACATTTATACCCTTATTGTCACCGAGTCTCCCCCCCGCGATTACCCGGCATTTCACATCGCTGGCGCTTATGGAAATGACCTCCAGTTGGATCAGCCCGTCGTCAAGGTAGATGGCCTGTCCCAGCTTCACGTGCGCGGGCAGCTCCGGCAGGTCAACAGATACCTGCGATTCATCACCGAGGACATCCCGCGTGGTTAAAACAAATTCCGCCCCTTCCCTGAGCCTGATCCCACCTTTCTTGGCCTTTCCCGTCCTGTCCTTCGGCCCGGGGAGATCGATCAGCAAGGCCAGGGGTATCAGTAATTTTTTAGCTTCCCTGCGTAAAGTTGAAATACGCTCACCGTGCTCTTCAATGGTGCCGTGTGAGGCATTGATACGGGCGACATTCATACCGGACTCGAGGAGTTGCCTGATTACTGATGGAGAGCTACTGTTCGGTCCTATGGTGCAGACGATTTTGGTTTTCCGCAGAGTGCTTCCCTGCGAAATCGATTTAAGCATCTTAAAAATTAATAATTCCTGTACCAGTTCTCATCCACTTTAGAAAGACTCCCCGCAGATAAACCCAGCTTTTGATACCACGGCCTGGCGCTATTCCCCGCTATCTGAGCCAGTTCTATCAACCTCTGCGCTGCCACATTCTTAAAGAATTCGAGCCTTTTATTCCTGTTACCTATTTCCATGGCTTCCTGCCAGATAGCCCTTCCACCCAGAAACCCGGATGCCCCGGCTTTGCAGGCTATTGTTACCTGGTCTTTGAATGTTGAATAATCCACACCCGCGCTGAGTATGACCCAGGGGGCAAGGGATGCCGCATCAAGCTGACGGCAGTGTTCAGCCAGCTTCGATGTGTCTTTCTCATGTTTCATGTCTGCCGGGAACTCCGCCTTGAGCACATCCACCGGTAACGCCGTGATCTGCTGCGCGGTCTCGATCACCATCTCAGGTAACCTGCGGGCAAATTCCGCTGAGTCCATCACCTCACCTTCAACCCTGTAAGTTTTGGGCTCTACCAGGAAAGGTATGTCATATTTAAGGCAATCAGCAGCAACCTTTTCAATAGTCTTGAGTTGCTTTTGTGCAATGCTCTTTATATCAGGACGATAATACACGAGCATCTTTACGGCTGATGCCCCCATCCTCTTGATCTTCTCTACGCTCCATCCCTTCAAAAGTGTGGTAAGGCGTCCCCTGGGGTCTTCTTCATAGCCGGTAGCTTCTATACTTACCAGCAACCCTGTGTGTCCTTTTAGCACATTGCTTGCCATGCACTGGGCGGCACCAAATTCAGGGTCGAGCAGTATCCCGCTGGCATAGGGCCCTATGGTCGAGCACATGTCCAGCTTCATCTGCACGATCTCCCTGTAATCCGGCACTTCGTGCTGAGCATCTTCAAGCATCGAGATCAGCCCCGACCTGTGGTCCATGGCGCACATGATGAAGGTCCCCGCATCGGTGGATATCTGCTGCAAGCCCCTGGTTTTGCCAATAGTTAAATTTTTCATAGTTGAACGAGTTTCAATTTATATAAATATCAATATAACCTTTTGTAAATACGAATACAAGTTACCGGGTTGAAACACGGCATGTGCCACATTGGGAACAGCTATATTTTACAATTTACAGGCTATGGTATAATGCTTGCGGAAATATAGAACGGGGAGGACTTAGCCATGGCGGAAAATCCAGAACTTTTTCCACATGACAATGCGCTTGAGCGCTTGCCTGCCGATGAACGCGAAAAGAAGATGAGTGAGAAGCTGGGGCGCCTCATCGAGTATGCTTACGAAAAAGCCCCGGGATTCAAGGCACGCATGGACAAGGCAGGCCTTAAACCCGGCGATATCAAGACTTCCGCCGACCTGCAGAGGATACCTGTGCTGCGCAAAGACGATTTAATACAGCTACAGAAGTCGGATCCGCCTTTCGGAGGCTACCTGGCTGTGCCGCTAAGCGAAATCGACCACGTTTACCAATCCCCGGGCCCCATCTACGATCCACAGAGAAGGTCGAGGGGTTTTGGATTACCACCCGGCATCGGCAAAGGCATGGTCGCCATGAATACGTGGTCGTACCACGTAGTCCCCGCAGGGCTGCTGGTCGATAGCATGCTCAGGAGCATGGGCTTCACGGTGTTCCCCGCGGGCACAGGCAATACCGAACTGCAGGTACAGGTGATGCACGACCTCAAGGTGGCCGCATTCGTGGGCACGCCATCCTTCCTCGCTGCCATTATCAAGAAAGCGGAGGAGATGGGATATGATTTTAAAAAGGATTTCAACCTCAAGTTTGCCATGGTCGCGGGCGAGATGGGCGGCGAGCCGCTGAGGAAGATGTTCACCGAGAAATACGGGATACTCTGTATGGGCGGCGATAACTATGCCACCGCCGATATCGGCCCCATAGCCGGTTCATGCGAGAAGAACGCGGGAATGCATGCGAATACTGATGTCATACTCGAGGTCGTGGACCCTGTGACCGGCAAGCCGCTGCCACCCGGCGAGGTGGGCGAGGTGGTGGTGACTCCCTTCGATGAGGTATATCCCCTGATTAGATTCGGGACGGGCGATCTCTCAACACTGGTCACCGATCTGTGCGAGTGCGGCCGTACGACGCCCAGGCTGCCCAAGATCATGGGCAGGAGCGGCGAAGCGGTCAGGGTAAGGGCGATGTTCGTACATCCCAGGCAGACCGACGAGGTAATGGCCAAATACCCCGAGGTTGGCAATTACCAGCTAATAGTGACCCGCCCCGAAAACAGGGACGAGATGCTGCTGCAGATAGAGCTTGCCAGGGAGCCCGCGAATAAGGACGCCTGGCTGGAAGCCATGAAGAAGGAATTCCAGGGCGCCTGCAAGGTGCGGTTCGACAGGGTTGAATTCGCCAAGGCCGGGACAATACCCAAAGACGGGAAGAAGATACTGGATAAACGGGCCTACTAGAAAATTCGCGTTAAGTTAAGGGGTGACCGGAAACGGCTCCGTTCACCCCTTAAGTTGAATGCTGCCTAACCCGTTCCCTTTCGCTGTACCTTTTTAATCTGGCTTCCGGTCACCCACTCGACCAGCCAGGGGAACAGCCTTTTCATATTGTAAGTAAATTTACCTGCCGAGTTGGCCAGGACCATGAAGCCTTCGTGTGCCATGGATTTGACCAGAGCTTGTGCCACATCCTCAGGCCTCAGCATACTCGCCGTGGCTGAAACCGCCTTCGTTTCTTCCGGCCGGATTTTAATCGATCTATCCATCATGGGTGTGTCAACATCCCCCGGGCAGAACACCGACACCGTTATATCAAACCGCTTCAATTCGCTCCTCAGCGCTTCAGATAGACCAACGACGCCGAACTTCGAAGCGCTGTAGGCTGACAACCCGAATACACCGATGAAGCCGGCTATGGAAGAAACGTTCATTATGTAACCGCCCCTCTGCTTCATATACGGGAGCAGAACGTATATCATATTCCAGATGCCGTATAAATTGGTCTTTATGATCCCATCGAACGTCTCATAGGGAATATCCTCAAACTTGTGCGGATAGGATATACCGGCGCTATTAATTAATATATCGGGGGCACCAAATTCCTTAACTGCCTTCTGCAGAACTATCTCAACTTCCAGTCTATTCGCTACATCCAGTTGCATGGATGAAAATCTTTGCTTCTCTGAAATTTTATTTTTCTTGATCCCGTTTACCGCCTCTGCAAGAAGCTCCGCACGCCTGGCGAAGATAATCACGCTGGCACCTTTCGATGCAAGCAGCCTGGCCGTCGCCAGGCCGATGCCGCTAGAACCACCCGTGATATATGCAACTTTCCCGGTAAAATCTTTGATTTTCATCTTAACCCGCCTCCGCTGAGAACCTGTATATCTACTTTATTCCTACTGCCCTGCGCATAATGCTGCCGCGCAGGCGGTTTAACGGCCTGGATTGCTTGATTACCAGTGATTCCAGGTCAACAGAATAGCGGGTTAATGACTCATAGCCGTCACCGCTGACCAGGATTGTATCGGAGTGGCGGATGCCGCCCACGCCCGGTATGTAAATTCCGGGCTCAACGCTGATGATCATATTCTCGGTGAGCACGTCCGAGCTGCCTTCAGCTACCCACGGTCCTTCATGGTTGCCCAGTCCAAACCCGTGCCCTGTACGATGCAGTAAATAGTCACCGTATCCCTTTTCCTTGAGAAATCCATTGGCAGCCGTGTCGATCTCCGCGCAACCGGCCCCCGGTTTTATCAGGTCAAAGGCCCTGTTCCTGGCCTCAGTCACAGCGGCGAAGGCTTCCTTCACCTGCTGCGACGGTGGCGCGGTGAAAAAGGTGCGCTCGCATTCGGCAGCATACCCGTTCACCCGCATCAGCGCCAGGGCGATGTGCGGCCCTTCCTTGAGCCTGTCTTCCAGCTTCGGTACGCCGTGAGGCTGGGCGCTCAACGGCGCAGGCCAGGCGCCCGTCAATACACTGGTAGTGAGCACGTCATAGTCCGTGTCCTTCATAATCTGCATCTGCACCGCCCTTCCCTGGGCAAAAAGCTCCAGGTCGGAAACGCCGTAGTAGGCCGCCCTGATGACCTTCTCCACCGCAAGATCGGCATAATGCGATGCCTGCCTGATCATCTGAACCTCGGCCGTAGACTTAATCAGCCTTAGCTGATCGATCAGCGGCAGAACACAGGGTTCAAGATAAGCAAGCTGGCTATATATCTCAAGAGGTAAATCAGGTTCGACACCTGCTTTCGTAACCTTGTCCAGCAACGCCAGCAGACGCTCGGACCAGCCTTGTCCGGGTGGTGATGGGTAATCCCAGTAGGAGTGGACCTCATCCACATTGGGCGCCTTCTGCAGGTGGACTTTTTCGAGCGACGGAACCAGCAGGACGGGGGCAAGGTCAGGTCTGACAATTATGAAGAAAGGCCTCTCCAGTGGCCGGTAGGAGATGCCGGTGAGGTAATAGATGCTTTCCTCGCCGGATACTATAAAGGCGTCAAGTGCCTCATCCGCCACCTTTTTCTGCAATTTCAGCATGCGGTTTATATATTCCTGCCTTGCTATCATATCAACCCTCCCTCAAAATAAATCGGCAACCCGGATAAATCAGGATTGCCGATATTATAATTTAATTTGGCAAAGCGGACGATACCCTGAACCTGCCGGGACTCGCTGGTAACTGCCCTTAACCCAGATCTACCAGGTTCTTCATCCCGGCGCGCAGCCGCGAGAGCTGGATGTAGTGCGTCGGGTTGATGAACAGCTCGGTAAGGTTGGCGATCTCGTCGATGGTCGCGCCCTTCTTCAGCAGATAAAGCAGGTACTGGAATGAATCCTTGCCGCCGTAGCCCACGTGCTGAGCTCCAAGGAACTGGCGCGTTTTGGCATCGTAGATAATCTTCTGGAAACCCGAAAGGTCGGGCCACTGGTGAGCAAATTCCATGGTCCCCTCGCACAGCGGCAGAGGCAACCAGTTCTTGTAGCCCTGGATCGGCATCCTCACCACGAACACCTGGCCAACCTTCTCTTTAGCTTCCCTCTCCGTCATCCCCACCCAGGTGGTTTCGTAAAAAGTATGCACCGTGTCGGCAAACAGTTCAGTCTCGAGCCCCGCCGGGGTGCCCAGTATATTCTTGGCAGCGATCATGCCGCCCTGCCGCGCCTTCCACATCTCCATGACGCCACCCGTGATATCGCCGCTGGCAAAAATCCCCGGCACGCTGGTACGCATATGCTTATCAACGATTATCTCTTTTTTAGGCCCGATGTTTACGCCTAAATGAGACACAAGCTCCGACCTGGGTGTGCAGCCGGTGCCCAGGTAAACCAGGTCGGCCTTGATGGTCTTCTCCTGTCCGTCCTTACCTTTCACGGTTACAGACTCCACGCGGCTCTTGCCGTTGATAGAAACCAGCGTCGTGTTGTCCAGTACAGGCAATCCCCTGATCTGCATCATCCTGAGCGTGTAGTCCCTGACGTCGTCATCAAGTGGGAACTGGCTCAGCGCAGGCATCATCTCGACCACCGTCGTGTTGCATCCTACCGCGTTGAAGAAACAGGCCCAGGGAAGGCCGCTCTTGGAAGCGCCCACGACCACGACGTCTTTGGGCTCGTAGTCCAGCTCGAGGAAGCTGGCATACGTGTAGACGCCCTTCAGGTCTTTGCCGGGGACGTTGGGTACGGACGGTCCGGCGCCGGCCGCTACGATGATATTCCTGGTCTTGAATTCGCCCTTGCCTTCCACTTTGACCGTGTGTGGATCGACGATGGAGGCGCGCTGGTTGAGCATGAACTGCAGCTTAAGCTGTTCCTTGCTCTGGTGGAACATGAAATCGAACACGTACTCGCGGCCCACCAGGTAATCCCTCAGTATGGGGAGGATCTCCACCTTGCCGTTCTTCCCGGGGAACTTGGGCCAGTATTCCTTCTTGTCCCAGATGCGCGCCTTGTCCAGTTCCACGGCTATCTCGTAGAGGTAGTGATGCAGCACGCAGGCGTTCTTGCAGCACTTGCCGCCCAGGTGGTTGTCCATCTCTACGGTAAGCTGGTTGCCACCCATGGCACGGAAATACGAGGACCCAAACCTGCCCGAAGCGCCGCCGCCGATAAAAATAGCATCCCACTCCCCGGTGGTGAAATCAAAATTATCGTATGGTCTCCTGTCATCATAAAAAGTGGTCATTTTCTCTCTCCTGTAGCATACTCGAAGCAACAGCTAATCTTTTAGCACGGTGGTGACTTTACGTATGCAGTCCAGCCTGTTGCATGTCGTTTCCATTTTTTCGCCGTCGCGGAAAGCCAGGCCGAAGTTATCCTTGTTCAGCTTGACCTTGCAGACGAAGCATTTGAGCTTTCCGGCAATCAGGTTATCCCAGATTCCAAGGTATTGCAGATGGTCCTTGATTTCTTTTTGATAAGATTCTAAACGCATAAATAGTCTCCTTTGCGTATGGCAAAATGATATATTTTACTTTACGAAAAATCGCGGCCTGATCCTGGTCCAGAATGAGGGACAGGCCATGACCCTGGGGTTCTTGCCCACTATCTGCTCGGCGATCTTCCAGGCCTGGGCGAAATCCCTTGCCGGCACGCAGCCCACATCGCGCGCAGAGCCGGGTCCGCCTGTTCCGCTCACCTGCACCCTGGCCAGCGGGTTATCCATGCCCGGCACGCCGGCCATGATGACCTTGCTCGCCAGGTTGAGCGCGTACTCGCTCTCGTAGAGCAGCCAGAACCCGTGCACCGGTGCGTAGGCATAGCTGTGCCTGTATTTGAATATCAAATCCTCCCGGTACATGAACTCTTCCTCGTATGTGGAAAGCTCCTCCATGGAAAAGCAGTTCCGGTACAGGTCGAGTATCTCCGCGTAAGATGGGTGAGAGCGCTCGTCGATGGTGCCGTCACAGTGAGCCAGGGCGATCACCACGCCGCCTTCCCGCAGCAGCGGCTTATTCGTCCACATGCGCACCGGCGCGCAGGCCGCGGCCAGTGCGATCAAAGGGTTGCTGGTTTCCCCGTACAGCGAATAGCGGGGCACGCCGTAGATCAGCACGTCAGCCTGCGGCACCTCCATATGATATATGCTTTCGGCAAATTTCCAGGTGGGCTCGTTGATTTCAGGGGAATATCCTGCAAAGACTCCTGCGGGCGCGCCGCCGGCGCCGGGAACGACGTCGACGTAAAATACTCTCTTGCCGGTGAATTTCTCGATCTGCGCCATGACCGCCTGCTTGTGGGAGCGGTACATCATGGTCCTCTGGTTGCCGTGGCAGGAATCGGGGTGCCCCACCACCGGGAAGCCATGCGTGGAGGTCATGCTCCGTGTGCTGGGAAAGCCGATAATCACGCCGGTGCCCGTCATGCCGCCCCAGTTCGAGACCACTACCGTGCCTGTATAGATAAACAAATCAGAATCAAGTAAAGCTTTGTTGTATTCGACATAGTCTCCCATCTCGGAGACGCCCATGTAGACCAGGTTGTCCGGATCGTGGCAGTCGTGGTTGAGCACGCGGGAGGCGCTGCCGCGGGGACTGAACCTGTCATATAAATCCGGGCCGAGGTAGGCCCTCAGTTGCATGGGCGTCCACTTGCAGTGGTTGCCGCTGCCGCAGAGCAGGTAGATGTTTTCTTCCTTGACGCCCGCTTTAATCAGCTCTTCAATGATAATGGGTATGATAAGCTGGCGCGGTTTGCCGGGGCGGGAGGGGTCGTCGAACCCGATGGTGACCCTGCCGTTGCGCGCTTTTTTCGCCAGCTCGGCAAGGTGCGGAGCGCCGATGGGGTTGGTGATGGCATCCCGTACTGCTTTTTCGGGGTCCTGCAATATCGGCGGGTTGGGGATCTCGCCGATGACCGTGTCCTCCGGTACCTGTATCTCGATCTTCCTGTCCCAGTAATCAGCGTTAACAGTCTTCTGTTTCATCGGCACACTCCTTGCTAATTTTAATGCGGGGAGGATCTGCAGAAATAACGTTTAAAATACACTGCCCATAATAGCATAGCCACGATTGCCATACCAAAATCCCTTCAGTACCAGGGATATAGACAAATTATACAAATATTGTATAATTTAATCAATAGTGCTAATGCTGATATAATTCCCCGAATCAGGAGATTTTCATGTCATCAGGATTCTTTAAGCCCGTCTTGCTCACAGCGTTAATGCTTTTACTCGCTTCCATGGCGGGCGGGTTGAGCTGTACTCCGCCGTCACCGGTAACGGTGCGTGTAGGCTACCTCCTGGGCGATCTGCATCATCTTCCGCTTTTCGTGGCCCTGGACAAAGGATTTTTCGAAGACGAAGGAATCGACGTGCAGATAGTGGGCCCCTTCGATGCCGGTCCGGCCGAGATGGATGCACTGACCGCCAGCCAGCTTGATATGGGCTACGTCGGACTGGCGCCGGCCATCTTAGCGGCAGCGAGGAAGGTGGAGCTTTCCATCATCTCGGGCGCCAACCAGGAGGGTTCAGGGCTGGCTACACAAAAGAGCATAAACGGTGTAACTGATCTACAATCTAAAAAAGTGGCCACGCCGGCGCCGGGCTCAATTCAATACGTGATGATGGGGATGCTGCTTTCCAGCAATAAAATGAGCTACAAGGACATTGAGCTTTTCCCCGGGACCATCAAGCCGCCGGATATGCCGGGGGCGCTGCAGACCGGGCGCATCGACGGCTACTTCGTCTGGGAGCCTTATGTAGCCAGATCCGTTGTCTCCGGTGCGGGGAAGGTGCTCGTCGAATCGAAGGACATCTGGCCGGGGCATCCCTGCTGCGTGGTGGTCACCAGGAACGATTTCGCCACAAAAAACGAGAATACGGTAGCCGCCGTCCTCAGGGTCAACCGGCGGGCCATCAATTTCATCGCGGACAACCCCGCCGGGGCTAAAATTATAGCGCAGAAGTTTACCAAACTGGATGCCGCTACCATAGATGAGGCATTCAAGCGCGTCAAATATACTTTCACGCTCAACAGGGACGATGTGAAGAGGTTTGTAAAGGAGATCATCGCCCTGGGAGAAACCGGGGCTATTAAACCCATAATCACGTCCGCTGACGTACCCGATATAGACGCTTTCGTTAACAGGGTAGTAAACGTAAAATAACTGCAGAGGTGAAGATACGAGGCCACTGCGCATAGTATCGGTCCTGCTCTTTCTGCTGATCTGGGAGATAGCAGCTCTTGTGGTTTCCCTGCCACAGATCTTCCCCACGCCTGTAGCTGTCGTAATCGCATTAAAAGACCTTCTCATCGCACCCGGCCCCCAGGGTGTCGCCTGGGCGGGTGAGCTGCTGGGCAACACACTGATCAGCCTGTGGCGGGTGTTCGTCGGCTTCTCCATCGCGGCAGTGTCGGGCGTATTCCTCGGCATTATCATCGGCTGGTGGCCCAGGGCGCGGGACCTGCTGGAGCCTGTCATCGAGATACTGCGGCCGATTCCTCCCCTCGCCTGGATTCCTCTCGCCATGCTCTGGCTCGGCCTGGGCTTCAAGCCGGCTGTATTCCTCATCTGGCTCGGCGCCTTTTTCCCCATTCTACTCAACACCGTCCTTGGTATTGAAGGCACACCGAAGAATTTGATCGAGGTGGCCAAAACGCTGGGTGCCAACTCCTGGCAGATCCTGTTTAAAGTCGGCGTGCCTTCGGCTACACCTTCGATCATGGCCGGCTTAAGGATCGGCATAGGCATCGGCTGGATGTGCCTGGTCGCGGCCGAGCTTACCGGCTCCAACTCCGGCCTGGGCTACATGATCATGTACTATTATTCGACCATGGAAGCGGCCAAGACGGTGGCCGGCATGCTGATGATAGGCATAGTGGGCTACCTGGCGTTCATCGGCCTGAAGAAACTGGAGGATCGAATGTTATTCTGGCGGGTATCAGCTTGAGCCAGCCGAAGCTCCTCATCCAGAACGTTTCCAGAACCTTCTCCGAGAGGAAGCGTGGCAAAACCACCGAAGCGTTGCGTGATATCAGCCTGGAAGTACGCGCAGGCGAGTTCGTCTGCCTGGTGGGGCCGTCGGGATGCGGCAAGACTACTTTATTAAAGATTATAGCCGGCCTGGAAACGGCGGACACAGGCATTGTTTACCTCGACGGCAAGCAGGTAAATGCACCCGGCCCGGAGCGCGGCCTGGTCTTCCAGGAGTTCGCACTCTTCCCCTGGAGGGATGTTGCCGGCAATGTTGCCTTCGGCCCCGAGGTGCTCAAAAGGCCCTTGCCCGAGCAGATTAAGCTTGCGGAGAGATTCATCACGCTGGTCGGGCTCGACGGCAATGAGCACAAATACCCCGCCGAGCTATCCGGCGGCATGAATCAGCGGGTTGCCATCGCACGGGCGCTGGCTAACAATCCCGAGGTGCTGCTCATGGACGAGCCCTTCGGCTCGCTCGATGCGCAGACACGCTACCTGATGCAGACCGAGTTGCTGCGCATCTGGAACGAGGAGAGGAAGGCCGTCATCTTCGTCACGCACAGCGTGGAGGAGGCGGTTTACCTGGCCGACAGGGTAGTCGTCATGACGGCCAGTCCCGGCAGCATAAAGCAGATTTATCCCGTTGATTTATCGTATCCGCGGCACAGGGCCGACCATGGCTTCATTTTATTGCGTGAAAAGATCACCGCCAGCATCGCCGAGGAAGTCAGCTGATATGACATTGCAGCAGCTAGAAAAACGCAGAAAATCCGCCATCATGAAAAAATGGCTGGAACTTGTATATGAAACCTACCCACCGGACACAGCAAGCTTTTTGAAAGAGGAAGTGGACAGGTTCGCCAACCCGGTCGGCTATGTGATCGCAAGCAATCTCCGAAAAATACTTGATGGTTTAATCGAAGGCTCTGATATGCAGGCCATGTCCTCATACCTCGAAGACATCATCAAGATAAGGGCGGTGCAGGACTTCTCGCCATCGCAGGCTGTTTGCTTCATCGACCTGCTGAAAAAGGTTATACTCAGCGAAATACCAGCAGAGACGGAGGCTGATGCGACCGGGCTGGTATCGCGCATCGACCGCCTCGCGTTTATGTCAGCGGACATCTACGCCAGGACGAAGGAAAAAATCGCACAGTTGAAGGAGAGGGAGAGAATAAAAAATCACGTCATTGCGGGCCAAGCGTGGCAATCCCCGGGCCGGGAGATTGCTTCGTCGCAAGCTCCTCGTAATGACATGACGGATGGCGGTTCCTTGCAATGACATTGTAAATGGCGGCTCGTGGTGACTCAAGGAAAAGATGAACAGCGCAGTTAAAATACTCTATCCCCTGGCCGTGGTCATCGCGCTGGTGCTGCTGCCGCTGGTGACACTTGCGGTTCCGGCATCGCAGATCGTATTTATGGTCATTTTGCCCTACCTGGCAGCGGCCGCGTTCATATTCGGCTTCATCTACCGCATAGTCCGCTGGGCCAATGCGCCCGTCCCCTTCAATATACCCACCACCTGCGGCCAGGAGAGATCGCTGCCGTGGATAAAAGACAATAGCCTGGAAAGTCCGCGTAACTACTGGAGCGTTGCCGGCAGGATGGTACTGGAGATATTCTTCTTCCGCTCGCTGTTCCGCAACAGCAGTGCAGAGCTAGCAGGTCCCCAGAAGCTGGTTTACGGCGGCAGCCGCTGGCTCTGGCTGGGAGGTCTGGCCTTCCACTGGTCATTGCTGGTCATACTCTTCCGGCACCTGCGCTTCTTCACCGAGCCCGTGTTTCCGCCGGTGCTCTTCATTTCAGATATCGACGGCGTCCTCCAGCTTGCTTTGCCGGCGCTGTTCATCACCGACTTCGTCATACTCATCGCCCTGACCTACCTGTTTTTCCGCCGCGTGGTATTCGCTCAAATAAAATATATATCCCTCGCTGCGGATTACCTCGCCCTCCTGCTCTTACTGGGAGTAATCATCTCGGGTGTTTTAATGAGGTCGGTCTTCAAGGTCGACCTGGTGGCGGTAAAAGAGTTGGCCGTCAGCATGATCAGCTTCAGTCCCTCCGTACCCGCCAGCATCGGCCTGCCTTTCTACATTCACCTTTTCCTGGCCTGCATATTAATAGGCTATTTCCCCTTCAGCAAGATGATGCACGCGCCGGGCATACTGCTCAGCCCCACACGTAATTTGAAAAACGACAGCCGCGTGAGCCGCCGCGTCAACCCCTGGAGCCGCCCGGTCAGGGTGCATACTTACGCCGAATACGAGGATGAGTTCAGGGAGCCTATGAAAAAAGCAGGATTGCCTTTAGAAATAGATAAGGCGGCCACGGAGTAAACATGGCAGATAAGCAAGTGAAGCCCGGGGAGATGGCAAACATCGATTACAGGCCTCCGCAAAAGGACTGGATGGATGCGGAGGTAGAGTTCAGGAGGGGCAGCTATTGCTATTCCGCGCCCTTGAAGAACCAGGAGATGCTCCAGCTTCCCAACCCGCGCCAGTGGAACCCTCAGGACGCGGACTGGAAGCTGCCGCCCAACTGGAAGCAAATAATATTGGACGGCATGAAGGACCGCCTGGATAGGTACCGCTCCTGGCGGCTCTTCCTCGATATCTGCGTGCGCTGCGGCGCCTGCGCCGACAAGTGCCATTATTTCATCGGCTCGGGCGATCCCAAAAACATGCCCGTGCTCAGGGCCGAGCTGATAAGGTCGGTTTACCGCAGGTATTTCACAGCAGGCGGTAAAATCTTCGGCAGGCTGGCCGGCGCCAGGCCGCTGGACGAGAAGATCATCAAGGAGTGGTACTACTACTTCTACCAGTGCTCCGAGTGCCGCCGCTGCTCGGTCTTCTGTCCCTATGGCATAGACACCTGCGAGATCACCATGCTGGGCAGGGAGCTGCTCAACCTGGTGGGATGCTCCACCGAGTGGGTCGTGACACCGGCCTCAAACTCCTTCCGTACGGGCAACCACCTTGGCATACCGCCGCACGCCTTCAAGCAGAGTCTGGAGTTCGCACAGGATGAGGTCTTCAATATCACCGGGATCAGGGTGGGCGTGCCCATCAATAAGAAGGGCGCCGAGATATTATTCGTCACGCCTTCGGCGGACTATTTTGCGCAGCCGCACTGGTTCACCCTGCTGGGCTACCTGATGCTCTTCCACGAGATCGGGCTGGATTACACCTTCAGCACCTTCGCTTCGGAAGGCGGCAACTTCGGGCTCTTCCATTCGGCCGATTTAGCTAAAAGCCTGAATGCCAAGATATATGAAGAGGCTAAAAGGCTGAAGGTCAAATGGGTACTGGGCGGCGAGTGCGGCCACATGTGGCGCGTCCTGCATCAGTACATGGATACCTTCAACGGCCCCGCAAGCTTCCTCGAGCAGCCCGTTTCCCCCGTGACGGGAACTAAATTTGATAACGCGAAATCCACTAAAATGGTCCACATCTGCGAGTTCACCGCGGACCTGATATATAACGGCAAATTAAAGCTTGACCCGGCGAGGAATGACAGGTGGAAGGTGACCTTCCATGATTCCTGCAACCCGGCGCGGTCGATGGGGCTTTTCGAAGAGCCCCGTTATATTATCAAGAATACATGCAACTATTTCTACGAGATGCCGGAGAACACCATCCGTGAGCGCACCTTCTGCTGCGGCAGCGGCGCCGGCCTGGGACCCGATGAGAACCTGGAGATGCGCCTGCGCGGCGGCTTCCCTCGGGCCAACGCGGTCAAATACGTCAAAGATAAGCACGGCGTTAATTTGCTTGCCTGTATCTGCGCCATAGATAAGGCCTCATTTCCGCCGTTGCTGGAGTACTGGGTGCCGGGTGTGGAGACCGCCGGTGTGCATGAGCTGCTGGGCAACGCGCTGGTGATGCAGGGAGAGAAGGAAAGGGAGACCGACCTGCGCGGTGAGCCTTTAGCCGGTGAGGAAGAGAATGGAGGGAAACAGGCCGGTGTATGATAAGGGGAAGATAATCGGCGGACTGGCCGTTTTTCTGTGCCTGGCCACTTTTCCCGTATGGTACATTGCCGCCAGCGGCAAGGCTGATTACCGTCCCGACCCGGTGCTTCCCGCCAGTGACAATACATGCGTTGAGTCGACGCAGTACATGAGGGAATACCATATGCAATTGCTGCAGCAATGGAGGTATTCGGCCGTGCGCGATGGGGTCAGTACCTACGTTGCAAGCGATAATACGACGTATGATATCAGCCTGACCGGCACATGCCTTAAGTGCCATTCCAATAAAAGCGAGTTCTGCGACCGCTGCCACAACTATACCGGCGTGGCTCCTAATTGCTGGAACTGCCATAATATACCCCCACAGCCAAATATGTCATTGCGAGGAACACAGTGACGAAGCAATCCCTTGAGATCACCACGTCGGCTTCGCCTCCTCGTGATGACATATCAACTAACCATGTCGTTGCGAGGAACGAAGTGACGAAGCAATCTCATGACCGAGGGAACCACACATGAACATCGACCGTCGTAAATTCCTCCAGATCGCCACCCTTTCCCTTCTGGCCCTCGCAGCCAAACCCGCCTTTGACTTGCTGGCCAGGCCTGCTATAGCCAGGGCCCTGGGCATGAGCCCTGAAAGCAGGAAAAGGCTGGCCATGGTCGTTGACCTGAAGGCCTGCACGGCCGATACCGGTTGTACGGACTGCATCGCCGCCTGCCACAAAGTGCACAACGTTCCCGACATCGGCAGCAGAAAGGAAGAGATCAAGTGGATCCGGGAGGCGTCCTATGATCAGGCCTTCCCAGAGCAGGAAAACAAGTTCGTTAAGGAGGCCATACGCGATAGAAACGTGCTCCTGCTTTGCAACCACTGTGACAACCCGCCCTGCGTGAGGGTCTGTCCCACGCAGGCAACCTGGAGGCGGGAAGACGGCATCGTTATGATGGACTACCACCGCTGCATCGGCTGCCGCTACTGCATGGCGGCCTGCCCCTACGGCTCGCGCAGCTTCAACTGGAGGGACCCCAGGCCTTATATCAAGGACATAGATCTGAATTATCCGGAGCGCACCAGGGGTGTGGTAGAAAAATGCAATTTCTGCGATGAGAGGCTGGCCGAAGGCAAACCTCCCGCCTGCGTCGAAGCCTG